>JAEEGF012499982.1_pt1 | contig 17058 bp, 18 predicted proteins | sample 9134171 | NCBI WGS metagenome assembly JAEEGF01 (sample SAMN16246542, study PRJNA631951) | gut metagenome | biome: gut microbiome; feature: rumen; material: AP-attached | host: Bos | place: Iran: Karaj | collected 2018-10 | reverse complement strand
GCATGGCCGAGTAGCCAAGTCTGGACGGGATAAACGCTGAAGGCATCTAAGCGTGAAGCCCACCTCAAGATAAGATATCCCATAACGTAAGTTAGTAAGACCCCTGAAAGACGATCAGGTTGATAGGTTGAAGGTGGAAGCACGGTGACGTGTGTAGCTGATCAATACTAATAGGTCGAGGGCTTATTCAAAGATAATCGAGTTTGACTTTTCAATGTGTAGTTTTGAGTGTACTGTTTAAATAAGGCCCAGTGGCTCAGTTGGTTAGAGCGCCGCCCTGTCACGGCGGAGGTCAAGGGTTCAAGTCCCTTCTGGGTCGTTTTGGAAGTTTAGCTCAGCTGGGAGAGCATCTGCCTTACAAGCAGAGGGTCACAGGTTCGAGCCCTGTAACTTCCATGAAGATATAGTTTATATCTTTATAAGCCGATGTGGCTCAATTGGCAGAGCAGCTGATTTGTAATCAGCAGGTTAACGGTTCGAGTCCGCTCATCGGCTTTTGTAATATGAAAACTTCATATTGCTTATGGATGGATTCCCGAGTGGCCAAAGGGGGCAGACTGTAAATCTGTTAGCAACGCTTTCGAAGGTTCGAATCCTTCTCCATCCATTAATGAAAGTGTCATAAGGCACTTTTATTATTATAATAACATCGCGGGGTAGAGCAGTCTGGAAGCTCGTCGGGCTCATAACCCGGAGGTCACAGGTTCAAATCCTGTCCCCGCAACTAAGTTTACAATTCTATATTGTAAAACTTCAGATGCCCAGATAGCTCAGATGGTAGAGCAGAGGACTGAAAATCCTCGTGTCATTGGTTCGATTCCGATTCTGGGCACTTTACATTCTAAAATGAATGTATGGGATACTAGCTCAGTCGGTAGAGCACTTGACTTTTAATCAAGGTGTCGGGGGTTCGAATCCCCCGTGTCTCATGAAGAAAGATGCTGTGATCATTTCGATCGCAGCTTTTTTTATGCAGCGGATAAACTGTCAGAAACTATCTATAGATTAGGACTATATATAGATAATATTATAGAAAATTATCAATATGTAGTTGTAATTTTGGTCGAAATTAATTACTATATTAGTAGAGAGTTATTTCTCTATAAAACTAAATAGAAAGGTTTGATCAAAATGCAACGCTTTCGAAACAGAGAAAAAAGGACTAAAAGAGAAACAGACAGTAAAGCCTTAAAACTGGCTAAAAACATTAAAGAGCAAGGCAGAGAAGAGAAAGACCATCTTTCTAAAGAAATGCGAAAGCTTAAGAACGGCAGATGTGTTCTTTGTGGGAATGAGTATGAGGATTACGGTTTTTCACCTTATCCGGTAGTTACCGATAAACCTCAGTCAAGATGTTGCAATGAGTGTCACCGGAATATTGTTGTACCGGCAAGGTTTATGTCCGCGTAATTAATTAGACGTCAGCTTTATAGCTGGCGTCTTTATATTTATAAAAATAGTATTAATTTTAAAATACTATATTGCAATATAGAATAGTGTGTGATATGATACAGATATCCGGAGAAAACAAAACGAAAGAAAGGATGGATAATGTATGAACGCACAATTTAAAAAAGGAGCCTTAGAGCTTTGTGTTTTAGCTGAATTAAAAGATAGTGACAGATACGGATATGAGCTTACAGACTCCATTTCTTCTGAGATGGACACAGCAACCGGAACTTTATATCTGGTTTTAAAGAGACTTAAAGATGAAGAATATGTTGAAACATATCTTAAAGAATCGGCTGAAGGGCCTGCAAGAAAGTATTACCACATGACAGCAAAAGGAATTACTTATCTTGATGAGCTTAGAAAAGAGTGGGACGGATTCGTTAATGCTGTAAATAACATTATTAACAAATAGGGAGGATAAAAAGATGACTAAACAGGAATATATGGAAAAACTTGCAGCTGCACTTGAGGAAAGAGTTCCTGAGATGAAGGACGAGGTACTCGAGGATTACGAAGCACATTTTAACATGGCTATGGCTGAAGGAAAGAGCGAAGAGCAGATCTGTGAAGACCTTGGCGATATCGATGATTTTGTTTCAGAGTTTGCTTCTATGGAAGGCAACAAGGCAAATACAGGAAAGACTTTCAATTTCAATTATTCATTTGAAGGAAAGACTTTTGAGGATATCGTAGGAGATTTCAGTAAAGGCCTTAAAGAGGCAGGAGATGCCATAAGCAAAGGAATGACAGAAGTTGTTGAAAGCCTTAAGACAGCTTATAAGTCAGATGAAGTACAGAATGCAATAAAAAACGGCAAGACCTTCGTAAATCAGGAAATGAATATGTTTAAAGATAAATTTGAAGTAGACCCGGTAAGCGAGGAAGACATCGATCCTGAGGATGTTTCGACTACAAGTGTCAATACTTCAAGCATTAAAAAGATCATCGTTGATGCAGTGATCGCAGATGTTACCGTAGAAAAGTCAGAAGATGACAAGGTACATATCGAGTACGAGAATAACGGAAGCCTTGATCAGCAGCTTAAGTACAGATACTACTTTAAAGAGGAAAATGACACTATATATACAGGAGTTAAGAAAACTCTTACAAAAGCAGGACTTTTCAGCAATGCATTCAATCCTAACATTACCCTTAAGATTGAGATCCCTGAAGAGATGGACAGTGTAACTGTTATCTCTGCAAGCGGTGAAACACAGGTAAGCGGCGTTAAAGTTAAAAACATGAAACTCCAGGCAGCAAGCGGCGACATGAATCTTGAGGATGTTGAGTGCGAATCTCTTATGACAAGTACAGTCAGCGGAGATATCAAGCTTGATAACGTGGTTGCAGAAAACCTTGCAGTTTCAACAACCAGCGGCGATGTGGTATTTGACGGAAAGAGCAAGAAAACAGCTATAAAGACTGTCAGCGGTGATATCGACATCGAGACAGATGAAACCTTTGAAGGAAGCATCGGTACTGTAAATGGCGACATAGATATTGATGCTGATTGTAACTTCGAAAGCAGTATTTCAACTACAAACGGCGATGTTAATATCAAGCTTAATAACAATAGTGACGGATACAGCCTTTCTTTCCAGACTGTAAACGGTGATGTAAGCGTAGACTATGACGGCGAGTCACATACATTCTCAAAGAACGGCAAGTACGACTACGGCGAGAAGGGAACCGTTATATACGCAAAGACAGTTTCAGGCGACATCGAGCTTTGTGATTAATAAACTCATTTATCATAATTACTTCTCCAAACAAGAGCTCCCGGGAATATATCCCGGGAGCTCTTCTAGTTAAGAATATTTCTGGAAATCTTAAGCATTAAACATGATACGCTCACTCTTAAAGGCTTTCGCGATAGCAAATGTTATAACAACACCTGCAAGAATGGTTCCGCCTGCAGAAAATGCAAGCTGAAGAGCAGTAAGCTCGTTTGTCATGATATTTTGGATAGAAAGAGCCGTACCGTATACAGGGATAGCAAATAAAAGATCGCTCTTTTCAACGCCTCCCTGGAACATTGTAAGCATACCAGCCACGATTATCAGAATATAAAGCGGTGAAATGTATGTGGAAGCTTCCTTTGTGTTTTTACAAAGGACAGAAATAACTGAAATAATACCAACATACATATACACAAGCGCTACCATGATAATAAGAAGGCTGATGATCTGGAACGCTGAAAAATGAACGTTCATGTTAAGCTCGCTCATAGTACCTGAAGAACCCATAAGCGGCATTGCAAGTATCAGTGAAACTGAGTAAACAATGGCTGAAAGGGTTGAAAGGATTGAAAGCGCGGTAAGTTTACCAAATACAAGCTCGCTTCTCTTAATAGGTGAAAGAAGGAGGCTTGCAAGGGTTCCACGCTCTTTTTCTCCTGCAATGGCATCTACGCAAAGACCCATGGCACTTGAGAAAAGAAGCATAACAATAAGATAAGGAACAAGCATACCGAGGAATTCACCGTTTGCCTTGTCCTCATTTACAATAACCTCATTTTTTACATTAAATGCATTAAGTACTTCAAGGTTTCCGCCAAAACGACCGGAAAGGATGGTATTTTTGTAATCATCGAGAATGAGGTTAACAAAGTTGTTTCTTGCGGCATTGGAGTAATTTCCGCTGGTGTTGTAGTAGATCGTAACATTTGGAATGGCATCGCCTTCATTTTTATATGAAGAAGCGGTATTAATAAAGTCTTTGTCAAATTCTACAAGAAGCTCAGCATCACCGTTTAAGATATCATCTTTGACAGTGGTTATGGTTTCAGCGCTTGTATCTGAAGGTAAAACAGTAACGTCTGCTATATCAAAGTAGCCTTTGTTTTCAGCCTTTTCTTTAAAATCTTCAGGAGCGTTAAGTATATACACTTTGGAAATGTGCTCCATGATATCGCTTGAGAACCTGCCGATCATGCTTCCCATAATGCTGTAAATACCAAACATCAGGACTGCAGGAAGGATAAACAGTGAAAAGATCAGCTTTTTATCAAGAAAAACACGAGCAAGCTCTTTTTTCATTACAATGATAGCGTTATTCATTATGCTTCCTCCTTGTGATTTTCTTTGTAAAGTGTAAAGAATGCATCTTCAAGGTCTGCTGCACCGGTGGAGTTTACTATCTCATCAAGAGTGCCTTCGCAGATCTTCTTTCCGTCAATGATAACTCCGATCCTGTCGCAAAGCTTTTCTGCTTCTGACATGATATGAGTTGAAATGATAACGGTCTTTCCGCGCTCTTTTAAGGAAGCCAGCATATCTGTTACGCTTCTTGCTGTGATTACGTCAAGTCCGCTGGTTGGCTCGTCAAAGATAACTACATCAGGATCATGCACAAGACAAACGGCAATGGCAGCCTTTTGCTTCATACCTGTTGAAAGCTCTTCAATCTTTTTTTCTTCAAAATCATTTATGCCAAAATACTTAAAGAGCTCATTTCTTCTGGCGTCGATCTCGCTTTCGCTCATACCGTGAAGCCTTCCAAAAAATGAGAAAAGATATTTTGGAGTAAAGTTTGGATCAAGTTTGATCTCATTTGTAAGAAAACCGATTCTTTCAAGAACTTTTGTGGATTCCTTAACGGTATCATGCCCGCATACGGCTACAGAACCATCAGTAGGTTTTAATAAAGTGGCAATGCAGCGTAAGGTCGTGGTTTTACCGGCACCGTTTGGTCCTAAAAGGCCGTAGATCTCCCCCGGCTTTGCAGTAAAACTGATACCGTCTGCAGCACGTTTGATGCTGTCTTTGGTCTTTAGCTCAGCCATTTTTCTTTTACTGAGTTTATAAACCTTGGTAAGGTTTTTTACCTCGATCATTATTTACATCTCCTTTTCATTAGTAGTGAACAACACATTTTAATTCTCACAAATTAGAGCCCTGATGTCAATTAATTAAGAGAATATTAATGTGATTTTAATTTAGCCAATGAGTGTTTGAGGAATGGCAGCAAATGTGATAAAATAAGGCTTACGAGAAGAGAGCTTACTATAGGGAGGCGATGTAATGCTTGAAAAAGAATTAAAGGTATTGCTTACAAAAGAGCAGTATGAAAAGATAGATAAGCTGATAAGATGGGAAGATGTATACGATCAGATCAATTTTTACTACGCAAAAGAAGGAAATGAGGATGTCCCGGGAACTCCGACTGTTCGCATACGCAGTAAAAAAGGTAAGATGCAGCTTGAAGTAAAGGTGCCTGTAAGCGCTAATTCGGGAGCAGTAAAGCAGCACGAGGAGTACGCAAAGGATATCGCATATATCCCGCCTGTAATTTCACGTGAAACACTTAATGAACTTCTTGATAGAACCGACATGCAAGATACCAGGCTCCTTGGCTTTTTATACACAAACCGAAGGATAAGTACAAAGTATGAAGGCTGCGAGATCGCTCTTGATAAAAATGAGTATCTTGGAAAAACTGACTATGAGCTTGAGGTAGAATTTATAGATGAGCTTCCGGGGGAGCTTCTTAGAGAATTTGAATTTTTAAATATAGACCAGAGCAGGAAGGTAACGGGAAAGTATAGGAGGTTTATACATGAACGAGAAAATTGCAGAGCTTAAAAAGATAATAGATGAGAGCAACAACATAGTATTTTTTGGAGGAGCGGGAGTAAGCACTGCCAGCAATATTCCGGATTTTAGAAGTTCCACAGGGCTTTACAGCAAAAAGCTAAATGCCCACTTTACACCGGAGGAAGCGGTTTCTCACTCCTTCTTTGTAAACCACACAGATGAGTTTTACGATTTTTATAAGAAAAATCTTGTGTACCCGGATGCAAAGCCAAACGATTGCCACATTGCCCTTGCAAAGCTTGAAGAGATGGGTAAGCTTAAAGCTGTGGTAACGCAGAATATCGATGGCCTTCACCAGGCAGCAGGAAGCAAGGTGGTATACGAGCTTCACGGGTCTGTTAAGAGAAATTATTGCATGAACTGCCGAAGCTTTTTTGATGAAAACTACGTACTTAAGGCTGAGGGCGCTCCCAAATGCGACAAATGCGGCGGCCTTGTAAAGCCTGACGTGGTTTTGTATGAGGAAGGCCTTGATGGAAACGTGATAAACGGTGCGGTAAACGCCATTATAAATGCGGACACCCTCATTATCGGCGGAACTTCGCTTATAGTATATCCGGCAGCAGGCCTTATAAACTATTTTGAAGGAAAGAATCTAGTGCTTATAAATAAGAGCGCGACATCAGCAGATAAAAATGCTGATCTTGTGATAAACGACGATATTGCCAAGGTATTTCGAGAGGCAGTACTGGAAAAACAATAAAAAAGATCAATATAAGGGAGAGTAACAATGAGGATAAGTGAGTTATTAAAACAGGACAAAATGTCTATGTCTTTTGAGGTTTTTCCGCCAAAGACAGACTCGGCTTTTGAGGGAGTAAAGAAGGCCACAGAAGAGATCGCGGCGTTAAAACCTGCGTTTATGAGCGTTACCTACGGCGCCGGCGGTGGAACCAGCAAATTTACACTTGATATCGCAAAGAATATAAAGGACAAGCTTAATGTGCCGATGCTTGCGCATCTTACCTGCGTTTCTTCAAGCAAAGAGACAGTAAAGGCGAGAATAGAAGAAATGAAGGCAGCAGGCATTGAAAACGTTATGGCACTTAGAGGTGACCTGACTCCTGAGATGGAAGGTCAGGACAGAAGTCACTGGGATTACAGATATGCCATAGACCTTATAAGAGACATTAGGGAAAGCGGGGCAGATTTTTGCATTGGCGGGGCATGCTACCCTGAGGTACACCCGGAGAGCATTAATCAAAAGGATGATATAAAGCACCTTAAGGAAAAGGTTGATGCGGGCTGTGATTTCCTTACGACTCAGATGTTTTTTGACAATAATCTGTTTTATAACTTCCTTTATAAGGCAAGAGAAGCAGGAATCACTGTACCTATAGTACCGGGTATTATGCCTATTACAAATGCAAAGCAGGTAGAAAGAGCCATAAAGCTTTCGGGGTCCTTTATGCCTGTAAGGTTTAAGAGCCTTGTAGATAAATTCGGCGATAACCCTGAGGCTATGAAACAGGCGGGTATCGTATATGCGACAGATCAGATAATAGATCTTTATGCAAACGGCATAAAGCTTGTACACGTATATTCCATGAATAAGCCTGACGTGGCAGAAAAGATCTTAGCAAATCTTTCATATATATTAGACAGGGATGCGTAACGGGAGAAATTTCCGGAACAATTACGAGGGAGAATAATAATGGATATAAGGAAATATTTACAGGAAAATATAGTGTTTCTTGACGGAGGCATGGGAACACTGCTTCAGGCAAGGGGCCTTCATGCAGGAGAAAAGCCTGAAAGGTGGAATATTACTCACGCGGAAGACATAATAGATATTCAAAAAAGCTATTTTGATGCAGGTACAAATATTATAAATACCAATACCTTTGGGGCAAACTGCCTGCATTTTGAAGAAGACGAATTAAAAGATATAATCAATGCCGCTATAAATAACGCAAGGGAAGCGGCAAAAAGATCTGTAAATACAGGAGTAAAGCTGGTTTCGCTTGATATAGGACCTACAGGAAAGCTTCTTAAACCCTACGGAGATCTTGATTTTGAGGAAGCAGTTGGTATTTTTGCTAAAACCGTAAAGATTGGTGTAGAGGCGGGAGCTGACCTTATCACCATAGAGACCATGAACGATTCTTACGAGACAAAAGCAGCCCTTCTTGCGGCAAAGGAAAACAGCGACCTTCCGGTTATCGTAACAAATGCCTACGGCGAAGACGGAAAACTTATGACGGGCGCGAACCCTGCTGCTATGGTTGCTATGCTTGAGGGCATGGGCGCAGATGCAATAGGTGTAAACTGTTCTTACGGACCAAAGACATTAAGACCGATCATTGACGAATACCTTAAAGTAGCCTCAATTCCGGTTATAATAAAGCCAAATGCCGGACTTCCAAAAGTTATAGACGGAAAGACAGTTTATGACGTGCTTCCGCCTGAGTTTGCAGAAGATGTGGCAGATATGATAAGAGCAGGTGTGCATGTAGCAGGTGGATGTTGTGGAACAACACCCGAATATATCAAGGCACTTGTGGATAAAGTGGCGAAAAAAAAATTGCAGCCTGTGGCTCTTTCAGATAAGGGGCTTACAGTGATATCCTCATATACTCATGCAGTAACCTTTGGAAATACGCCGCGCCTTATCGGAGAGCGTATTAATCCTACGGGAAAGAAGCGATTTAAACAGGCGCTTATAGAAGATGATGTGGACTACATTCTTAATGTGGGACTTGAAGAGGCAGAAAAAGGCGCGCATATACTTGACGTAAATGTGGGCTTGCCTGATATAGACGAAATATTAATGCTAAAGAAGGTAACATACGAGCTTCAGGCGGTATGCGATCTTCCGCTGCAGATTGATACAACAGATGTAGCTGCTATGGAAGCTGCCCTTAGAATATATAATGGAAAGCCGCTTATTAACTCGGTAAACGGAAAAGAAGAGGTAATGGAAGCCATATTTCCGTTAGCAAAAAAATACGGCGGAGCCATTATCGCTCTTACGCTTGATGAGGCAGGTATCCCTGCAAAGGCAGAGGGGCGCCTTGAGATAGCAAAAAAGATCCTTAAAAAAGCGGCTGAATACGGAATAGATAAGAAAGACATCATCTTTGATACCCTTGTACTCACTCTTAGCGCAGAGCCTACGGCAGCAGTTGAGACATTAAAGGCGCTTCGCCTTATAAGAGATGAGCTTTCTGCATGTACAAGTCTCGGAATTTCAAATATTTCCTTTGGACTTCCAAGCAGAGATGCCATAAACAGTACATTTTTTGCTTCTGCCCTTGAAAGCGGACTTAGTGCTGCCATCATGAATCCAAATTCTTTTGAGATGATGAAAACATATAGGGCTTTTATGGCTCTTTTAGGTCAGGATCCAAATTGCAGCGATTATATAGCTTATATGGAAGAAAATAAGCAGGAAGTTGTGACGGTAAGCGGAAATGCTGCAAAAACAAGTACAAATTCCGGTTCTACGCCTCTGCAAAAAGCTATAATAAAAGGCCTTAAAGATGAGGCGGGAAGCTGCACAGCAGAGCTTTTAAAGACATCTGCGCCACTTGAGATAGTAACAAATGAGGTAATCCCGGCTCTTGATATCGTGGGAAAGGGATACGAAGAAAAGACTATATTCCTTCCGCAGCTCCTTATGGCAGCAGAGAGTGCAAAGAGTGCCTTTGAGAAGATCAAAGAAAAGATGAAAGCAGAAGGCACAAAAGGCGAGGCAAAGTGTAAATTCATCATTGCCACCGTACACGGAGACGTACATGATATCGGCAAAAATATCGTAAGGCTTCTTCTTGAAAACTACGGCTTTGAGGTAACAGATCTTGGAAAAGATGTACCGCCTGAAGTTATCGTAGATGAGGCGGTAAAGCAGCATGCTCCGCTTGTGGGCCTTTCAGCTCTTATGACCACCACCGTACCTGCTATGGAAGAGACCATAAAGCAGCTTCGCGTTAAGGCCCCTTGGGTAAAGGTAGTAGTAGGCGGAGCTGTCATGAACCAGGAATACGCAGATAAGATAGGTGCTGACAAGTACGCCAAAGACGCCATGGAAACCGTAAGATATTCGGAAGAAATCGAAAAGGCGCTGAAAGAGTAAAAAAGACGCATAAAGAATTAAAAATGTTACATTGAAATGGCAGGCACGGTATGTTATAATTTAACCACTCGGGACACGTGTTTCGTGTTTCTTAAAAAGGATAAAAGTTTGGTTTGATAATAGGAAAAGGAGTTTTATCATGAGCGAATTTAAAGGATTATTATTTGACCTTGACGGTGTTATCGTAGATACCGCTAAATATCATTTCCTTGCCTGGAAACAGCTGGCAGAAGAGCTTGGTATTAATTTTACCGAAAAGGATAATGAAAGACTTAAGGGCGTAAGCCGTATGAGATCTTTTGAGATCATTCTTGAGATCGGTAACAGAGAGATGAGCGAAGAAGATAAGGAGATGTACTGTACAAAGAAAAATGCGGTATATCTTGAGTATATCAAAAAGCTTCGCGAAGATGAGATCCTGCCGGGAGTTAAGGATTTTCTTGTACATGCAAGAGAAAAGGGATACAAGCTTGCACTTGGTTCAGCCAGCAAGAATGCGCCGCTTATCTTAAATCAGCTTAAGATCTCAGATCTTTTTGATGAGATAATCGACGGAACAAAGGTTTCAAAGGCAAAACCTGATCCTGAAGTATTCTGTAAGGGTGCTGAGGCACTTGGCGTTCCTTATGAGCAGTGTATCGTATTTGAAGATGCCCTGGCAGGAGTTGAGGCTGCACACAACGGCGGAATGAAGGCAGTAGGAATCGGCCTTCCTGAGAATCTGCCGGGGGCAGAGATGCATATTCCGGGACTTTATGCAGCAACTATCGAAGAAATTGTTGCAAAGCTTGGCTAAAAATAGTACATTGAAAGAGCGAAGAAGTTATCTTCGCTCTTTTTTAAAACCCCAAAATGAGGAACAAGCCCGTGATCATAACAGTTAAAGATGCTTTAAGGACAACAGAATATAATGTAGAAAATACCGACAAAACCAGCATCTTAGAGCTGCTTAGAGAAAACGGGTATAGCATACCTGCGCCTTGTGGGGGACGCGGCACCTGCGGAAAGTGTAAGGTAATTGTAAGCGGCAGCGTGCGCTCATTTATAAGTAATGAAACAGTAACACTTAAGGATGAGGAAATACTTGCATGTAGGTTTATGCCTGCAGGAGATATAAAGGTAACCGTAAAAGAAGAAAAGGGTATTACTACAGCGGTAGACTCGCCTGAAAACATAACTCCGGAAGGCACCGGACTTGGACTTGCGGTTGACATTGGAACCACCACCGTTGCGGCGTTTTTATATGATCTTGAAACAGGCAGCAGGCTTGGGGCACTCGGAAAAAGAAATGCGCAAAGCGTGTTTGGAGCAGATGTTATCAGTAGGATAACCGCGTTTGAAGAAGGAAAAGGAAAAGAGCTTACCGAGGTAATAAGGAAGCAGATAGGGGAAATAGCAGAGGAGCTTTGCACATCTGCAGGTAGAAATATAAATGAGATAACAAAAATGGTAGTAGCCGGTAATACTGTAATGCAGCACATATTTGCAGGCATTTCTCCTGTAGGTATCGGAAAAGCTCCATTTAAACCTGTTACTCTTTTTGGAGATGAGTTAAATAGCAAAGAGATGTTACCTGAGATGTCAGGTCTTTCATCTGTATATTTGGCTCCTTGTATCTCGGGCTATGTTGGCGGCGACATAACGTGCGGCCTTCTGGCTACTGACGCATTAAAAGAAGAAGGACTGAGGCTATTTATGGACCTTGGAACCAACGGCGAAATGGCTCTTGGAAACAAAGAAGGGTACCTGACCTGCTCCACCGCAACAGGTCCGGTATTTGAAGGAGCCGAGATTTCTTGCGGCATGGAAGCGGCAGAAGGAGCCATAGATAAAGTATGGGCAGAGAAGGGCGACATAAAAGCAAGAGTTATAGGAGAAGTTAAGCCTTCAGGTCTTTGCGGAAGCGGTCTTATAGATGCAGTCAGTGTGCTGCTGGAACTTGGAATAGTAAAACTGACGGGGGAGATAGTGCCTGAAAGCGAGCTTCCTGCTACATGCAGAGCAGACTACAGGATTTTTACGCTTAAAGACGGCAAAAGAGCGGTGCGCATAATGGGCGATGTCTATATATCTGCAGTTGATATTGAAAAAGTCCAGCTTGCAAAAGCAGCTGTTAGAGCAGGAGTTGAAACGTTACTTAGCGAAACAGGAAAGAGTGTAAAAGATATTTCATCCGTTGTAATAGCAGGTGGTTTTGGAAATGCCATAAATATAGAAAGTGCTGTAAAAATCGATCTGATACCTGATATAAAGAGAAAGGTGATTTGGTCTGCAGGCAACGCCGCAGGCTACGGGGCTGTGCTTGCGTTAAATGAAAGCAGACGCGATGAATTAAAGAAGATTGCTGAAAAATGCGGGTATATCGAGCTTTCAGAGAGTGAAGTGTTTAAGGAGAATTACGTGAGAAATATGGCATTTTAACCCAAACAAAAAGGGCTGTCACAGGAGCTTCGTCTCTGCAGCAACCCTTCTATGCTGTAATTAAATGGGCCTTGTCAGGTAGCTATGTCTACGTGCTGGATAGTGCCGACGCCACCGTCCTCTTTTAGAAAGATACCTGTCTGTCTGATCTGTGCGTTAGTAGCATTTGTCGTCATGTTCTTCAGCGAAAAATCGGTGGATGCGCTGCCAAGGAATATTGCTCCGACTCCTGCGTCCTTTGCCGAGATCATTTTATCGTTACCCTCCTTATCCTTTGTCCAGATAAGGAGTCTATTAAATACTTTGTCATTTTCATCGATAAAGCCGTTGCCGTCTTCATCATACATTGCAAGATCTTTAAAACCGTCTCCGGATTTAGTTCCGAATAGTTCGTTTCCGTTGCCTATCTTGCCATCCCCGTTTTTATCAAGAGCGAGGAATCCGCTGTTTCCGGATACAAATGAGATCTCGTCTTCATTTCCGTCGCTGTCGATATCAAACAGGAATTTCTGGTCTGTCATTTCTGTTACGCCGTGTCCTAAGTTAATAACTAACGGGTCACACATTATTGCAGGAGTTTCTGCCATATAGATTTGGGTTTCCTGCATAAAACTTCTTGTCATTGAAAGTTCGATATTAAAGCTTATTGCTCTGCCATCCTCCGTAAATGCTGTACCTTCGCCTGCAAATGTTGTCATCTCCTGTTCGCTGTGGAATGAGGAAGCTGTAGTGACTCGCATTAGCGTAGATTGTGCGGGTATAGGTGTTGCTCTTCCTATAGTACCTGCAAAACGATTGGGATCGATCTTAAAACCTGTTTGTAATGGCTTTGGATGTGATGTTTTTGGCTGTTCATGTGGGTGATACTTTTCGCCGCGAAGTTTTGCACGCATTTTTTTGAGTAATTCAAGAAGTGCTCTTAAGGTCTTAACTGTTGCATCTTCCTCGTCATCTGTAGCTACTGCGGGCTCTGAACTATTTTGAGTACGTTCCGCATTTTGCTGCTCGAGGTTTCTTAGAAGTTTTTTTGTTTCCTCAGAAAGAGAGAAACTGGCGCCGGCTTGTTTGTCGTCATCGTCGTTCTTCTTTGCAATGAGATTAGATGTTGTCTTCACTAAAGTGGTCTCCTCATAGACCCTGCTTGAAGACAAGTTGATTGTTGCCGCATTGATCTTCATGCTGTAAATCCTTTCCCATTTAAGACATCCGTTTCTTAAATAATGAGACTGTGGTCAGTAAGTTACAAATTGCGCATCCTTGCGTTTGTAAATGTGTACGGCATTTACGTTTCCTTGTACCTTATATATCGGCTAAAATATGCAAAAAATAAAGGGTCCGGAGCCCTTGCAAATTGCCATCCTTATGTTATAATTATGATTGATTTCGGAATGTGGCTCAGTTTGGCTAGAGCGTACGGCTGGGGGCCGTGAGGTCGCAGGTTCAAATCCTGTCATTCCGACAAAAATAGCCGCCGGTTTTTATTTTCCGGCGGCCTTGTTTTTTCATTGATCATCCATGTAACATCAATGTCCCTAAAGTTATCATAAATTCTCCCAGTATGTATGTCAGCATTACAAAGAAATGCTTCTTGTAGATAAGGTCTTTCTTTTTGTAGTACCTTACCAGGAAAAGCAGGCAGTCTGAGATAAAGAAAAGGACTGCGCCGACGTAAGCTACGGCTGTTGCCTTGCCGGGGGCTTCGGTAAGCTGTATAAGAGCAAAAACGTTCATGGAGCTGTTGCAAAGAAGGTAAAAACACATAAGACAAAGCATAACTTTTGGTACATTTGCGCCGACTCTTGTTATTATTATAACAGCGATGGTACAATATATAAGTGCGATAGGAATAACGAGCGCATAGTTTATATCTGCAAAGCCTGTCTGGGTGTAATACAATAATATGAAGGAAAGATGGCTTGCTATAAATGCCATTCCGCCCATAGAGAACCAAAAGTCACCTTTTTTGATAAGCAGTACATCGCCAAGCCAGCTTGTAGCAAGGGCTACAATAAGGAAAATCGAATAATTTCCGCCTGCCGCGCAAAGGTAATAAAGAAGGATAAATATGAGCAGGAAAGGCTTGGTTACGGCTCTTTTTTTGGCGTCATCTATGTAACTGTGGTAAAGGTGGATGACGGAACATATTATAAGTAATCCTAAAAATACGTATTTTAAAACTTCCATGATATGCCTCTTTATATTGTGTTAAATTTGATTTATTATAATATTATACCACTTTTTATATGGCATGTTCACATAAATGCATATTACGCCATAAAAGAATGTAAAGGGGGATGTTTTTTGGAGACAATTAATATAAGCCTGGGGGAAAATAATAGCGAGCTTGAGCTTGAAAAGCTAAAAGGGCTTCTTTTAAAGCTTAACGCCGAGGTGGAAGTGTCTGAAGGGCGCCTTCTTATAAGCTACGAAAAAGAAGATCTAAATAGAGTCACTACCCGCCACGCAGGCAGAAAGCCTGTTACCAGCAAGACCTTCTGTACCCTGGGAGATGTAGAAAAAATGCTGCTTACTATGTCGGGAAGGGAAGTAGCAAAGGAGCTAGGCATTTCAAAGTCACTGTTTTATGCAAAGCTAAAAGCATTAAGAGAGGCAGGGAGCAGCAGCACAACGCTGTTTGAATAGATCATAAGCTTCTTTTTATTAGTTCATTATCGTTTAATGCAGCTTCAAGGATACGGCTCAATACAGAAGTGTAGCCTTTTCCAAGAGATTTTGCTTTTCTTAGGGCTTGAGGAGAAAGGCGCAACGATACTGTTTGTTTTTTGCGTTCTTCATTTCTGATGTCTGTGATTCTCCTAAACTGTGCAAGCTCCGCATCTGATAGCTGAGGACAGTCTTCATCAAACGTTATAGGTTTAGCGTCTAATTCCTCGAGCATGCGAATTTGTGATTCTGTAGGTTTTTTGCTTACATCAATAGTTTTCTTTACCATAATACGCTTTCCTTTCTTTCTCAGTTGCCTTACGAGCGGAAATAATACGAATGACATCTTTTCTGTCAGTATAAACTACCATAAGGACTGCTAGAAATCCGTTGATAGAGCCAATCGTTATATATCGTTCTTCTTCTGTACTGTGGAGTGTGTCAAACTTTTCGATTCTGTTCTCATCACCAAAGACAAGTGCCGCTGTGGAAAAATCAATTCCGTGTTTCTTTATATTAATCTGTTCTTTATCTTCGTCCCATTCGAAATACATCTATAGATTCTCCAATCGTGATACAAAATGCAATACAATTTGCATTACTTATCTTTGATTTATTTTATCATATCCATGATTTGTAGTCAATGATAGATTTCAGCAACGCTTTCAGCAGGCAAGACATTTAAGCTTAAGGCAACGCTTGTGCTTGAAGACAAGAAAAAGAAGATGATAAATTCAGAGGATGCGAAGGTGCGTTACCTTACTTCAAACAGCAATGTGGCTACCGTTGATAAAAATGGTAATATCAAGGCTGTCGGAAAAGGAACATGTTATGTTTACGCACTTTCACGAAACGGAGTTTCTTCAAAGATCAAGATCACAGTAAAATAACATAATAATAAGCCGTATCTTCAAATTGAAGATACGGCTTGTTTTTTAAATATCAAATATAATTACACATCTTCCGGCAGGTAGCAGCTGCATGCTACGGCAAGTGCGCCGTGGCCGATGTGGCAGGATACGCTGAGTGAGAGCGGATCCATATGGAAATCAACGCCCGGGAAGGCATTTTCAAGTTCCTTTTTCCAGCCTTCGGCTTCTTCAGGGTTGCCGGAGTAGGCAATAGCAAGATGTACGCGTTTGCCGCTTTCCCAATAGGAAGAAAATCTGCCTTCAAGGTCTTTTTTCATAGCTTCGATCATAGTCTTGCAGGCAAGCTTCTTGCCGCGGCATTTTGAATATGCATCAAGCTTTTCGCCCTGAATCTGAAGTACAGGCTTAAGATTAAGTACCATACCTATGGCAGCAGCCGTAGGAGTAACTCTTCCGCCTTTTACGAGGTATTTGAGTGTCTCAAGTGTTATATAGATACTTGAATCAAATTTGTATTTTTCAAGAATTTCTCTTATCTCGCGCGCACTTTTGCCCTTCTTTGCAAGTTCGATTGCATCAAGTACGGACTGGCGCATGGTAACTGAGATACGCTGGTTATCTACTACCTCGACTTTGCCATCATAGTCCCCGGCAAGCATTCTTGCAGTATTCATGGAACCTGAAAGTCCGCTTGACATAGGAATATAGACTACTTCATCATATTCTTTAAGGAGCTTATCCCACATATCCGTAACGTCGCCCGGTGCAGGCTGCGAGGTAGAGATATTTGCATCTCCTTTAAGGAACTCATAAAACTGCTCCTGAGTGAGGGTTATATCTTCAAAATAAAGTTTGTCGTTGATGTAAAAAGGCATAGGGAGCACAGTAATACCAAGCTCTTTTGCCTCTTTTTGGGTTATACCGCTGTTGCTGTCTTTAAGGATTGCGATACTCATGTTTTATTATAATCCTCCTTTAG
>JAEEGF010495052.1_pt1 | contig 17059 bp, 16 predicted proteins | sample 9134171 | NCBI WGS metagenome assembly JAEEGF01 (sample SAMN16246542, study PRJNA631951) | gut metagenome | biome: gut microbiome; feature: rumen; material: AP-attached | host: Bos | place: Iran: Karaj | collected 2018-10 | reverse complement strand
GTTTCTTGATGAACAGTGTTTTTTTTGTGTGTATAGATGGTGGGCATGGAATGATATTATCTGGGAGGAATGAAGTTTTGTAAATAACATTTATTCGTCTTTTTACTACAAATAATGGTAATTTTTTACCCTTGTATTATTAGCGTCTGCTCCATCAAAATGATTGCCTATATGATACATCCAAGGATGATGTAATCGGTTGTATTTTACGCACCAAACGGTGCAAAAACCTTTTCGTATCATTTTACGGTTTAAATTGGCGTTCCAACTGGGAACGTGATGAATCTTGAGAAATTTTCTATTTACCCTATTCCAACAATTCAGTATTCTGTTGAAAGAAATATCTGTCAAAACGGAATTAAATGGGACGCGTCTAAGTTTGGATTTTTGCCATGCTCTTAGTCTAGTTGTAGGATGTGGAAAGCAGGTGTGATTGTTTATAAACCAGGGTTCGGCGTTATAACATTGAAGTGTTTTCTGGGATGTCAAATCAGCTTTTCTTTGTAAGCCCTCATTTTGCGGGGAATTGTCGAGAACGGAAGAGGCGGTGGTTGTCTCCTTCTTTTGGGCGGGGGCTTGTTTTTGAGCGTAGGTTGTGGACATGGTTTTCTCCTTTTAAGCGAGTTCTTCTTCTTCGGGAATGGCTTCTCGTTGGATTGACTTGCCCTGGACGGGTTCTTCCTCTTCTTCGAGGGAGGCGCGCTGGATTGCATTTCCCATGCGGTCGGCTTTGCGTTGCAGGCTTGCATTTTGCAACGAGGTGTCCATGAGGTTGGCAGCGTTGTTGTTGGCGACGCGCTGTGCGGTTTCAGATTTTTGTGCGTAGGTGTTCATTTTTTTTCTCCTGTTAATTTTTTCGTTGGGAGATCCCCGCCTTCGCGGGGATGACAAGGGACTATTTGATTTTCCTTTTAGGAAAGTCGGCGTTGCGGTACACTTTTATAAGCGATGCGGTGATTACGGAAAGGACTAGCACGATGATGGGCAAGAATCGGAATGCTCCGGCGAGCGAGGTGGCCACGGGGTCGAATAGAACGAGTATGGTCGTGGTGAATGCAGGCGGGATAACGACTAGGCCGACGAGCAGGGCCAAATGTTTGTCAAAAAAGGCGCTGGTGGTGCACGAAGCGAAGTAGCCTAGCAGGAGTGCCAAGGCGAAAATGTATACCAAGGTGTTCAGCAGGCGGAATGCCCAGCGGTACATGCAGAAAAACGGAAATTCTGAACGGATTTGGGAACTGAAGGTGATGTCCTTGTCGTCTTTTTTAAAGTATTCGTTTAGGCATACTCCGATATTGCCCTTGTTGCCGCAGATTTCGGCTGCGTCGATGTCGGTGGCGTAGGGGGCAATGCCCAGGCTGTAGTAGGAATCGTTGTAGTAAGTGGCGTCGTCGCTCAGTTGGTCCCATTGGCGGTTGTCGAACCAAATGACGGGTGCAAGTGCCTTTAATACAATGTGTCTGTCTTCGCCCTTGAGCTGTAGACTCAAGTCGCTGTGGATAAGCCGGTTGCTGCGCGAAAGGGGTTCTTCGTTGATGACCAACAACAAGTTTTTCAATTTGTCGACGATTTGGTCCGAAGATGGACTGACGCCTTTTTCGGTTTTTGGCTCCGTAATGATTTTGCGGAAGTTCGCATAGCTGTAGATTCCTTCGGGGCCCTTGACGGCGTCGGAATCAATATGGTGTGCGTAAATATCTTCGGTGAGGTCGAGGCGGTTGACCATCATATTCAGGTAGGCGTTTGGGTTTCGCGAAAGCAGTAACTGGTGCAAGTCCTTGAAGAATCTATTGAACATGGCAGTAGAAAGGGAATCGGTGGGGTAGTTCTTGAAATAGAGTGTAACTCCGTCACCACGGTTGCCGTAATCGTCACCCGAAAAACTGAGCTTGTTTACCATCTTTTGGAATAGCGTGTTGTTCGGCGTACTTACAAGGGAATCGATTTCTTTTGTGAGTTTGGCGAAAAATTTCCCGAGAGATTCGTGGTTCTTGATTCCTCGCCAATCGGATTTTTCAATAATCCAGTCCATTTTGACATAGTGCCTGTGTGCTTCGGATACAAACTTCGAAAAGCCCTTTTTGCCTAGGTATGTCAGGGTTGGTATCCCAGAGGGCATTTGGAGAACGCCGTCTATGTTGGCGTATATTCCGTAGAACGATATGCGAGTAATGGCGCTGAAGTCGACCCATTTTGTGGTATCGCCTGCAAACCAGTAGGGATATATGCCAATGACATCTCCGTTGAGCTGATCTTTTCGGCTACAACCACAGTCTGCACCGCCCCATTCGATGGGCTTTGAATCGTCGAATGTTTCATCTTGGTACATGGCCATACTGACCACGTTTTCAAATAGGTGCGAATAAAGAGAGTCTAGCCTAGTGAATACAAGATTCCAGCGTTCGTCGCTACAGGACCGACCGCGATACCGACTGAAAAATCTTGTCAAAAGCTCAGATTGCGATTCCTTCTGTTCGGTATTTTTTTTGTTCGATTTCTTTTTCTTGGTGGTTGTCTGTGGCTTAGATAATTGTGGTAGTTTTACATTGTCTACCAATTTCATGAGGTTCTGTATTTCTTCGTCATTCCAATGAACGGTGTCAAAAATGGCAAAAGCCTTGGATGTGTCGGAACAAATGGCGAGGGAGGCTGCCAATAGGCTCAAGGCGTATCGGCGAGCAAGCAATGAATCTGCAAAACGGACCCCTTGCAGTTCGTTTAGAAACTTGAGTATGGTCGTAGAGAACTGGTCGCCGCGTATTCCCAAAACCATGTATTTCTTTAGAGAATCCATACCGACGGCGGTGAGCCATACCTTGTCGACAATGGAGTCAAGCCAGACTTCTTCTTTGATTTTCTTTTCGCGCACCATCCAACTTTCTAGTACGAAGTTATTGACGGTTTTTAGAAAGTGGGGGTAATCTTTAAGTTCTTGCGACAGTTGGAGAATCATGTCATCGCGAGAATTGAAATACCAGTTGATGTACTTGTCTAAAATTTTGAATGCTTCGGTGGTATCTTTGAGTTTGCCACCAGTTTCATAGCTCTTGATGTTTTCAGGAGTAACCTCGTAGGTGCAAAGTTCGCAAGTGTGCGCATACAAGGTTGTAAATAGCGAAAATGCTAAAATGCGTGTAATATTTCGAAACACGTTTGTCATACAATTTTTCCTTCTTTAAGCAATTCTCTAGAAATAGCTTGTTGTAAATTTAATTTGTTTATAACTTCGTGTTTGTCCATAATGGCTGAAATAGCCGCATATCGGGCTACATTTGTCAAAGCACCCCCAGCCAATTCGTATTTTTCGGCAAAGTGCTCAAAAATTTCTTCGCGATTTTCGACAGGAGTCTTTTCGAAGATGTTTTTCCATAATGTCAAGCGCTCTTCTGCCTCGGGCATCGGGAAATAGACCGAACTCTGGAACCTTCGAGAAAAGGCTTCGTCGATGTTAGATTTTAAGTTGCTTGCCAATATGACAATGCCGGGGAAATCTTCGACTCGTTGCAATAGGTATGATATTTCTTGGTTGGCAGCGCGATCGTTGGAGTTGTTGGTCTGTGTCCTTGCGCCAAAGAGTGAATCGGCTTCGTCAAAGAATAAAATCCAGTTGCGGCTTTCGGCTTGGTCGAAAATGTTGGAGAGGTTCTTTTCGGTTTCGCCGATGTATTTGGACACCACCTGCGACAGGTCTACCCGGTAGACATCCATGCCTAGTTTTTTCCCGATAAGTGTTGCGGTCAGCGTCTTGCCTGTACCCGGCGGTCCGTAAAAGAGTACACGGTAGCCGTTTTTGAGGTTCTTGCGGAGCCCAAAACCGTCTAAAATTTCTTCGGAGTGGTTTATCCAGGTGATTAGCTGGTTTATTTCGCGCCTAGTTGTATCGGCGAGAACGAGGTCTTCCCATTCTAGGCGCGATGTAATGCGTTTTGCTGGAAAATGTAGGCTGTAGTCAGGCTTATTCTGTACGCCGGTGGTCAAGTATTCCAAGTATTCCGAAGATAGACGCAACGCCGCTGAATTCTTGGGTTCTCCGGGTTCGCCGTATTCCAATTGCAGAAGTCGACTTGACACAAGTTTTTGGTCGCTTTCGAAAAGCCTCATGATTTGGAGCCTTAACGTTAGATTGTCTCCGGCGAGCAAGAATAGCGCTGTTTCGCAGGTGGGCAAGAATCCCGAGTGGCTTTTGCCGTGCCAACCGCCAAATTCGGTGTAGGGCCTGCCAAGTACTTTGTTGTTCAAGAAAAAGGAGTCGAGTGCCTGTGGACACAGGTGGGGTAGTAGCGCAAGCGTTAGAATTAGGCGTTCGTCAAAACTGAGCTGCAGGCGTAAAATGGTTTCGCCGTAGGGAGATTCTGTGTCGGGTTCTGGCGGTGTGCAGAGGTGTACGTCCAGCAATTTGCGCTCGTTGTCTTCGGCGCAGAAATACTGTTCGAATCGCAAATCGATGATTTGACGGCACCAGTCGATTTCGTTTTTCAGAGTTTCTTCCATGTTTACCTCTAGCGCCATTTTACATGCAACGGTGATTTCATCCAGGGGAGCTTTACGGTGGAGTAACCCCATGGCAATTTGTCAAGCAGAATATCGTATGCCGAATTTTCTACCGCAAGCAGGGGGCCTTCTTCGCTGTTGTTTAAGGCGCCTTGGCGGATGAGGAACGAGGCGCGTAGTCCGTCGGGAGTCGAGTGGCCTATAGCGTTCCAATTTGCGATGACGCCTGCCAGCAGGCTGTTGGCCAGTGTTTTTTGCTCGTCAGAAAGTTCGCATTCTTCTACGGGACCGATGGCGGGATCGAGTCCACAGAGCATTTGTACAATCGATATCTCGGTTGGGGGAACCGTGTAGGAACCGTAAACGGTGTAGTTCAGTAACGAAATGGCGAGAGCTCTGCTGGAGTCATCTTTGAATGTCTTGTTGGCCGTGCAGCCGGCCTTGTCAAGAAGCATCGGGATGTAAGGTGCGAGCAATACGATGCCGCAGTCTCCTGCGTGCGGGATGCGCGCCGCCGGGGCTGGCTTTTTCTTTTCGTTGAGTTTTTTTAGTTTCTCGAATACGCTACAGGCGATTTGACGGATGTCTAGGCCGGGCGCTTGCGATTGGATGCGCTTTAAGATAACTTCTGCAATACGCAACGGGTCGAATTTTTCGTCGGAATGTTCTCGGCACCATTCAGAAATCTGATTGTTAATTTCTTTTTCGAGCATTGCCGATTTCTGCAAAGGGAGCCTTCGCTCGCATGATTCTTGCAATATCTGGCCGACGGGTAAACATTGCCTTTCTAGTAAATGGACACGTAATGTACGTTCTAGCTCATGGGGTAAATTTTGAAGAATGTGGCAGAGCGGATTTTGTGCGGGAACGGTTCCTAGGTCAATGGTGAGATTGTCTAAAATGATATCTTCTTCTGGGGCTAGAGACATTAAGGTTTTGTCGAGCGATTCCATTAAATCGTTGCGGGCGAAATCGTAAAGTTCTTTTTCAATAGCTGATGCCTGCGTGCTGTTGGGGCATGTGATATTCAATGTAAAATCATCAATTCGGTTGATTCCTGCTATAGCCATAGTGCCCCCGAAGTGAATTTTTCATGGAACTTGAACCACTTTTCTAATGCTGTCGGATTGTGCGCGAAGAGGTCGAATGTATGCATGCTCCTGTGCGGAACCCAATAAAAAATTGGAACGAGATGAGCCGGAATTTCGTCACGGATAAAGCGTTCAATGCCGTCGCGTTTTTCTTGGGTGTTGGTAAACGGGGTCTCTGTTGACAATACTACGAAAACTTTTCCGAAACCTTCTTTAAGGAAAATTCCATCAATGACATGTATATGCATCGAATGATGGGACGGTTTTTCTAGGCCAAGCATCATTTCGATTCGTTGCTTCCACCATTTTCCGCATCGGTGCATATGCAATTCGGGTAAGTGGCGTAAGTAATTTATTTTCGAGCGCAACAGGCTTCGGAAAGCTATGGTGTTTTCAACGTTGTCGCATTTGTTTTCTCGCATTTGCAAGAATAGCGCATCGGGATATTGAACGCCGTATATAGCCAACATCTGATTCAAGATGCGGTTGTAGCGGTGTAAATCGGTTTTTAGCGAATACACCGAAAACATCTCGGAAAAGTCTTGCATTGCCTGCAAAAAGAGCTTGAATAGGTGTTCTATGGGCCCAAGGTATTTTTTTAGTTCGTTAGCTCCTGTGCCGTAGCGGTAAATCGAAGGGAATTGTTCGATAATGGGCGAAAAGTCCATGAAGTCGCAGGGTGCGCCTGTCGGCAATTTCTGCGAATCATGACAATCTATTTCGAAAGGAGATTCATATATATGCTTGATTAAATCTTCGTTGCTTCTTTCGACGGAAATTTGTGTGACTCTTTCACCAAGATTTCGCCATTCGCGCCAAAGGGCGGTAAAGCGGCCTATAAGGGATTCCTTTGTCTCCGTAGAAGATTCGTGTGGCCATAGCTGTACCGAATAAAGCCCCGGTTCGGTTACTTTAAAGTCAACTCTTTCGCAATCTAGTTCACGTTCAAAGAACCGCTCATAGTCTTCGATGGTGACGGGAAACTGCCGCAAGACTTCTTCGCGTGTGTAAAGGGCTTGGCGCTTGTAGTTGATTTGACCTTCTTGGTCTGCAAGGAAACTGGTTATGTCGAAACTGGCCTTGTAGCCCAAATCGGTCAGGGCGTAGACGATCTGCTCCAGGATGGTGACTCCCGGATCGTGCGGATTAAAGTCTGTCCACACGTTTTCGCATAGTTTTTGAATAAGACGGATGCCTTCGAGGCGAAGCGTCTCGTAATCAAGCCCTTGCGCGTCGGTATTTTTGGAAACGGTCTTAATCAAGGGTGGTTTCCATGAAGTTGTCGTACCAAAGTTTTGTTAGGCGGTATCGTACAAACGAACCGTTTTTGTAGGCGCAACGTACGCGCAGCTGCAATTTGAATCTGTATTTTTCAGATCCGGCAATCCAGCGTACATCGATTCTTGAACCGCGTCCGCCATAATATGATTGGGTCGCTCTTACTCTGGGGCGTCCGTGAAATACATTTACTGCGATTGCGTGTGTCAAGGCGAATCGGCCTTCGTCTTCTTGACCACCGGCACCTGCCACGATTTCGAATGCTTGGCATCCGCTAAGCTCTTCGGTAATATCATGCCACTTGCCGTCGGTAGGAACCTTGAAGTTGGCGTTTTCTTTACCGATGCGGCCCGATGACGCGATGATTCCCTTTACGTCCAGGGTGCATTCGGGTTCACGCGTCCCGATGCCGACTCCGATGGGGGCGCTCTCTCCGTCGGGCATGGGGCCCACTAGCGAAAGTACGCTAGAGGAATCGTCGATGCCTGGGGTGCTCAGGTGGAGCCCGCTGCGGTTTCCGTTTACATCTTTGCGAATTTCGCTGTGCCAGAGAGGGCTTCCTTCGGTGGAATTTTCGTAGAAACTCATCAACTTGCCGGAGTCTGTAATCTGCGATATTTTCAGCCCCGTTTCGCGGGTCTTTTCAATTCCCTCTTCTTCCACATTCACCATAGAATCGATGAGGTCGTGGAAATCTTCTTCGCAAGGCATTTGCCCTGCCCTGAATCTATTTTTCAGAAGTGAACGATTGAGCTTAGCCATTATTTCTCCTTTGAATAATGAAAGTGGAGCCTATTTCGAGATCCCCGAAACCGACGGTGATGTCGTGGAAGTCTTCATTTTTTTCAACTATATTGAGGAAATGCTTTTTCATTGGTGTAAGAATGCTCCATGGGGTTGTTCCGCGAATGTAGTTGCTGCTTGATTCGCCGGATTCTTCCATGTTGTATTCGGAATGGTCTCTGGAACTGATGCGCAGTACCGAAAAGTCTTGGATTTCTTCGACATAGGGTAAATTCTGGATAAACATCCGTAGGTGTTCTTTGTTGAGTGACCAACCAAAGAAACGGGAAGAACTATCGCTATTCCATGGCGAGAGATAGTTGTTTATTTGCCTGTTCATGTCTTGAAGGTGTTCGCCTTCGTCGTTGTCGTTTACAAAGTCCACATTGCAACGCACCTGAATCTTTTCAAATTGCGGATTCATAACGGAAATTTTTGCGAATGGGGATGAATTTTGCTTTACAAATTGCTTGATGTCTTCTAGTGTTTTTCCACTTAAGCGAGGGTCCCAAATGTACCGACCATCTTCGTATAAAGGGGATACAGGTACAATGAGCATGTGCCCTAGGGTGGGTTGGCTCGGATTTTCTGGCGATAGACTTGCGAAACACTTGACCAGATGTACTTCGGGAAATTCTTCAAGAATCATCCGTTCGCAGTCTCTTGCAGTCAAGATGCGGTTGCGGTGGTATAGGTACTCAGCTACTCGTGTTTGCATTTCTTCTCGGTCTTCTTCTGGTTCTCCGCCAAAAGATTCTTCTAGCTGGTATACCGCAGAAAGTCCGCCGATGCTTTGCGCAATTTCGTTGATGCTACCCGGTTTGCAATGCTTGAAGGTGTTTTTTTGCCCGAAGCCTTTGGTGCGTACGACTTCGACAGCTTGCGCGTATACCGAGAACAGGCGGCTGCAATGACTCCAGTTCCCTTGCGGTTCCAAACGGATCCAGCAGAGGCCTTGTGGCATTAGTTTTGAATCGGTTATGAAGTCTTTAGGCATTGAAATGGATACGATGCCTGAAGTCGTGAAATTAGCAGTCGTATTGTATAAGATGCTGTCAGACGGAATACGGGTCCAACCGTTTACTCCGAGGTATGCCCAAACGAATCCTATTTCGCCATCTTTGTGAATGTTGTCGGAATCTCTGTTCAGTTGAAAATAAAGATTCACGCTATTGGCGTTTTTTGTGGGGGAAAGTCCCAAGAAAAGTGCTCCGTCTTCGAGTTTTAAATGGGACCTTTCACTAACACCCCAGGGACGTAGGAATAAAATCTTGCCGTCGCTGTTGTCGGGGCTTCTCAGATTTATTTCTGCCGTAGCCGAGTAGCTGACAGAAAGGTTTTCTAATTCCGGTGTATACGGCTGGTTTGGTAGTTCGAGTTCTTTTCCGAGATTCTTTCGAATGGCCTGCTGCATCAAATTTCCGCAGAGAATCTTGGTGTATTCCTGATGCATAAAGGCGTTTTCGGGCGAGGTTAACTTTATCTTGAAAAAACCGTCACGTGAACTTGGCGTAAATACAAAATCTTCTGCATCGTATTGTGGCTCAAATGTTCTTCCGCCAAGAGCCTTATCGCAAGAGATGGTCAGCTTGTTTGAAATTGCATCTGATTCTGATTGGAATAGATCTTGCAACAGTGGCGTTTGTGTGTTAAACGGGTACCAGTATCCGCCAAGAAGTGCCGTTACAGAAACTTTAAAGTCGCGGGTTAGCGGTGCATTGGGGTATTGTTTGTACCAGTAGCAAAAATCCTTTGAACGGGGGAGTCCTCGCCAATTCCCATGGATCTCAAATGATGAAAGCTTCTTGCCTCTAATTTCTTCACAGCCGACAACAAGGGAATTTCCTACGGCAGGTATCGGGCCGAACGGTTGTATCGGAGTGTTCATTGAAAGCGGCCCGATGTCGTTGCTTAAAGCAAGTCGCTTGCAGTTTGTCACGTTTGCTTGCAACAGGACTTTTCGTAACTTTAAGTTTCTTAAGGTTTCCCATGGGTTGTACGATGCGTGGGGCTTGATTATAATGCGCATTGCGGGACTGTTTAAATTAAATTCAGTCCCGTGTATGTTTGGGTCGCAGTTGACAATAGCCGGGGCCATGTCCGAAAGTTGCAATATAAGCCCGATGCAGTTTGCGTCGCAATGTTCATCCAAGACGCGGGATTCCACTTGGTATCCATCTACATCGTACCATCCTTCGGCAGTTGTAAGTGAAATTTGAAAGGCGTTTGCGAATACTTTAAGGAATAGCTCAGGAGCTTGTCCGCATTCTAAAAGTGTTCCTTTAACACTTTCGGCTTCGAATACGAGCTTTACTTTGATTTGTCTGACGCCGTCGTTTAAATATAGCAGGCGCGACGATATGGCAAGCCCAAGCCGCGTAAATTCGGAGTTGACGGCGCGGTCTCCAGATCTTGTCATTCCAAATAACGGATACGGAACCATGTCCTTGATTTCAATGGCTTGATTTGGCGTGTAGACAGGAATTTCTGATACTGTAGATGCGCCTTTTTCAGGAACGGCTAGGGTGTAGATTTTTTTGACTTGGATGTCATTCAATTCGGCATTGTTTATGGATTCAAATTCGATGGTTTCGCCATCTTCATTTGTGCCGGCAATGAACCTTGTTCCTTTTTTGAGCTTATGCTTGAAACCTTCTAGTTCAATGGGAAAAATGACATGGGCGTGATCACCGTGCGCCTTATTGGGACGTTCTCCCAATATTTTGCGGAAATAGAAATCGATTCTTTGATTAGGTAAATCGTTTATTCGTTCTTGAATTCGATTTAGGAGCTTTACGAAAACGGTGTACAGAGCTGCCGAAGGTTCTATATTGCCATCGGAATCAAATTCGATTGCTTTTGCAAGCTTAGGTATATCTTTTTCATCGATGACGATCGGGCAATCTTGCTGTTTTTCGAAATTACATATTTCCTTGAGCAATTCTTGCAGAGTCATGTTGTTGACAGCGACAAAAGTCTTCGCGAGTTCTTTGAACTTGCGAGCTTGTTGGCTTAAACCTTCGCTGACAAAAATACGATGTTCCACAATAATTCCTTAGATGCTTATGTCGGTGCCTTCGTTTATATAGAAGGGGTACACTAAATTGCGGCGGCTATTAGTCGCAATGACTTTGTAGTCGACAATGATTTGCAATACGCCGTTCACTTCATCCATTTTATAGTCGGTGTTTTCTACAGTAACTCTTGGTTCAAAGTTGTCGATGGCGTTCCTTATTTCTTCATCGAGTTGTGCGATGGTGGTTTCTTCGAAATTGCGAAAACAATAGTCGCGGAGTCTGCAACCATAATCTGGACGCATTAGGCGTTCGCCGGGGTACGTCCCGAGCAAAATGTGTAGGCTTTCTTCCACATCTTCTTCGGCTTCGGACATGGCGACGGTCCCATTTTCGAACTTTAGCGGAAATTTCCATCCGCGTCCAAGAAACGTCAGCGAGTTCACTTAGCCTCCTATTTGCACCGTGGGGCATCCCAGGGCGATTGTGCCGCCGTGCGCGGTAGAATCGCCCATGCGTGCGGCCGGCTTTTTGTTAATCATGACTGTTGTGGAACCCTTGATTATGGTGTCGGGCGGCCCCACGCATACGCAGCTGTCTCCCACGACAGCTGCGGGCATGCCCCCAATCAAAACCGTCGGGACTCCGGGACCGACGACCGGTCCGCCAACGTGGGGGACGGGCGGCGTTCCTGGTGTTTGCATGGGGCATGTATGCATATCTGTGATTCTAGCTGCTGGAGGCATTCTCGTTCCTTAGTTGATCATGACCATGGCACCTTTTACGGTTGTCTGTCCCGATGCTGAAATTTCGGCCGTGGCGGTGCCTTGCGCTTTTAGGCCTACGTTCGCCTTGAATTCTACGTTCAGTCCTTCTGCCTTTAAATCTGCTGCTGATTTCAGCATGATACCGCCCTTGGCGTCTACGTTGAACTTTCCTTTTGTGTTGACGACAATGTCCTTTGTTGCTTCGAGGCTGATTCCGCTATCGGACATTTCGACTTTGTTTCCGCTGGGGTCTTCGAGCGTAATCTTTTTACCGTCATCGTCCAATACGATTTGTCTGTTGCCTGGTGTTGTTACTGTGATTATTTTTTTTTCTTCGTCAAAAGTGACGCTCATTTTTTCGCGGGTCAACAGTTGCTTGATGTTGTTTTTTTGTTCCAGTTTTTGGGGAACTTGTTGCTTGGAACTGTAGAGACTCCCCAAAATGACAGGACTAGAAGGGTCTCCGTTGAAAAATCCAAGAACAACTTCATCGTCTACTTCTGGGAAAAATAGACCGCCAACACCATTCGAGGCATAGGGGGTGCCAAGGCGAGCCCACACGCCTTCTTGTTCATTTTGCATTATCGGAATCTTAACTTTGACTCGGTTTAAATTATCGGGGTCATCGTGGATTTGCAATACGATGCCTGTCAAAAGGCCGGTGATTCCGCTGTTGTAGCCCGATGCTACTGGAGCCATGGTGTTGAATTTTTCGACAAACCATTCTTTTTTCATTCCGAACGAAAGTGTCGTTGTCCATGAACCGATTTCCATGTGGTGGTGTATTCCCGATACGAGAGCATCTCCGTTGAATCGCGCTCCAAGATAATCGAGTTTTACCATTTTGCCCAAATTTGCTTTTAGGTTGCCGGTGCATGTGACACTTCCGCTAATGCGAGAAAGTTCGTTTTTCATTTGTTCGGCCTTGGCCCAGGTGTCTAAAATCCCTTTGTCGACTTGGGAATTTATTTGTAGTACCTGGTCTGGAATCGAAAGCGCTTTGGCGAGGTCGCTAGAGCTTAAGTTGCCCTGAGTTTGAACAGACTGTGCTCCTGATTTACTGGAAATCATTTGTTGCTTGGTAAGGTCCCAAGCGCGAGCTTCCACGTTGTTTACTTGGTGTTCTGAATTGACAGAGGCGTTAAATTCAATGATGTCGGTTCCCCAAGTAAGTGAAAGTTCCGAGTTCCCTTTGGAACTGATGGGTTCTATTGACATCCCGTCCTGGTCGGCTAAAAGCCAGCATGCGTTAGCCTCGGTGCGGGTCATGATAAAGTCCCAGTCGGTGCAGTAGTATTGCATCAGCTCCTTATGGGGACTGCCCCCAATCGAAGAACTGATTCCGTATTTTGATGCGAGCGCTCCGATGATATCGTCATCGCTTTTGTCTTGGTAATTGGCGTTGTGTCGCGATTCCGTGAGTGCTATGGCTTTGTGGCGACACTCGATTTTTGTGCAGCTCGATCCATCTTTTAAAACCGAAATTCCCAAACGGGTTATAACGCCCTTGAAGACGGAGTTGAGGTTCGTAGAATAACCTGCCTTAAGTTCGATTTCTTCGCCGGGCTTTAGTAGGTCTCCTTCGCAAAGTTCGAATTTACCGGTGGGCATGTCGCCATCGGTAATTGTGATAGTCGCTTTGGGAATGCTGTTGATGCGGTATTCTACATCGGCTGAAATAATCTCTGATGTCGAGGCGAGCGATTTGCCTTTGCAAAAGATTGCGCATTCGACGATTCCACCGGTGTCTTTTAAAGGAGATTCTGGCATGGTTTAATCCCTGATTGGTGGAAACTCTAGCATGGTGCCTGGTTTAAGGTTTCTGAAATTGGTAAGTCCGTTGATTTTTGCAATCTGGAGGTAATACGAGGAATTATTGTAAACACGAGCGCACATCAGCGGCAAAGTATCTCCGGCCTTGACTTCTACAAGGTGCGTCAGGTCGGGGGATTTCTTTTCTTCTTTTTCCAGTTGATAGAAAAAATTGACTTCAAGGGAAACTTCTGCGCGTAATGGGGTCCCGTTAGAATCAAATAATGTGTATTTGATATTGAACTTCTTTATTCGAACAGGATAAGAGAATGTACCCCATTTTATTTTGACAATCGGTGGCTGGTGTGATTCTCCGTCAAGGTCGTATACGGTTGCTCTCAGTTTCTTTATCATTTGCGGGATTGTTTTACAATCTTTGGGCCATTCGTCTTTGGGAATTGCGCCAGTAACATCGAAAATAAGTGTTGGAATGGTTATTCGAGGTGTTGTTCTTGATCTGTATTTCAAATAATTGTGCTTGCCATTGGTAGTTTCTTCATCATATGTAGTTGTTGTTTCAATAGAAAAATTTTCTGGATTTAGCATAACGCTAAATTCTTTTCGATCGCTGATAGGAGTGAATTTCCCTTTATTTTCGCGACATGCGATGAATGTCAATTTTTGAGCCATTTTTAGCGTTCCTGATTTTGAATGACGTAATTTTCGAATATTTGGCGGCATTCCCTTAGGATATCCACTTTAATAGATTCCGCTAGCGTTTGCGTTTTTTCGTCTGTTTCGATTTTTACATTGATACAAAGATTCTTGATTTCGAGCGACATGATTATTTTGTCCTTTTCATATTCCAATATTTTAAAGTTACGGATTCAATTAAGATTTCATTTTTCATTGCATCGAGTGTATTAAAAGACCATTTGGTTGGGTATGCGCCTTCAAATCTCCAGGTGGCAAGGGGGCTATTTTCTTCGTTAAGCAAAGAAACTTCGATAGATTTGGGGTCGACTAAACAACTGCTAGATGCGGTAACCATGTTTTTTTTGCACCAGGAAAAAAAAGAATCGTTTTTGGAAATTATACTTCGCTTTAGGACTAAATCGGCGAACTTTATCTTATCAGGTAAATGATAAACAGTCGAATTGTCGCCACCGCTGTGAACTTCCTTTGTTTCGATAGAGGTCTCTAAACCGGAGACTTCGCTGAAAGCAATCTCCGAATTGCCCACCTTTACTGAAAAGTGGAATACGACGGGAAGCGACCATTCGGCTGTATCAGGCATACGAATCCTTAGCTATTTGCGATTGTCATGCCTTCGTGAACGATTTCAATGCTTTCGACAGCGACTTCGTTGCCTTCGGCCTTGAGTTCGTATCCCGAAATCTTGGTGGGCCATGCGTTCTTGAGTGTCCAAGTCATAGCCGGAGCATTCGCTTCGTCCAACAAGCTGATGGTGATGTCGATTCTCTTGATCGTATTCTGCTTGATCTGAACGAACCAATCCCAGAACTTGTTGTCACCCTTGAAAATGCCTTTCTTCATCGTGACATTGCTGTACTTGATGAGGCCGGGCATTTTAATAACGGAATAAATCGGGCTGTTGCCGACGCGGTACTTGATTTCTTCGGATTGAGCATCCAGGCCGGTTACTTCCTGGAAAGACATTTCCTGTTCGCCCCACTTTACCTGAAAGTGGAATTTGGGCATGGGCCATAGGGTTGCGTGTTGGGTAGAACCATCTTCTGCCATTTTAATTACCTCCTATCAATTAGGACTTCTGCTGTTGCTGTTGGAAAGTGAGTTCAATGAATTCTGCCGGGCGGATCAAGGCAACCTTGATGGTTACGCGCAAAATGCCTTCCAGAATATCTTCGGGAGTCATGGTTTCGCCAAGGCCCACGTACACTTCGAATGCGTCTGCGGGGCTTGTACCTGCGAGACCGCCGCGCTTCCAGACGCTTGTCAAGAAGTTGCTGATCATGCCCTTCATGGTTACCCATGTATTTGCCGTGTTCGGTTCGAAAACGAAGGCCTTCGAAGCGAGCTTGATTGATTCTTCGAGCATAATCATGGTGCGGCGGACGTTTACATAGCGCCAATCGAGGCTGTTGCCATCGAGGGTGCGTGCGCCCCAGACCTTATTGCCGTCTCCAATGAATGTACGGATGGCGTTGACGGCCTTACCGTTGATAGGTACGTTCAGGTCTTCCTGTTCTTCGTTGGTGAGGTTGATGGTGGGGGTGATGACACCGTTGATACCCACGTTTGCCGGGGCCTTCCACACGCCAATGGCGTTGTCGACCATGGTGTAGATACCTGCAATGGCACCTGCAGGCGGCATCAGGTTCAGCTGTTCGCGAACCAGGTTCATAATGGTGGCGTAGTTCGGGCAAATGACCGAGAGCGTACGGTGAATGGTCTGCACGGCAGCTTCGTCCTTGACATCGGCTGCAGCCATCTTGTCGATTTCAGCCTTAATCTGTTCTGCCTTGGTGGCGGGTTCTGCCGGAACAGCGTCGGTAAGCATCTTTGTCAAGACATCGAGATTTTCGACGTTGGCAAAAGTCACTTCGTTCGACTGGACCACGCTGGTGTTGAGCCACGGATAATAAACGGCACCGTAGTTCAAGAAGTTGGTCACCTTTTCGCGGAAGTCAGAAATGCATTCACGCGGTTCCTTGTAACCGTCGAAAACGTCAAGAATGGCAAAGCGGTTCTGCATCTTGGCGCAGTGGGCGAGCATTGCGTTCTGCACATTGGCGCAGGCGTCGGCAGTTTCCAGCGAAACGGCTTCGGGAATCACGACCAAGGTGGGCTCCTGTTCCTTTTCGAACGGGATGATTGCTTCGGTCAGGGCCTTTTCCGAGATTTCTTCGCCATAGGGGCCTACGGACATAATGTAGCAGGATGCGCCGCCGTTCTGGTAGAACATGCGGATAGCGTCGAACAGGCGGAAACGAACCTTAGGGGGCGTTACCTTGCCGCCTTCTTCCAGCGTAAAACGCATCAGTGCGCTTTCGCCAAAGACGGCCCTGTATTCTGCAAAAGATGAAATTCGGAATGGCTTGTTGAATACGGACTGTCCCTTGTATTCGGCCTTTTCGGTGTAGCCGATGAACATGGGGACGGCCGTAGCGACTTCCACTACAGAACTGGGGAAAGCGTTTTTCTCGACGAGATAGACGCCAGGGGTTTTATAGGATGCTGACATTGTTTCCTTTTTCTCCTATGGGGTTTATGTGTTAACAAAAGTCTCTGCGATGATTTCTGGCTTGCCGCCCTCAAGAATAGCCGTGGCAATTGATCTTGCGTCCATATTGGGCAGGTATTTTATAATCGCCTTGGTCGAATTCTTTTCGCGTAGCTGAAAGTGCGGGGGAGCGCCAAAACACAGCGGGATTTCTTGCTCCGATGTAAAAACGGTATGTCCGGAATTGTCCGTAGAAACGTTGAAAACGGCGCTGTCCTTATAGCTCTTGATTCCTGTAATTTCGGGCTCGCTGAATTCTGAAATTCCCAAAATGTTGTAACGCCATTTCATCTTTTTGGTTTTTAAAGAAAGTGTGATTTTTGTATCGTAATCTTCGCTTGAACGGCTAATCTCAATCCCGAACATGGGGGTCGGAAGCTGCATTTCTTTGGGTATTTCGACTTTCTCGATAGAAGCCCATTGCAAAGAGTCTCCGTTTGCTTTTGCGAAAGGAATGCTTTCTTTAGGAATGCCGTCGAATAATGTGGCGCTCCAAAGGTCCTGCCGCATCGGGGTGGCCCAAAAGACGAGGCTTATGTCTTCGGTGAATGCGGATTCCTGGGCAATCAGGTAGAATCCTTCTGATGTTTCGTTCATCAGGAATCCTTCGCGCTTCAT
>JAEEGF010290149.1_pt1 | contig 17062 bp, 7 predicted proteins | sample 9134171 | NCBI WGS metagenome assembly JAEEGF01 (sample SAMN16246542, study PRJNA631951) | gut metagenome | biome: gut microbiome; feature: rumen; material: AP-attached | host: Bos | place: Iran: Karaj | collected 2018-10 | reverse complement strand
TACGGCATTCAGGGCCGAGTTGTAATCGGTGTAATGATGAACAATATTCACGGTCTGTATTGCGCCCAGATTGCGCGTAATGCGCCGCGACACCGACGAATTGTCGAGGTCGACAATACCCACAGGCACACGCTGAATTGTCCCGGGCTTCATGAGCTCAAGCATAAACACTGAGCACAAGATGGGTGCCGCAATCATGACAATCCAGTAGAGCTGGCGCCGCACCAGCTGCACCAATCCGCGCTTAATCGACTCGTTGAAAAATAACCGATACATTACTTAATGCGTGTCCCCTACCCCCCTAAAGGGGGAACATGAACTTGGGTTGAACTATTTTAGGATGACGCTCATGCCAGGACGGAAGTTCTCGATGGGAGCCTCGGGACGAGCCTTGACCTCAAAGGTCTTGGAATCATACTGCCCATAAGCCTTAGTGGCCTGCCAAATGGCATAAGTGCCCATATCGTGGACATAGAAGATTTTCATCTTAACGTCCTGGAGGCCCAGAGCAGGAATGTCAACGTTAATTACCTTGCCCATAGGCAGATCCTTGAGCATCTCCTCGCGGACACTGAACGACACCCACATGTCGTCCATCTTAGCAAGCGACATCAACGGTGCGCCCATTGCCACAAGCTCGCCCTCCTGGGGATAAATCTGAGTCACCTCGCCATCGCAGGGTGCGATAAGGTATTGGTCTTCAAGCAGCGACTTCACCTCCATCACGGTGCCTCGTGCTGCATTTGCCACACTTTGACTGGCAGCCTTGTCCTCGCGCTGCGCACCATTGACTGCCATGTCATACTGGCTCTTAGCGGCCTTGACCTGTGCTGCAGCTGCATCGGCTGCAGCCTTAGCCTCGTCACGCTTCTGCTCAGTGATTACGCCCTGCTCAAAGAGGGCCTGCATGCGCTGGTAGGTCTTCTGAGTGATGGTCTCGGCTGCAATAGCCTGCTGCCACACGTTGTAAGCACTCTGCTTGATTTCATCACGCGTGCCGCGATCCACTTTCTGAGTCTGTGAGGAAGCGGCATTGGCCATCTGCTGTGCTTGGTAAAGCTTGGCATCGGCCGTCGATGAGTAGACCTTGGCAAGCGTGTCGCCACGATGCACCATCTGCCCTTCTTGCACATAGATGCGCTCGACGCGTCCGGGCAACTTTCCCGACACTCTCACAGCATCACAATCGGCCTGACCTTGTGTAGTAGCTTTGGGCGGCTGTATGAGTACGAGTCCCATCACCGCAATCATAGCCATGGCCATGGCGAAGACACCGATGGCGGCCAATAATGCCCTGTCCTTCTTGCGGACAATAGTCCGCTGCTGATGTTGGTCTTTATCCATTATTCTTAGTCTTTTGTATTCTCAAACCAGATAAGTTCATTATTCCTTAAACTCCCTCTCCGAGGACCTTGCTCAGGTAGGTGTCGCAGAGGCGGACATCAATCTCGGCATCAATCTTCTCGCTATTGGCTTTGAGCCAAGCAGTCTGAGCCGCCATCACATCATCGCTGGTGCCGACACCTTCCTTGAATGCCACCTGCGCCATGCGCAAGTTCTCATCGGCCTTTGCCAGGTTGGTCTTTGTCATGTTATAGGTCTTCAGTGCCTCCTGATAACGGAACTTCGCCTGATTGACCTGCAAAGCGACTTTCTCTTGCACATCGGCCAGCTCCAAGCGCTTGGCCTTTGCTTCGACTTCGGCCTGACGCACTTTGCTACTTAACGCGCCTCCATGCCATATGGGTACCTTGACCATCGCACCCACCGAGAAGGCCAGGCCAAAGCGGTTCTTGAAACCGTTATAACTATTGGGATTAGTGGCATGATAGGCTCCGAAGGCAGCGACTTGCGGCAGCATCTCGCTGCGTGCCACCTTGACCTTCTGGTCATAGACCTCGGTGGCCAGCGTCAGTGCCCGCACATCATTGCGGCGCGCATATACCAAACTCAAGTCATAGTCGGTGGGTCGCAAAGCACCCATGCCTACATTTTCATTATCCTCGTCGACCAGGTGTAGCACCGTGTCAACAGGCAGGCCACACAACTGAGCCAACAACATGCGAGAAAGCGTCAAACCGTTGTTCACCTTGGTAAGGTCGACCTGCGCCTCGTTCAAGCGCACATCTACAGCCAGCAAGGCCGAGCGTGTGGCTACGCCTTCACTCAGCATCTTGTTCACATCCTTCTGCAGCGACTCCACCAGGTTGACATAGCTCTCGGCCAGGCGCTGCTTAGCCTTGAGCGACACCACCTGCCAGTAAGCCGCATCGACGTTATAGACCACATCCTGTGCCTTGTTGTCACGCATCGAGCGTGCAATCTCCTCGGCATAGCGTGTGATTTCGTTCATCGCCTTGATTTTCCCGCCCATATAGATGGGCTGCGTCACGGTGATGGCCCCCGCCATGATATTGTGAATGTTGTAGGTCATCGCATCCTTGGGCAGCAAGGCCACTTGTTGCGGAATGGGTTGACCCTCGTTAAGGATAGGTTCGCCCGTCACGGGATGCGTCACCACCTGGAACTCATAACCCTGGTTCGCCAGGTTAAAGGTCTTGACGGGCAGCAAGGCATCCTGCTCAATGAGCGACACCTTCTTCTGATTATAGATATAAGAAGCCTGGAAATCGATATTGGGCAAATAGGCTGCATGGGCCTCCTGATGCTGGTAGTGTGCTTTCTCGATTTCGAGCGATGCTTGGCGTATTTCCTTATTGTTGCGCAACGCCATGGCGCGGCACGAGTCGAGCGACACAACTGGTTGTGACACAGCCACCAGCGCGCCCAACAAACATACGAGTAACGTGAATCTTCGCATTGCAAATGGTTTTAAGCATGCAAAGATATAGAAAAAACACCAAATGGTACAAGAAAAAAGAAAAAGAGGTATAGAAAAAGGCCGTTTTGAACAACATGCAGGCCCCGGGAGCCTAGCGGTCCCAGTCGTCCATCTCTAGCTCGCCATTGGAGAGCACGCGGTCTCCATCCATTTCCCGGCCACTCCACTCATCATCCTCAAACATGAGGTAATTCTGATTCATGCACGACGATAGGCAGCACAGCAAAGCCATGCCCAACACCAATGACAAGATGATACGTTTCAACTTCATGCTGCAAAAATAATAAAAAGAAACAAGCTTGACATTCAATTTCTCATTATTAGTTACAAAACTATTGAAAACAGTAGTGTCATATGTCACAAATTGAAAAAGGAGCCAAAGTCACAATAAATAGGTGCAGAATGCGTTTTAGTGATTATAGAAAACATATCCAAACACCGACTATGACTATTCCTAAAAATATGTTGTTAAAAGTCGTGATGGTTGCCACAGGGCTTGCGCTGCTGGGCAGCCAACACGCATACGCCTTTGATATCACACACTTTGCCGACTCGTCAAAACTGGCGACCGGCCACTGGGTGAAAATCAAGGTCAGCCAGACGGGCATCCACGAAATCACTGCCGATGATGTGCGTTCTTGGGGCTTGAGCAACCTGAGCCGTATTCACGTCTTCGGCATGGGTGGCTTGCCACTGAGCGAGAAGTTGACCGAGGATATCCCCGATGACCTGCCGCAACTGCCAGTGGTACGCACCGAGGGCAAACTCCTGTTCTATGCCCAAGGTCCCACCTATTGGCGCGACGGTATCGCCGGTAACATGACGTTCCTGCCCGTACAACACCCATATAGCACCAACATTTACTATCTAGTAACCGATGACGAGCGCTTTGAAGACCTCGCCATCACGACATCGGGCGATGCTCCTAATGGCACGACACAGACCACCTTCACTGAACATCTGTTGCACGAAGTGGACCTGATTAACCCCGCTAACAGCGGACGCGTCTATCTGGGCGAGGATTTCACAGGCACATCACAACATAGCTTTTCCTTCGATCTGGCCCAAAAGGTGGCTGGCACTGATGTCAATGTCTATAGTATCATGGGTGTGAAGCAAGCCACCGGCAACGCCAAGATGACCTACCAATATAACGGCACCAACATCGCGAGCACCTCGACCGACCAAATCGCTGGCAAGAGCAGTGAAGACGCTTATGATCGCATCATCTCGAAAAAAACCTTCAACCTGAACAGCGACAATGCTTTAAGCTACAGCCTGAAGCTGACCAGCACCGGAGCCCCATCGATGGCCCGGCTCGACTACATCGCTGTGAACTATACGCGCACACTGACACTCCACCAGGGACAACTGTGTTTTGATGACATTCATTCCAACACAGCCTTGCAACTCAAGGTTGAGGGCACCGATAGCGCCAGTGTGGTGTGGGACGTCACGCAGCCCTGGCGTCCGGTGAGAGTCAACGCCAACCGCACAGGCTCGACAATGAGTTTCTCACCCTTGTCAACGGGACTACACCGTTATGCCGTATTCACACCTCGCGGCATCTTTGCCCGCCCCACCCTAGTGGGCACTGTGAGCAACCAAGACCTGCACAGCGAGCCTGTGCCCGACATGGTCATCATCACCCCCAACGAATACCGCGAACAAGCTCAGCGCATCGCCACCTTGCATCATCAGGTCGACAGCATGCGCGTGCTGGTGGTGAGCGACAACGAGGTGTATAACGAGTTCTCGGGCGGCACTCCTGATGCGATGGCTTACCGTATGCTGTGCAAGATGTTCTATGACCGTGGCCACCAGGACGGGCACCGACTGGGCTACCTGTTGCTCATGGGCAAGGGGACCTACGACAACCGGCTGATTACCGGGAGCATACGCGCCCTAAACGCACCCATGCTACTCACCTGGCAAACCGAGTTAAGCCATGAGCACAGCAACACCTATACCACCGACGATTACTTTGGCACCCTTGCCGATGGCTCTGGACCACGCATCCATCAAAACGAGCTGGACATCGCAGTGGGCCGCATGACAGTCAAAAGCGTCACCGAGGCACGACACGTGGTCGACAAACTAGTAAACTACGTGACTCAACCCGACTATGGCTGGTGGAAGAACAACGCGATGATTGTTGCCGACGACGGCAACTCGGGCGCGCACCTTGAACAAGCCGAGGACATGGTTGCCGCCATGCGTGCCAACGGAGGCAGTGACATGATTTATAACCGTGTTTACCTGGATGCCTTCAATGCAGTGAGCAGCGGCGCCAAGCGTACCTTTCCCGATGCTGTCACCAAGCATTACAACACCCTGCGCAATGGTGTGGTGTGGTGGACCTACATTGGTCATTCTGGACCGCACGCCATGACCGATAATGGTCTGTTGAGACACGTCGACCTAGACACCAAATTCTTCTACAAGCACGTGCCAGTGCTCTATGCCGCCACGTGCGATTTCAACCAGTTTGACGGCAGTGAGGAGTCGGGTGGCGAAACCCTGTACCTTAATCCCCGTGGCGGCGTGATAGCCATCATCTGTCCACCTCGCCCTGTGCGAATTAACAGCAATGGCATACTTACCACCAACATTGGTCAATATGCATTCAGCAACGATGAGGATGGCCTGCCACGACGACTGGGCGACATCGTGCGCCTGGGGAAAAATATGTCGCGTGATGAGAACCGCTTGCGTTTCTTCCTTGTGGGCGATCCCGCCATGCGGCTAGCGTTACCGACCCACAAGATTCGCGTCGACTCGATAGAAGGCGCTGAAGAGTTCACCTCGGCCGACTGGCCCGTGTTCCATGGTCGACAAGCGATGACAGTGCGCGGTACAGTGACCGACCGCAACGGCACACCACTGCCCAGTTTTAACGGCAAGCTCACGCTTGAGATGTTTGACTATGAGCAGTCTATTACCACCCATGGTTACAGCGACAAGAGCGACGGAAGCGACGGCAAGAAAAATACCTACTTGGATCGCACCAACAAACTCGCTGTGAGAATTGACTCGATTGTAGCCGGCAAATTCACGACACGAATTGTGCTGCCCACCGAGGTGCTCCCCCGCGAGACGGCCGACGATGACTCAGTACTGTACGACAATTTTAGTCCATCATTGATCAACATGTATGCATATAGCCAGAATGACTCAATCGAGGCTCGTGGCAGCAATGAGGAGTTCATCATCTACGGCTATGACGACACAGCAGAAGCTGACACAATTGGGCCTGTCATACGATTCATGGGACTAAACAGCGAGAACTTTAAGAACGAGGATCAAGTCAACGAGTCGCCCGTGGTTCTTGCCGAGATCACCGATGACAGCGGTATCAATTACTCTACTGCCGGCATTGGCCACACAATGACCCTGACACTTGACGGCAGCACCACTTATAGCAACCTCATTGATTACTACACACCCCGCGCTGCGGCTAAAGGCACATCGGGCACACTGAGTTATACGCTCAACGACTTGACTCCTGGGCACCACTTGCTGCGGTTGCGCGTGTGGGACGTATACAACAATATGAGCGAGCGTACTGTGAGCTTCAATGTTGTCAAGGGGCTGAAGCCCGACATTTACGAGGTATACAGCACCAGCAACCCTGCCCGCTACGAAACCACGTTCTACGTCAAGCATAACCGCCCCGACGCAGTCCTGACCATAGGCATCGAGGTTTATGACCTGATGGGTCGACTCGTATGGCGCACGCGGCAAAACGGCGTGAGCGACAGCTATACCTCATTCCCCGTCACCTGGGATCTGCGCGACTTGGGTGGAAGACGTGTGCCACGCGGCATATATGTATACCGAGCAATCCTCTCGACCGACGGCGTGCAAGAAGCCACCAAGAGCAAAAAACTGGCCGTGGCAAGCGAATAAGGAATATTAAGGAGGTTTTTTGTCAAAAAATTGTTAGCGTTCCAAGATTTTTTTGTACATTTGCGGGTTAATGCGTTTTGCTCCTTGACAACGCGATGAAAGTAGCGGTAAAATATGGCATGGACCCTGCTGCAAGCATTGAACTGCTTGCCGATTCGTCAATTCTGCCTACTGGACGCCCATTGTTTGTTCCCGACTGGGCTCACACATTCATGGCGACCATTTCGATTGCCGCACGGATTAATCGTCTGGGTAAATGTATTGCGCCAAGGTTTGCACACCGTTACTGGGACGCTGCCACCGCATGCATGCTCACACAAGGTATTGACGAGCATGGGAACGTCATCACGCGACAAGCGTTGAGCCGAGCGCATGACGGCGCACTGATCCAGGGACAAATGTTGCCCAAAGAGGTAATCTCCGAAGCGACACAAGTCACATGCCTAGTAAACGGTACTCAAGTCACCCAAGTGACGTTGCAAGGCCTGGCAAGACTTATTGACGACACCATTGTACTGATGAGCCAGTACATGACCCTGAAGATGGGCGACCTCGTGTGCATCACAAGTCCGAGCAAACAGCCACTGCTCATCAACTCCACCATTGAACTGGTCCTGAACGAGCAAGAGGTGCTCAAGACCAAGATTAAGTAAAAAAACAGATAGGACAATATAAAATGCGAACTAAAATTCTCAAGGGCCTTATGGCCATCACATCAGTTTTGGCAATGGGAACGCTGACCACACAGGCATTCTCATTAAGCAAGTTTACCTACACCTCACGATTGTCGACTGGCAAGTGGGTGAAAGTCGCCGTGCCCGCTGACGGCATCTATCAAATCACATTCGATCAATTGAGTGAGATGGGTTTTGAAAATCCACAGCACATACAAATCTACGGCTGTGGAGGACACATCATCGGTGAGGTCCTTGATGGGAACACCATCGATGACCTTCAGCCTGCGCCTACCATGCTAACCGACAACAAGGTTATCTTCTATGCACAAGGGCCAGTAGAACGAAAAATGATGAACAATACCAACGTCTATCCCTACTATACACACAAAGTCAACGGATATTCCAATTATGGCTACTATTTCATCACCGAAACCGACAGCCCAGTTGGAATATCCCAACAGACCCCACCTACACCTGGGAACAATTGGGTAACATCAAGCTACAGCCTGTTCACTCATGAGTCGGAACTTAGTTCGCCAGGCATGACTGGCAAACAGTTGCTGGGCGAGTCGTTATTACCCGATGGTGTAACCTTCGATTACTACCTGCCACAGCTTTGCGACAACACCATTGTTGTGCACCTGGGTGCAGCAGCCCATGTAACGAATCAGGTTGTCTATGCTTCAGCTGAAATTGTAGGCGAAGGAAGCGTAGCCTACACCACCACCGAGAACAAGATTCGTGCCGTTTCCAGCACCGATGTCCAACGCCACTATAATACTACCTATCCGGCTAGATCGTACCAACTAGTAAATCCCAGCGAGCATGGACAAATCCATGTATCAATCTATAATCCTTGGGATGCCAGCATCAACATGGCCCAGCTGGACTTTGTCGACCTTACATACAAGCGCCAGAATAGCTTTGCCGCAAACGAGAACTATTTCTCTATGGGATTGGCCATGACCAACGAAAACTCCCGCATAGTAATGCCAGAGACCGATAGTACTCTCGTCGTCTGGGATGTATCAAATACTCAGAACGCGCGACAGATGGTTCTGACCCCAGCCATTGACGAACAAGGTGACACTGTGGGCATGAGCTTTACTCCCGGGACACGAACACAACCTAGCCTCTTCTATGCTTTCAAGCCACAAGAGGAATTACCCACAATCGCCAGCTCACACGTTGTCGGCAACCAAAACTTACACGGGCTAACTACGCCTGACATGCTCATTGTTACCAACGAGTATTTTATGCCCGAAGCAGAACGGTTGGCTCAGATGCACCGCGACCACGATGGCATGACAGTGCACGTGGTAGACCAAGAGCAAGTGTTCAATGAGTTCTCCAGTGGTACACCCGATGCGTCGGCCATTCGCTTGCTGTGCAAGATGCTCTATGACCGCAATAGCACTAAGTTCAAACACCTACTTATGTTTGGGCCAGCAAGTTACGATTACCGAGGCATCACGACCAGCAAGGCTAACCGCGTCATCACCTACGAGACCGACAACGGAGACAGCGACCAGTACAGCTATGGTACTGATGACTTTTTTGGCATGCTCGCCGACAATTCAGGATCAGATTTAACCACGAGCGACTTAATGCTGGGCGTGGGACGACTCACTCCTACCGACCTCACACAAGCTAGGCAAAATGTGGATAAAATCATGCAATATGTCCTGACGCCCGACTATGGCACGTGGCGAAACCACTACACCATTTGGGCAGACAATGGAGATTATGACTTGCATCAGCTGCAAGGTGAGCGCATTGACAATATCATTCAGAACAAGCAGCACATTCCCATGGTGGCCGACAAAACCTTTATCGACATGTTCCCCAAGGAAGGCAATGTATCGAGCGAAGCGCGCCGTCACGTCATCGATTTGCTCAATGCCGGCCAATTTTATGGCACTTACATGGGACATGCCAATCCCAAGTCGCTCACATCGAGTCGCATGTGGACCATGTCAAATATACGCAACCAGAGTTACGCTCATCAACCCATCTTTACGACTGCATGTTGCGATGTAGCTCGATTTGACAGCAATGAACAGGGTATCGCTGAAATCATGTTCCACCAACCTAATGGCGGAGCTATCGCAGTGCTCACTGCCAGCCGTGAAGTGGATGCTAAAAGCAATGACTATTTGAACCAAGCATTCACTGATGCATTGTTTTCTTACAACAATACTGGACAAATGACGACATTGGGACAAGCATACATGAAATCAAAACGTGCACCCATCACCAACGCCAGCGACACAAGCCGTTACAACAAGATGGCCTTCTTGCTGCTAGGTGACCCTGCAATGAAAGTATTATACCCCAAGCCATTATTCAACATTACCACGGTTAATGGCATCAGCGTCAAGACCACTGATAACCCCATAGCATTGTCACCCATGCAGCAAGTCACCGTTGAAGCTGATGTGTTACAAGCGGGAACCTCACAAGTAAACTCCAGCTTCAATGGCGATGCCACCCTATCGGTCTACGACTGCAAACGTCTACTCAAATATGCCGAATATACCAACAACTATTCGCCCATGTCAGGGAACATTTATTACCCACGCGACCTGTTGGTAGAGGTTAAAGGACGAGTCGAGAATGGACATTTCGTTGGAACGGCTGTAGTGCCTCGATACTTCAAAGCACAGCCAGGCGAACAACTGGCAATTCACGTCTATGCACATAAGGACAACTCTACCGACATGGTCAACGGAGTGACGACACAAGTGGTTGCTGCTGCCTATGACGAGCAGACCGCCGTGCAAGACGGTAACTCGCCGATCATTGAGCAAATGTATCTCAACGAGCAAGGCACTTTTGATTTAGGCGGTGCAGTGCCTGAGAATTCGATATTACACGCCACAGCCACCGACGATGTTGCGTTTAACAACCAAAGTATGGGAGTGGGATGCATAGCCACACTACAGCTTGACAATGGTGCTACCAACTACACAAACATCAAGAATTTTGTCAACATTAGCGATGGCGGAAAGATGCTGCAGCTCGACTTCCCGCTCAACGGACTCACACCAGGACAACACTCACTAACGTTTAGCGTGCAGGATGTGGCAGGAAATGTCACACAACGCACCATCAATTTCATGGTGGGTGGACAAAGTTTTGTTTCGCTCAAGACCACTGACATAGTCGCCATCGAAGAGGCAAACATCGAGCTCGACCAAACTGACCAAACCAATCAGACGAGTTTGTCTGCCATGACCCTAAAGGTGGTGAACGCACGCGGCGAACTGGTATGGAGTACCGACAACGCTTCACTGCCTTACACATGGAACTTGACTAACAATCAGGGAGAACGGGTAGCTCCCGGATTGTACAAACTGTTCGGACAATATAATGATGGGGCCAGCTATGGTGGAACAAACATCATGCCTATCATTGTAATGGATCCAGTAAAGCAACTGCCCGACCCATCTAATTGATAATAGAAATCATTTCGGTGCGCCGCAGCTTGGCACATAGCCGCCTAACGACGCTCACCTGTCTAACAGGGAAAAATCCAAAAATAGAAGCTATATCAGGAATATGAATAACAAAGTTCTTCAATACTTAATATGCACCTTGCTTGCTGCGTGCACAACACTGGGCATTGCAGCACTCGACGTCAACCACTTCGCACAATCATCACGTTTGGCACAAGGACGATGGGTCAAAGTGGCCGTCACTCAAACAGGTATGTATGAGATTGACCAGGAGCAACTTGCCGAGATGGGGTTCTCCGACCCCCAACGCGTCAAGGTGTACGGCTATGGCGGTAGAGTACTTGGCGATATTCTCAGCAATAACCTCCCAGATGATTTGGAACAAATTCCTGCACTGCACCTTGCAGACAAGATTTGCTTCTATGCTGTGGGCAACGTCTATATGAATTTCAAACAAGGAACGACTTATCCCCAGTTTACTCGACAGCGCAACACCTATAGCCTCCAGGGCTACTACTTCCTCACCGACAGTGGCGAAGATGCAGTCCTAGAGCCATCTAGCGCACCCTTCATCGATTCAGCCCACACGACGGTGTCAACAAGCTACGACTATGTCTTTCACGAGAATGAACTACGTTCGCTTTCATTTACAGGATCGGAACTGTTGGGCGAGGACATTACACAAGGGACGCGTACATTTGCATTCCAGCTGCTTAACGCCTGCACCGACACGGTCTACTTGACCACTCGCATCGCATCAACAATCAAGCGCATCGAAGCCAGCGACCAATCAAGTATTATTAAGGGACAGTTCCACTGCTATCTTACTTGCGATGGAACAACCAGCGAAGTACCCTACGACCAAGTATCAGGGAATGTGCCAGGCACAACCAGGAACTATTCCTTCTATGAATCAGGCGAAGGTACCGAGATTGCTAAAATCACTTCAAGTGACGGAACCGGTTCTCTGCGATATGAGGTTATCGAAACCAGTGGAAAGGGAGTGATGCAGGTATCACTGCTCGACTACTTCATCATGACTTACAAGCACCACAACATGCTAGAGGGGCAACCCACCGACCAGTGCCTGATGGCCTATCTCAACACCTCAATCACCGACCGAGTGAGTATTGCTGCCAACAGCAATACGCAGGTGTGGGATGTCACCAACCCCAATTTACCTAGCAGAATGGAAGTGCAAGTAACCGATGACCAGGTTAATTTTACCCCTGGTGAGCAACTAAATCCTCACTTGTATGTTGCCTTCGAGCCAAGCGGCACATTGCTTAAAATTGACTCTTACCAACTGGTTGAAAACCAGAATCTTCATAGCATGCCCGTGCCCGACATGTTGATTATCACCAACAGCACTTTTATGCCACAGGCCGAACGTGTGGCACAACTGCATCGACAAGTTGACGGGATGGATGTTGCTGTTGTCGATCAGGAACAGGTGTTCAATGAGTTCTCGAGCGGCACTCCCAGTGCCTTGGCATACCGATTGATGTGCAAGATGTTCTATGACCGTGACAAGAACAAGTTCAAAAATCTGCTCCTATTTGGACACGCCAGCTTTGACAACCGTGGCATCGTCACTGGAAAGAAAAATCGACTCATGTGCTACCAGACAGCATTGAGCAATTATGACGACAACAGCCATGTTATAGAGGACTACTTTGGTTATCTCAATGATTACTCGGGAATGATTTTATCGGCCGACACATTACAAATTGCTGTGGGCCGTATTCCCTCGTCCAGTCCATCCGAGGCCAAGAGTGACGTAGACAAGCTGTATGAATACGTGCTCTCGTCAAATTATGGTGTATGGCGCAATAACTATTGCTTGTGGGCCGAGCAGAGCTCAGGCAGTAACGAGGATCGACTACACGAGAAACAGGCAGACGGTATCAGCTATATCATGGAGAATGACTTGAATATGAAAATGATGGTTGATAAGGCATTTGTGGGAATGTTCCCCAAAGATGTGTCTGAGGATAACAAAGCCGAAGAGAAACGGTCGTCAACCAATGCACGCAAGCACATTCAGGAGATGCTGAACGAAGGACAATACTTTGCCACATATGTTGGGCACGCTGGTCCCAACACATTCTCACACAGCGGGCTATGGAGGTCGGCCGATGTAACTGCAAACAATTACGCCAACTGGCCTATCATGACTACCGCATGTTGCGACGTGGCGCGATTTGACAGCGACCACCAGGGCATTGCCGAGAAGATGTTCCACCAGCGCAATGGTGGTGCTATCGCATTGTTTACCACGGCAAGACAGGTCTATTCAAATAGCAACGACTATCTCAACAGACACTTTACGGCAGCCATGTTCGACTACAACACCTCTCACCGCATGCCTACACTGGGAGAAGTGTATCTAGCCACAAAACTGTCCTATGGACGCACCAGCAACTCCAACAAGCTCAATTACCTGCTACTAGGTGACCCCGCTATTCGTATCAATTACCCCAAGCCACTGTTCAAGGTCACCAAACTTAACACTACCACCCTCACTGCCAGCAACATTGTCACCGTACGTCCCTTAGAAAGACTGCAAATCGTTGCACAGGTAATGAACGAGGAAGACACATTAACGGTCAACACCAACTTTAACGGTGACGCGACTATTTCGATTTACGATGTCAAACGCTCGTTTATGGAAGTGCCAGGAACTGGTGACTATGAGGGAGAGACGCACACTGCATACTATCCTCAGGAACTCATCACACGCGTCACAGGAAAGGTGGTCAACGGAGTCTTTAACGGATCGGTTATCATTCCACGATACGAACGCGCCAAGAACGGAGTGTGTACCATCAGTGTCTATGCACATCAAGAAGGCACCGAGAATATGGTCAATGGCTTGAATAATCAGCTGAAAATTGGCACATATAATGGTTCAAACATTGTGCAAGACAATGAGGTTCCCATCATCCAGACAATGTTTCTCAACAATGCCGAAGACTTTGCTGCATCGGCGCAGGTGAGTAGCAATGCCATGCTCTATATCCATGCTACCGACAACACAGCCTTTAACATCCAGCAGCAGGCTCTAGGGCAAGGCATGACCTTGCAACTTGACAACGGCAAGACTTCTTACCACCTCATCAAGAACCACGCACAACTCAGTGACGAAGGTCGCTCTCTAGACATTGCCATGCCACTAACCGACCTTACTCCAGGACGCCACACTTTGGACTTTTCGGTAGCCGATATCTGCGGAAACCGTTCCAACCACTCAATAGAATTTGTCGTCACCTCATGTAACGACATCACCATCGAGGCTACCGAGAGGTCAAGCTGCGAACAGGCCGAGATTGACCTCACAGGATTCTCGTTGACTAAGGCACCCAGCGTTAACCTCAAAGTCACCAACATCAAAGGCGAACTAGTGTGGACACAAAATGTCAACTCATTCCCCTATACTTGGAACTTGACCGACATGCGTGGCGAACGCGTTAAGCCGGGCTTGTACAAGATTCACGGAAACTATGAGAATGAGGAAGGATATGGCGGAACAAATATAGTCAACTTTGTGGTACTCAATCCATTAAACAATTGACAATTCATTCCATCATGATGCATAAAACAAATCTTACTACCCTTATTGCGGTGTTGGTCATGATGACTGCGACACTAACTGTCTATGCGTTGCCATCGTCACATTTCACCAACCAGTCAAAGCTCTCAAATGGCCATTGGGTTAAGATAGCGGTCAGTGAGACCGGAATGCACCAGATATCGCTCGAACAGCTTCAACAGATGGGATTCAGTGGCACAAGCAACATTCAGGTCTATGGCTATGGAGGTGTGCCACTCAACATTGTGCTCAACAACTCGCTGCCAGATGACCTTTCACAAATACCCGTGCTACGTCTGGCCGACAAGATCTGCTTTTATGCCAACGGGCCGCTGAGTTTCACCCTTGAGACCGAACCTGCCCCCCATTTCTCCTACCAACGCAACACCTATTCGCTCAAGGCCTACTACTTCTTGACCGAGAGCACAAACAGCACTACTAATGTACCTACACATGCCTTCACGACACCTGCGACTCCCAATCTGGTGAACACCAGTCTAGATGTTTTACTTCACGAGAAAGAGATGGTGTCAATGGCATTTACTGGTAGCGAATTGCTGGGAGAAGACTTAACCCACCCCTTTGATTTCCAACTCATTAACCCAAGCAGCACCCGCTTGGGCCTCACCAGCCGTGTAGCGGCAAAGGTGGTAAGAAAGGTGAAGGAAAGCAATGCGTCAGTCAGTGGCATGTTCTCATGCAAGCTCCATCTAGGAGATCATGTCATTGACGTACCCTACTCAACATCTGCCGCCAAGATTCCAGGTTGCACGGGTACCTATACGTACTATCAAACCAATCCTTCCCCCCATGAAAACATGGTGTGGTTTGACCTTCCTGACACATGTCACAATGGTTCTCTGCAATATACGGTCGCTGCAAAGCCCGACGAAACAAGCGCTCTGCTGCAACTAGACAAGTTGGACTACTTTATCATTACCTACGACCACTTCAACCGATTGGTGGGTCATCAGGCTGCACAGTGCATGATGGGGCTAACACACTCAACAGCACAAGACATTATTGAGGTCGAAGGTGCCAATAGAGTCGTGTGGGATGTCACCACTCCCACTAGCCCTAAGCAGATGTTGACACACATCGCAGGACAGAATACCCAGTTTACGCCCGGAGCGGTGGACCAGCCTAGGCAGTATGTAGCCTTCGACCCGGAAAGCACATTGCACACAATCGACAGTTTTGAAGTCATCGAAAACCAGAACCTGCACGGTACCGCCGTACCTGATATGCTCATCGTCACTCGCCATGAATTTATGCCTCAGGCACTGCGAGTGGCTCAACTTCACAAACTGAAAGACCGCATGGACGTGCTTGTGCTCGACCAGCAACAAATCTTCAACGAGTTCTCGGGTGGCACACCCGATGCCATGGCCATTAGGCTACTGTGCAAGATGTTCTATGACCGTGACCCAAATAAGTTCAAGTATCTGCTTATGTTCGGGCATCTCAGCTTTGACAACCGTGGAATCGTCACTGGCAAACAGAACTGCATCATCAGTTATGTGTCGGCTACCAGTAACAACGAAGATAACAGTTATATCAACGATGACTTTTATGGCTATTTGCTCGACAACTCGGGACAGAAGCTCTCGTCTGACAGTCTGTGCATAGGCATTGGCCACATGCCTGTAGCCAATGCCACCGAGGCAGCCGACGCTGTTGACAAGCTGTACGGATATGTCTATTCGACCGACTATGGGCCATGGCGCAACAACTACAGTCTATGGGCCGAAAACAGCACGTTCAAGGGAGAAGGCGAGCTCAAGGTGTATGAAAACAAGATTGTCCCGGATTCACAAGGCCAAGATTCGATCATTCGTGTGCTCATCGATTCATTGTACCAGATGCATGAGTCACAAGCTGCCGGCATCGGATATATCATTGACCATGACGCACAGGCGCAGATGGTGCGTGACATGGCATTTGTTAGGATGTTTCCACAAAACATTGCGCAGTCCTATAAATCCATTGAGAAACAGGAGTCGTCTGAGGGAGCACGACACATTCAAGAGATGTTTAACGAGGGACAATATTTTGCCACTTACGTTGGCCACGCTGGCGCAACAAGTATGTCGGTGACAGGATTGTGGACATCAAAGCAGGTGCTGAACAACTCCTACTCTCGACTACCCATCATGACCACAGCCTGCTGCGATGTGGCACGCTTTGACAGCGACAATCGAGGCATCGCCGAACTTATGTTCCACAAGCGTGATGGAGGTGCCATTGCACTCTATACCACCACACGACAGGTACTGGCAAACTTCAACGATGACGTTAACCGTGCTTTTGTCAGTCGCATGTTCAGCTATAATACCACGGGCATTATGCCTCGTCTGGGCGACTGCTATAAGGCATCAAAGAACTGCTACAAAAATCCTAATTTAAACAAGTTCCACTGGGTTTTGCTGGGCGACCCCGCAATGCAAGTCAACTATCCAAAACCACTGTTCCAGATTACAGCCATCAACGGTGTGCAACTAACTAGTGGAGAGACTGTAGGAGCCGCACCACTGCAGCGAATCACAGTTGACGCGCAAGTGATGCAAGAAGGCAACCACAATAG
>JAEEGF010889891.1_pt1 | contig 17063 bp, 12 predicted proteins | sample 9134171 | NCBI WGS metagenome assembly JAEEGF01 (sample SAMN16246542, study PRJNA631951) | gut metagenome | biome: gut microbiome; feature: rumen; material: AP-attached | host: Bos | place: Iran: Karaj | collected 2018-10 | reverse complement strand
CACGGATTGAGAAAGCAGTATAGAATTCATATGACAGAGCCAGGAGCCTGTAGACTAGATATTCATCAATGGGATCTTCGGCCACATGGCATTTGAATTGGCTCAACCTGATCCACTTCCCTTCCCTCTTGACATCTATTCCGAAAAGAAGGTCCGCCCCATTATTGGCCTCTACCAGGGCTTTCCATTCTTTCAATGGAATCCGGACCTTGCGTCCCTTGACAGTAAGTTCTCCGGATTTCTCACCCGAAATAGTGGTAACGAAACTGCTACCCTCGTTCTTGATGTCAAAATTCAACGGAGCAATGTTCGAAGGAACGACAACTTCGGTGTAATCGGGGAATATGTCAGCAGTTTCTTCTGTCTGGACTCCCTCATGCTTTGGAATACAACCTATCGCCAGAAAGGGCAGGAGCAGCAAGAGTGTAATTATTCCTTTTCTCATCGTCAATCGGTCGTAATTGATTTCACAAAATAGCTGTAGTACCAGTAGGTGTCACCGAATTCTTCCTTGAAAGAGCCGGTGTTGCCTGCCGATGCTTTGGAACTGAAACTGATGAAACGCCTGACAATAGGTGACCCGGTTCCACCAAGATCCCTTGCAACTGCATCTATCTCAGCCTGATTGCGTCCTATGTAGGCAAAGAGGATAGCAGCCTCGCCTACGTGGGTTGGAATCCTCCTTCCACTGTCAAGCAGCATGTCATAATAATACCAGAACATTTCGATGTCCTTGGCAGTCATGGCCGCTGCGAGGGAAAGGTCCAGCATCACACCTTCAGGATGCTCCTGCAGGAGGAAATGGTTGTTTATAGTATTCTCCACTACAGCACTGCTCATGTACTTGAGCTCCTCGAAACGGTCCAACTGGCGGAACATTACATATTCAGGATCCTTCACTAGCAGGCTGGGATCCTGGAGGTAGGACCTGTACTTGCGTACCCAGCGGCGCTGGTACATATTCCTGCCTATGATGTCAAGGTACTTCTCAACCAATGCTGGATTCTCCTTGCCGGTGAAAAGTGCCACCTTAGCCTGATACTTGTACCTCTCAAGGGTCCTCTGGAACATCATCGACATCTCCCATGCCCACCTGGTGCTGTAGTTGATCAGGCCGTTATAGAAGAAAACCGTCGGCGCACAGACCTCTGTCTGGGAAATCTGTGCAGGGGTGTCGATACCGATCGACTCATTGGGATAGGTGAACATCTTGTCACAGAGCTGTCCCTTGTTCAAAAGGGCGATATTGCGGTACATGACTATGACACGGGTAGGATTCTCGGACTTGGATGCAAGTTTCAGAACCTTGTCCCAATCATTCCGTTCAATCGCATGCTGCATGTTTATCTCCAGATGATAATTGCGATTCCAATAAGGCAGGACGACGATGCAAGCAAGCAGTAGAACGGTAACCACAGGAGACATGACTCTCTGTACAGATTCCTTGAAGCTGATGGAAGGCAGCAGGGCAACGGAAGTCATCGCTATTCCCAAGGGAATGAAACGCTTGTAGTTGTCCACGAAATCCATGTACGGAAGACCTGCCAGGAATGTGTACCGGGTGTCAATGTGGGTAAATACGAAATGGGTGTAAAGGATTGGTACCAAGACTCCAAGAGCCACAGCCAGCAGTGCCGCCAGCCATCTCTTCCTTGAAAGAGCCTTTATGAATATCCCCAGAAGAGCGAGCAATGAATATGCTCCAATGAGGGGATAACCAGCCAATGCCGTAAGAACCGGACAGAGAAACTCGGAAAACTTACCTTCCGATCTGACCCACCAAATAATAATGAGTGCGGCACAAATCAGCCCCAGAGTCTGGGAGAAGAGAAGGCCCTGGGCCCTGAAGACATAGAGAGAATAATCAAAACCGGCTATGAAAAGGAAAGCAAACACAGCCGGGATCAATGCCACTCCGGGAGTCCGATGCAATGCCTTCATCACAGCCGACAGAGCTAAAAGGCTCGCAAGTACCAGGATTATCCCAATAATCGGGATACCTCCAATCTGGGTAAGGATACTTCCAAAAACGGGAAGGGCAACGCCAGGCTGGAGACCCAGGTTCATGTAGAATGTCATGTCCGGCCATAGCGACAGCTCAAAAAGCTTCCTTACCACTCCCAACTTCAGGAACAGTACGGCCGCCATAGCGACATAAACTGGAATAGAAAGGTATTTCTTATTCATTACTGATGACTTCTGTCAAAATAACTATCCATAGCTTCCTTGATATCACTGAAGGTACGCCCCCTAGCAAGGACAGTTCCGTCCTTCCCGATCAGCACTGCCCTGGGAAGCCCTTCAAAGCCATAAAGTGTTGCAGCTTGGTCACCCTTTTCAGTACCTTCGGCAAAACAGTATCCGAAGAGACCGTATTCCTTGGTCACGCGCTCAACCTTGTCCATGTCACTGTCAAGGGAAACGGTGTACATGGTCAATCCACTGTCCTTGTACTTGAGACATCCTTCAACAAGTTCAGGGATAATCAAGGATGATTCCCTGGCCCAGGAAGCCCAGAAGAGCAGGACCGTTGCCTCATGTGATTCCACAACCTCAGAAAGCTTGACCGCGATGCTGTCCGCCCCTTTCATCTCCAGGTCACGGAACTTTTGACCAGGCTCGGTTTCAATCCTTGCCTGGCAGACATTCCGGTAGTGCAATACCATTGGATTGTCATGGAACTCAGGAGAAAGCCTTTCACAATAGTTGATCAGTTCCTTGTCGTCCACCAGATTGTAGAGATTGGAAATCAGCAAGGCTCCCAGCACATTGTCACTGTCCCTCTCAAACATCTCCTTTATAAGGTTGAGGTAGCCCTCATTGTCATTGGGAGACAGAGCGTCCTTGCGTATCTTGAACTCGACCATGTCCTCGTTGGCCTTGGTACCTGTAATGGCGATATTGCCGATACGTGCATCACCTGTCACATTGATTACAGTGTTCTCAAGCAATATTGGGATATCTATAGGATAGACCACACCTAAGGCATTGTTGATATAGGCAAGACAGGGAACATCCACCTTCCCCTCGAAAGTAAACTTGCCGTCCACAACTTCCGTGGAAGCCATGGTGTGCCCGTAAATATCCAGCAGATTGATGGTTCCCTCGTCCAGGTCAATAATATCTCCCTTAATCGTAAATCCCTTTCCTCCACAAGCACAAAGGAGGAAAGAAAGGGCAGAAATACAAAGAAAATTCTTGATTCGCATCGTTTTAAATAGGAGGCCTAAACACGGCCAACAGTTATTATACAAATATAGCAAAAATGGTTTTTTAATCGTATCTTTGCTTATTAGACCAACAAGAATTATCTAACTGCATCTTAATATGAAACAAGACCTTCAGATTTTCGATCTGATAAGAAACGAGAAGGAAAGGCAATCTTCCGGACTTGAATTGATTGCATCCGAAAACTATGTAAGCGCCCATGTCCTTGAGGCCATGGGATCGATCTGCACGAACAAGTATGCCGAAGGCTATCCTGGCAAGCGGTACTATGGTGGTTGCCAGATAGTTGACCAGATCGAGCAGATTGCAATAGACCGCCTTTGCAAGATCTACGATGCTGAATATGCCAACGTCCAGCCTCACTCCGGTGCTCAGGCCAACATGGCAGTTACGATGGCCTGCCTGAAGCCGGGAGACACCTTCATGGGTCTTGACCTGTCCCAGGGTGGCCACCTTACACACGGCTCCCCTGTCAATGCATCCGGAATCCTCTACCATGCAGTCGCATACGGTCTCAACGAGGAGACCGGAATGGTCGATTATGACAAGATGGAAGAAATTGCCCTTGAGTGCAAACCAAAGCTCATAATAGGAGGTGCTTCAGCCTATTCCCGCGAATGGGACTACGAAAGGATGCGTGAGATTGCCGACAAGGTCGGTGCCATCCTCTGGATCGACATGGCGCACACTGCAGGACTCATTGCTGCCGGACTCCTCAAGAACCCTGTAAAATATGCCCACATAGTCACTTCCACCACCCACAAGACACTTCGCGGACCTCGTGGAGGTATTATCCTGATGGGCAAGGATTTCGACAATCCATGGGGACTCAAGACCCCTAAGGGAGAGATCAAGAAGATGAGCGCTATCCTTAATTCCAGCGTTTTCCCGGGAGTTCAGGGCGGTCCACTTGAACATGTCATCGCAGCCAAGGCAGTGGCATTCTACGAGGCGATGCAGCCTGAATATGTCGAATATCAGAAGCAGGTCATGGCCAATGCCAAGAAGATGGCTGAAGAGTTCGTCTCCAGGGGCTACAAGGTGGTTTCCGGAGGTACCGACAACCATCTTATGCTTATCGACCTTCGCACCAAGTTCCCCGAGGTAACCGGAAGGATGGCTGAGAAGGAACTCGAAAAGGCAGAGATCACCCTGAACAAGAACATGGTTCCATTCGACACCCGTTCTCCTTTCAAGACTTCAGGCGTACGTGTCGGCACTCCAGCAATCACTTCACGTGGCTTTGTGGAGAAGGACATGGTGGACATCGTGGAACTCATTGACATGGTTCTGACAGCAGTAGCCAAGTATGCTGATGTGGTTAACGGTGTCACAGAGGAAGGCAAGGCCGAGTACGAGGCAGTCCTCGAGACTGTCAGGCATAAGGTCCACAACATGACCGCCGGCCGTCCCCTCAACAAGTACTAGCAGTCCGCATCCATAGCATCCAACTGGCTGACCCCATCCCGGGCCAGCCAGTTTTGTTTTCCCTCTTCCCTTGGCCGAGGGGGGCCAAGCCTCCGTGATAGTCTGCCTTTACTTTATTAGAGTTAGAGACATTTGATTAGAGATAGAGACATTTGGCGTCCGGGGGCTTGTCCACCCCCGGACAAGTATAGGGGGAGGGGCCCGCAAGATACGAGTTATCGCATTTGCGATGACGAAGTAGATTGTGGGAGGGGTCGGAGCGAAGCGGAGTCCACCGGATGCCAAATGTCTCTATCTCCGACGATCTGCCAGGTATGGACGAAAAAAAGGCTGACTCGAGGGAGTCAGCCTTTTGGGTCTGAAATAATCCTGATCGATTACTCGACGAGAGCAGCGCGGCTCTGAGGATTGTTTCCGAAGAGGTCGAACATGTGATCAACTTCGATGTTCTCAAGAGGAATTCCATACTGCTTGGTGAGGATATCAACTACGAGCTGAGCCCTGTTGGTGGACAGCTTGGTGTTGATCTTCTCGTTGCCAGTACCGGAATCAGCGGAACCAGTGACCTTCAGCTTGGCATCAGGGGTAAGCTTGGAAGCGAAAGCGTGGAGGTGAGCAAGCTCGTTCTTGTTAAGGGTGTCCTTAGCAAGGTCGAAGAAGAGAACGATCTGCTTCTTGCCCTCAGTCTTGATGACGACCGGTTCGGGTTTGAAGTTCTTAGCAGCCTCAAGCTCATCCATGAGAGACTTCTTGTCAATCTCAAGAGCCTTGACCTTATCCTCGAGAGCCCTGTAGTCAGCCTCGGTGAAAGGAAGGACAACCGGCTTCGGAGCAACTGAACTGTAACGATCCCAGTTGGTGCGGCCAAGGTTGAAATAAATACCGGCAGTTGCGGAAGGAACGAAAGCGAAGATGTGGTTCACAGTAGCCCTGGGGCTGATAGCGAGAACCTCATGACGGGTGCTGAGAAGACTGAGGTCGACATAAAGGCCAACCCTGTCGCCAAGACGGAACTTGTTCAGGATACCTGCACCGACGGTCCACTCATCCTCAACCTCACGGTCATCACCGTTGAGAACCTTGTAGTAAGGGCTCTTGAATCCGAGCCAGCCAGCGGTAGCATAAGGAATGACATCCCAGAAACGGGTCTCCTTGTAGCCACTGATAGCGTTGGAGATATTCCAAAGGAAATCACCATGTACATAATGCATGGCATCCCAATCACCGCTTCCGTTGTCGATCATTGTGGTGTAACCGGGCTTTACCTTGAAGGAGTTGTCAATACCCCTGTAGCCAAACCTGAGACCAGTGCTGGGGGTAAGCCATTTTCCGACATTTGCCTCGACTGCGAGACCACCGAATCCCCACTTGACATCAGGAGTTGAGAAAAGGGTGTTGGCACCAGCACCAAGGCTGATAAACCAGTTGTCACCAAACTCATTGGTAAGATACGGACCTCTAACGATGTTGCCGTTCTCGTCACGGTTGTTGTTTTCCTGGGCGAACGCAACTGACATAGCCATCAGGGCGATTGCCACGATACTCAATACTTTTTTCATTACTACTGAAATTATAATTTAACGTATTACTTTATAAACCAAAAACTTACAGAGAAAATACCCTGCAAAGCACAATTCGTCATTCGCAAAGTTAATAAAAATATTCTTAATTAATTGCTAATTGGTCGAATAATGTAGTAAAAAATTCTTTCCTGTGCGTGGATACGGTACTGTTCCAGCGGTAATGTCCCCCATGAATTGATTCCTCCAACTCCTGCCTGCGCAAGGTCGAAGTTGACATAAGTCGTTCCTTCCGAGCGGTCATTCTCGTGAGCTATCGCTTTGAGTGAGAGGGAATGACGAGGTTCTCCAACCTGAGTGTTTGATTTGTTTTCCCTGTCGGGGGTCCCGTTCTCCACGCAGTCAAGCACGTTCATCGGGAAAGGAAGGGCAGATGCTGAGAAACGGACATCAGACGTAATCTCAAGACCGTTTCCTGCAGGGTCAAGAACCCTGAGATACTTCAATCCGGTGTGAGTACCGGACTCCTGTGTCCTGGCATATCCGTAATGGTACTGCTCGGAGACACTCTGGATGTAACGGCCGGTCATCGCTGCAGAATTGCGGTCACAATAGTTTTCCCAAGGTCCCTTGCCGTAGAAATCGATAGTGGAATACTTTCCCGGCATGGCGAATTTCATTCCGTATCTGAACAGGTCAGGTGCCTTGGAGAGGTCTCCGGCATCCTTCATTATCTCACGGCATTCCAAGGTGCCGTCAGGATAAATCTTATACTCAAGTACCACAGCCGCTGAGCCCGAGGCGATAGGTTCATATTCAGCAGAAACAAGCCAACTTCCGGCTTCTTCGGAAACATCGAGTTTCTTAAGGTTGAAAGCAGGGTATCTCCAAACCGCCATCCTTTCATGCATCCTGGCACCCATGTCGTTCTCAACCGGGGCCCTTGCAAATTCAGGAGAGAGCGGTGCAGCAAGCATCTCGGTCCCTCCTGCTGAATAGGATGACAGGAAACCGGTAGCCTTGTCGAATGATGCTTTCCAATCTGAAGCGCGGCAGGAGGTCACTCCGGCGAAAGAGAATGAACCTGAGAATTCATGGGCTGAGGCAGTTTCAGAATGGGAGGCCTTCACTCCTTCGACCGAAGCGGAACCGGCCTTGAACGGCATTGCCTTCCCTTCCCTTACTGCTATCTGGTCATAAGCCACTTCATAGCCGGCAGGGAGCAGTCCGTCAGGGGTCTTCAGCACATAAGATACATTAATGAATATATCCTTGTCACCATCATTGAAAGAAGGAACCGGAAGGTCCACTGTCTCGGATTTCTGGGGGCCCGCTTTCAGATTCTCAACGGTCCCGGTTGCAACCGGTTCTCCCTCGACAACTGCTGTCCAGACCAGCCTGTATTGGGAAAGATCCTTGAAGAAATTCTCATTGAACACCTTCAAGCGTCCCCTGGAGGCATCGACGGGAGTCGTCAGAATGTTCCTCTGCTGGTATTTAACCTCATAGGAATGAGGGTGCAGGCTGCGATCTGCAGCGATTACGCCATTGCAATTGAAGGAACCGTCTGAAGGATCATAACCGTTAAAATCACCACCGAAAGCGAAAATGTAATCCGTACCATTAGATGAAGGCCAGCGGATTGCCTGATCCACAAAATCCCAGATAAAGCCGCCCTGGTAGTTGGGAAGCTTTCTGATCAAATCCCAATACTCCTTGAAATTACCCATGGAATTGCCCATAGCGTGAGCATATTCACACTGTATGAGGGGTCTGTCGGGATTCTGGGTGCAATACTTCTCACACCATTCCGGAGAAGCGTACATCGGGCACATTATGTCAGTGTTCCATTCCCTCTGCGCCCTTTCATACTGAACAGGCCTTGTCGGATCATTGGCCTTTATCCATTCATAACAAGCATAGAAGTTGTCTCCGTTGCCCGCCTCATTTCCTAGGCTCCATATGATTACGCTGGGATGGTTGAAATCACGACGTACCATCCTCTGGTCCCTTGCAAGATGCGCAGCCTTAAAGTCCGAACGGGCAGCCAGGGTCTCCTTGCCATAACCCATTCCATGGGACTCTATGTTGCCTTCATCCACAACGTAGATTCCGTACTTGTCACAGAGGGCGTACCACATAGGGTCATTGGGATAATGGCTGGTACGTACCGCATTGATGTTGAGTTCCTTCATTACACGGATGTCCTTGACCATATCCTCTACGGAAAGGACATATCCCTTGTCCGGATTCAGTTCATGCCTGTCTGCTCCCTTTATCAGGATCGGGCATCCGTTGACAAGAAGCTGGGCATTCTTGATTTCAACTGTCCTGAATCCAAAGTCGATGCATGTGGATTCAACAACACCCTTCTTCCCGGAAGCAGTGACCTTGAGAGTGTAAAGATTCGGAACCTCGGCACTCCAGAGGGCCGGAGAAACCACGGAGCCCGAGCAAGAAACAATCTTCTTGGATGGAGCAGCCTCTCCGGAAGCAACCGTACGTCCGATATTGTCAAGTATTTCGTAAGCGAGTTTGGATATTCCGGAAGTCACCTCTGCCTTTATGTCGAAGCGGCCGTCCATTCCTGCAGTGATGTTGAGATCTTCAAGCCTCTCCTTCTCCCTGGTGTAAACGAAAACATCCCTGCCTATTCCGGTAAAACGCCAGAAATCCTGGTCCTCCAGGTAAGTACCGTCGCACCAGCGGAAAATCTCCAATGCGATTAGGTTTTCTCCAGGTTTCACAAACTTGGTAATATCGAACCGGGCCTCAAGCTTGCTGTCCTCACTGTAACCGACCATCTTTCCATTTACCCAGACACGGACATTGGAAGTGGCGGAACCGATGAACAGGCATATCTGTTTGCCGACCCAGGAGGCATCCATGTTGAAAGTCCTGCGATACTGGCCGACATAGTTATGCTCAGTGGGAGGATAGGGAGGATTATTCTTGTAGTGTCCTCTCCATGCATAACCGATGTTCAGATAGAGAGGATCGCCATAACCGTTGAGTTCCCACATCCCGGGAACAGGCATTATTCCCCAGGAAGAATCGTCATATCCTGGAGCTTCAAAACCACGGGTACGGCCTTCTATGGTCTCGTTCCAGTTGAATTTCCACACTCCATTGAGGGAGAGTGTCTTCTGCTGGTCGGTCACGAAGGTTGCCCGCATCGGCAACCTGTTCTCCTCGAACACATTCGGATCCTGCCAGGGTTCCATTGTTGTCTTTTTCTGTGAAAACGCGGTCAAGGAAACAACCGCAGCGGCTAGAATGAGGATTATCCTTCTCATAGTGTTATTTGTTAGCATCAAACAAATATAATCAAAAATCGTTTTTATTCTTTATCTTCGCTAAAGTAATAATAACAAAATGAGACCGTGTTTGATGATTCTGACCGCCACTGCCCTTTTGTCTTTGGCGGCTTGCTCCCTGGAGAGATCGGGGAAAGGAGCTTTGGACATTCCCCAACTCTCCGAAGTCTGTCTTGACGGAGGATTCTGGGGCCCGAGGATGGAACAATGGTCAAGCGTAACTGCCTATGACGTCCTTGACAAGTTCATGCGTGACGGGATACTCGACAACTTCGATGCAGTTGCCGCCGGAAAGAGGGACATCGGGGAGCATGTCGGCCCGCCATGGTACGACGGACTCATCTACGAGACAATACGGGGGATATCCGACTTGCTCATTCTCCACCCGGATACAATTCTGGAATCTCGCCTGGACACCATCATCACCCACATTGTCGCAGCCCAGGCCAGCGAGCCTACCGGCTACATCAACACCTACACGCAGCTGAACTGTAACAATCAGCGCTGGGGCAAGAACGGAGGGAAACTCCGTTGGCAACACGACGTCTACAATTCAGGCTGCCTTGTGGAAGCCGGCATCCACTATTATAAAGCAACTGGAAAAACAGTGCTTCTTGAGGCCGCCACGAAACTGGCAAACTACATGTCTGAAATCATGGGGCCAGCCCCGAAATGGAATGTGGTTCCGGGACACGCACAGCCAGAAGAAGCCTTGATGAAACTTTACTGGCTTTACTCTGACGAACCAGGCCTGTCTTCGAAGCTTTCCGTTCCGGTGAAACCAAGACATTACAAGGAACTCTCCGAATTCTGGATTGAGCAGAGAGGACATTATGGAGGAGAAGAGCCACAAGGAAGACCTTCTGAAATGGCTTATGGCCAGGACTCAATCCCGGTTTTTGACCAGCAGACTATCGAGGGCCATGCAGTAAGGGCAACCCTGTTCATGACAGGAGTCACGGCTGCTGCCATTGAGAATCATGACCCACGCTATATCGATGCAGCAAAAAGGCTTTGGGACAATATGGTCGGCCAAAGATGGTTCATAACCGGTGGAGTCGGAGCCGTCCACTTCGACGAGAAGTTCGGACCTGACAAATTCCTCCCAACCGACGCCTACCTCGAGACTTGTGCGGCTGTGGGTGCCGGCTTCTACAGCCAAAGGATGAATGAACTCACGGGGGATGCCTTCTATATGGATGAATATGAGAGAGCGCTTTACAATAACGTACTGACCGGGATATCTCTTTCCGGAGACCATTACACCTATCAGAACCCCCTCAATGCCGAGCATCATTCCCGTTGGGAATGGCACGGCTGTCCCTGCTGTCCTCCTATGTTCCTGAAATACATGGGGGCTATGCCTGAATATATCTACGCCAGCAATGGCAATTCATTGTACATCAACCTTTTCGTTCAAAGCCATGCTTCTGTTCGTGTAAGAGGGAACGATGTAAATGCGAGCATTGACACCGACTATCCTTGGAATGGAAAAATCAGAATAACTGTTTCTCCGGCCAAACCTCAGTCATTCGATTTAAGGATCCGCATACCAGGTTGGGCGGTTGGAAAGGAGAATCCATTCGGCCTCTACGAAAGCCAGACTTCAGGAGTTCCTGTACTATACGTCTGCGGAGACAAGACACCGCTTGAGATTGAAGACGGTTATGCTGTGATCCGGAAAAAATGGAATGACGGAGACAAGGTCGAACTTGAACTGCCGATGAATCCCAGAAGAATCTCAGCCCATCCTGACGTGATGCAACTAAAAGGAAAGACAGCGCTCGCATGCGGACCACTTGTCTATTGCCTTGAAAGCATTGACAATGAAGATTTCAACGGAATCATTGATCAAGACATCAAACTCGAACTCAAGTGGCGTGGGGACATCCTCGGCGGAATCGGAACGATTACCGGTTACAAGGATGGTAAAGTGGCATTCACTGCAATCCCCTACTATGCAATCGGCAACCGCGAACCCGGTGCCGGCTACACGACCTGGGCCGTAATGGGTACGCCCCTCAATGAATAATATGGCCACTGGCCTTAAATACAAAAAAGCGGCGTAAGTGCCGCTTTTTGTTTTGAGGTGCCTAGCGGAATCGAACCGCTGTCCCAGGTTTTGCAGACCTGTGCCTAACCGCTCGGCCAAAGCACCAGAAGTGGATTGCAAATATACGAATAATAATTGATATTCAAAAATCCAATTATTCAACGTAAAGAAGAAGTCCCTTGAGGTACTCCCCCTCCGGATGATAGATGTTCACCGCGTGGTCAGCAGGCTGGTTGAGCCGGTCAAGGATACGTACAGAACGCCCTGTCTGGGCGGCAGCGGAGAATACAGCCAGTGCAAAAGCCTCCTTGTCCACCACCTGTGAGCAGCTGAAAGTGAACACCAGCCCACCGGGAGCCACCTTTGAAATAGCCGCAGCATTAAGCCTCTGGTAGGCCCTCAGGGCATTGCTCAATGCTCCCCTGTGCTTTGCAAATGCCGGAGGATCGACAATGATAAGGTCGTACTTGTCTTCAGGGACGTCCCTCAGGAATTCCATGGCGTCAGCACAGCTCTCCCCATGTGAGGCCGGGTCAAATCCATTCAGGGACATATTCCTGGCAACCATGTCCATGGCTTTTTTGGAGCTGTCCACCGAATCGACGTGGACCGCACCATTGTTCAAGGCATAGACTGAGAATCCACCGGTATAGCAGAACATGTTGAGCACATTGCGTCCGCGGGAATATTTCCCAACCAGTGCCCTGTTCTCCCTCTGGTCAAGGAAGAATCCTGTTTTCTGCCCCTCAGTCCAGTTGACGAGGAACTTGTTCCCGTTCTCCAAGACTACCTGTTCATCATCCTTGAAGCCTTCCGCCTTGAAGAGATATCCGTCCACCAGGTCAAGCCCCGCCTTGAATGGAGCCGTACCGGAACTCTTGTCGTAAACCGCCTTCAAATCATTTCCGAAGACCTCTTTCAAAGCGCTGCAGATTGCATTCTTGGCCCTGAACATGCCAACGGAATGGGCCTGCATCACACAGACTCCGTCGTACCAGTCTATTATCAGACCCGGGAGTCCGTCCCCTTCACCGTGGACAAGGCGGAAACAGTTGGTCTTCTCTCCAGGATACAGGCCGGCGGCTACACGGACATTGAGAGCACGCCTTATAGTGTTTGTCCAATAATCAGGTCCCAGGACATCCTCTCCCGAAAAGCTCAGGACCCGGACGGCTATTGAACCGACCTGGTAGTGGCCATATGCAAGGAAAGAACCGTCATGGGCGAAAACCCCGACGATATCACCCTCGGACGGCTGTCCGGCAATCTGCGCGATGGCTCCGGAAAACACCCACGGATGGTATCTCAACAGGGATTCCTCCCTGCCTTTCTTCAATATGATCTTAGTCATTGTTCACAGGATTCTTGGGAGGGTTCGGAAGCATCTGTTCCGGTGTGAGAGGATTTTTCTCGGAAGCAAGCAGTTTCATGTACATTTCACGGCAAACCCAGGCGTCGGTTGCAGCATAGGCACACTGGGCGTCAGAGAGTGTTTCGGCCTCCCAGTTGGACAGTTGCTGTGTCTTGGAAATCCTTATTCCGAGGATTATCGCAGCCATTTTCTTGACACTCTTGTCCTTGATTCCATATTCCCAAACCATTTTCTGAAGATCCAGAAAGGACTTTGGTTGGAAATCGTGATGCTTTTCAAGTCCTCTCACGTCATCATTTACAGCAGCACCAACCTTGATTATGCTCTCATCAGAGAGGATGGCCCTAAGCTGCTTGGGAATGTCACCTATAAGCTTTATCCTGAAGAGATAAGCCTTATCCTGACCGGAAAGCTGAAGCAGGGAAACCCCGTAATGAGGTTGTCCGGGAGAGAAGCAGGGCCTCGATTCAGTATCAAAACCAAGCACCTTCTGCTTCCTAAGGTATCTCACTGCCTTCAAGAACTCCAGGCCAAGGCTATCCACAACCTTGATTTTACCCGGGAAAGAGGCAGGCTCAAGCTTTTCTATTTCTTCAGGGCTTATGCTTATTTTGTACATAAGAGATGAACGTGTTCGGAGCGAAGACACCTACAGTGTCTGCAAAATACTCAGGCACCAAACGGTCTTCGAAACCAATGGTCGTGAAAGGAGGCCTGTTGGAATCCTTTACCGTCATCAGGAGCCTTGCGACCGGATAAGCGATATTGTGAGTAAAAAGGTTCTTCTCCCTCATAATCTTATAACATGCATCAGGGAAAGAGAACGTCGTGTCCTTTGAATATATTACCGGGACATCACAACCAATCTTCTCGAAAAAGTCACTGATGTCGTCTCCTCCTCTTTCCGCTAGTTGGGGAGAACAAACGATAAGAACCTTGCAGTGGTAAGTCGTGTCAAGAGCTGCAAGGGCATCCCTGACGGCTACCTCCCGAAGTGCCTGACGTCCCTTCTCCCCTGAATAGAGGGAATCATAGGGCGAATTGGCGAAATCCAGGATGGAAACGATAGTCTCTCCGGCAAAATCAGGAAGGCCGTCTTGCAACCTTTTGGCATCCACATTGTCAAACTCGTCGAAGCTCATCATCTGCTCGCTCAAAGAGAGACAATGGAGAGGCTCTCCAATAAGGAATATGGCTCCGGACGGCTTGTATGATGCCTTGGCGATCCTTTGCAGGGCAGGAAGGGAGTCGCTAAGCATACTGTCAACGTAACTGATTGTCTCATAGGAATTCTCAACCCTTCTCATGCATGAAGGTAGCATGAAAAGGAGAATCATAAGGACTATCGGAAGAGTTCTTTTTACCATATCCGGCATTTTGGACATCGCAAAGGTAATAAATTATTTCAACAATGAAAGGATGGCGGGGACCAGCAGAGTACGTATGTACTCTTCCTCCATGAAATGCGATCCTTCGTACATGGTCCAGCTTCCTTCTCCAAAATACTTCTTCCATGTCCTGACCAGAACCACCCCACTCCTCCGGAACTTGTCCCTTGTTCCGAAGAAGGCATGGAAATAATCCTTACTCCCGTTCAACGGAGTGTTGAGAAGGGCTTTCTTCCTGACATCTTTCCATTTCTTAAGTGTCTTTCTGTCGAAATGGAGCTTCTGCCGGTCTCCTTCCTTCGGCTTGTAGTACCAGTCGAAGAACTTCGTCACTCCAGGAATAACTGCAAGGGATGATAGGACATTAAAGAATAGAGGTGCATTCAACGAAGGAGAGACGAAAAGATGAGGTACTCCCTTAAGGGCAACTGCATGGGTGGCACCCATGCTCTCCCCTATCACCAGATCCGGACAAGTTTCACTTGCCCAGGCAGAAATCTGTCCACAGGCAACTTCAGGATCGAAATCATACGTCCTGATCACAATCTCGAAACCGGGGCCGAGAAGATCTTTAAGGATGGAGGGAATGCGACTGTCGCCTCCTCCTCCCATTCCGTGGACATAGAGGATCCTCATTATCTCTTTATAATGGCGAGGACCAGGTTGATAAGAATATATCCTGTGAACGCCGCCAGGACTGCCAGGGACCATGAAGAACCGGTCAAAGCGACTGCCAGCAAGGCCAGCACACAGACGGTCAGAAATGCTATCCTTGCTACAGAATCTGCACGTGATGACTTGATGCCTCCCCCGTACTTCATGGAGAACATCGGAATCTCGCTGACCAGAAGGGCGCAAAGCGCGATGGCAAGTACCGGAAGGAATACCGGTCCGGCGCACCAGGAAGCGAGGAGACTGCCAGGAGCAATGTGGACAAAATAAGCCAAGGAGCCGCAGACCATTGCTGAGGCAGGTGTCGGAAGTCCGAGGAACCCCTCGTGCTGCCGCTCGTCAAGATTGAACTTCGCCAGTCTCAGAGCCGAGAAAACAGCTATCAAGAGGGTAATATATTTAACAGGTGATGATCCGCATGCCATGAAAAGCATCAAGGAAGGGAGAACGCCGAAACTGACCACGTCAGCTAGGGAGTCAAGTTCCTTGCCTATCCCTGATGAAGCCTTCAGGAGGCGGGCGGAAAGCCCGTCAAAGAAATCGAAAACCGCCCCGCAAATCATCATAAGGAAGCCCAGGTCCGGCCTTCCTTCCATAGTGAGAATCACCCCCATGACCCCGCACAGGAGGTTCATGGAGGTGATAGAGTCGGGAATGTGCTTCCTGATGTTCATTTACTTGATGCCAAGCTTCTTCTTCATGTCCTTTGAAAGGGCGTCCTTGTGGACCACGATGTCGATGGTCTTGCCGGCAACATAGTTCTCAGAAGCATAGTAGATGCCCTTGTAGTTACCGCTCTCGCCCCAGGAATTCTTTACCATGTAGTAAAGGGTTCCCTCCTGATCCTTTGCAAGACCGAAGATGTGCATTCCGTGATCGTCAGTTGTGGTCTGCTCATCGAAGCCCTTCTGACGATACTCCTGGGTGGCGACAATCTCCTTGGGGATCTGGGCTGAAGGCCTGGGACCGGCGGCGGGGCCGTTGCCGGTAAGACGCTGCTGGTCAGTCTGAGGGATAGCGGCGACTGTCTCGACAAGACGGGCGACACCTGTCCTTGAGAAACCTCTCTCGCTTACGTCAGCACCCCATGCGGCGGTGTAACCCTTCTCGACAGCCTCCTTAAGCACCTGCATCATTTCGTCCATAGGGACGTTGTAAGCGGTATCCCACCTCCAGTTGTCGCAAACCTCGATAGCGAACTTGGTGTAGAACGGATGATGGGTGAAGGATGTGATGGTCACATAGTCATCGGGAACGATGCCGAGTTCATCCCTGTAGGAAGCAGGAGTGTAGGTCTTGCCGTTCACTTCGAAGGAAGTCGGAGGAACACCGAGGAAGTTGTCGACAATAGCGTCGAAACCACTCTTCCAGTTCTCGGAAAGGGTCCTGTTGGGCTTCTTGTTGATAGCCTGGACATAAGCCAGGGTCACAGCATCAATCTCTCCATGGATAGGGAGGGCCTGTTTGCCAGGCATAGCTGACTGGGGAACGATACCATAATCCCTGATGACATCGAGGACATCATCAGCCTCGGAACCGGCTCCGAAAGTGAGGTTACCGTCCAGACGGATATATTTCTCAGCCCTGTCCTTGTAGGACTGGCCGACTACGAACATTTCGGAAAGATCGGGATACTGGGCAGCATCCTTAAGACCCTTGATCCTGATAACCTCAGACTCGAGGAAGGAGATAGCGGAGAAGCACCAGCAAGTACCGGAGCTGTTCTGGTTCTTGACAGAGGTGATAGGATTCTCCTTGACCACAGTAAACTTATACTCAGGTTCCGCTGCCTGAGGTATTCTAGGCTGCTGGGCAAAGATCGCTGTGGGGATCAGCATGGCCGCGAAAGCGGCAATCAATAAGTTCTTTTTCATAATGATTGATGTAAAATGGATTAATAATTCTCAGCTTTGATTTGGAAATAACTCTGGGGATGATTGCACACCGGGCAAACCTCGGGAGCCTTCTTTCCGATCACAATGTGTCCGCAATTGGAGCACTCCCAGATGGCATCTTCGTCCCTTGTGAAGACCACAGCCTCCTTGACCTTTCCAAGGAGCTTCCTATACCTTTCCTCATGCGTCT
>JAEEGF010294842.1_pt1 | contig 17063 bp, 11 predicted proteins | sample 9134171 | NCBI WGS metagenome assembly JAEEGF01 (sample SAMN16246542, study PRJNA631951) | gut metagenome | biome: gut microbiome; feature: rumen; material: AP-attached | host: Bos | place: Iran: Karaj | collected 2018-10 | reverse complement strand
AAGAAAGTGCTGTTCGACGGCTACAACTATGCAAGTAACATCCACGCCATCGCCAACACATACGAAGTAGCTCCGGCCAAGCAGGAGAAAGGTATCTACCGCAACATCAACGGCAACCAGGCAACTGCCTGGGGTCTCATCGCAGCCGCCGAGAAGAGCGGGCTGCAGCTGTTCTGCGGTTCATACCCTATCACTCCCGCCACTGCCATCCTGGAGGAACTCGCCATCCATAAGAACCTAAACGTCAAGACCATGCAGGCCGAAGACGAGATTGCGGGCATCTGCACCGCCATCGGCGCAGCCTATGCAGGCGACTTTGCAGTGACCTCTACCTCAGGTCCCGGCCTCAGCCTCAAGTCAGAGGCTCTCGGACTTGCAATGATCACAGAGCTCCCGCTTGTTGTCATCGACGTGCAGCGCAGCGGTCCTTCGACCGGTATTCCCACCAAGACCGAGCAGACAGACCTCAACCAGGCTCTGTACGGACGTAACGGTGAATGCCCTGTCTGCATCGTAGCCGCCCACTCGCCTTCGAACTGCTTCGACGCAGCGTTCAACGCAGGCAAGCTGGCTCTCGAGCATATGATGCCCGTGATACTGATGTCTGAAGGTTTTATAGCCAACGGCAGCGAGCCTTGGAAGATTCCTTCAATGTCCGATTACCCCGCAATCAAGCCGCCGTTCATCGAGGAATGCGAAGGAGGCTTCAAGCCTTTCGAGCGCGACCCCGAGACATTTGTCCGCAAATGGGCTGTTCCCGGCAAAAAAGGCCTGAACCACCGTGTAGGCGGTCTGGAAAAGAACCCTGCCGGCGTCATCTCTTCAGATCCCGAGAACCACGCAATGATGGTCGCCGCACGCGCCGAGAAGATCGCCCGCGTCGCAGAATCCATCCCCGAGCAGAAGGTTATCGGAGCCGCTGAAGGCGACGTACTCGTAGTAGGATGGGGCGGCACCTTCGGTCACCTCTACACCGCAGTCAACGAACTGTCCGCTGAGGGCCACAAGGTCAGCCTCGCTCACTTCGACTATATCAACCCCCTGCCGAAGAACACCGCAGAGATCTTCGCCAAATTCAAGAAGATCATCGTATGCGAGCTCAACAGCGGCCATTTCGCCGACTACCTGAGGGCAAAGCTGCCTCAGTTCAGCTACCTGCAGTACAACAAAGTGCAGGGCCAGCCGTTCATCGTCAAGGAAGTCGTCGATGCAATCAAGGAAATACTTTAGGAGGAGCACGATATGAAATATACAGCACAAGATTTCAAAAGCAACCAGGAAGTGAGATGGTGCCCGGGATGCGGCGACCACGCAGTTCTTGCAGCGCTTCAGAGAGCTCTTCCACAGGTAAGCGAAGACCTCGGATATGAACTTGAGAAATTCGTCGTCGTTTCCGGCATCGGATGTTCTTCAAGGCTTCCCTACTATATGAACACCTACGGATTCCACAGCATCCACGGACGTGCGACCGCCATTTCCACCGGCATCAAGGTCGCCAACCCGGAGCTGTGCGTATGGCAGGCCTGCGGCGACGGTGACGCTCTCGCAATCGGAGGAAACCATTTCATCCACGCGATCCGCCGCAACGTCGACATCAACATCGTGCTCTTCAACAATCAGATCTACGGTCTGACCAAGGGACAGTACAGCCCCACATCGAAGTTCGGCACGATCACCAAGACTTCGCCTTACGGCACCGTAGAAAATCCTTTCACTCCCGGAATGCTCGTTCTGGGCGCCCACGGCACTTTCTTCGCACGCGGCATCGACAATGACCTGGCGCTCAACCAGTCGATTTTCGTGACCGCCGCCAAGCACCGCGGAACTTCTGTCTGCGAAATGCTCACCAACTGCGTGATCTTCAATGACGGAGCCCACGCTGCATTCGCAGCCCGCGAAGTCAGGGCAGAACGCACCATCACCCTGCGTGACGGCGAGAAGATGCTCTTCGGAGCCAACAACGACAAGGGTCTCATCCTCAAGGACGGCCAGCTTGCTGTAGCCAGGATCGGCGAGGGCGGCGTCACTCTCGACGATATCCTCACCCACCACGTGGACAGCAACGACGTCGGCCTGCAGAGCATGCTCATCGATATGAAGTATCCTGATATGCCCGTAGCGCTCGGAGTTATCCGCGACGTGAAGGACAAGACCTACGACATCAACGTCCTGGACCAGGTGAACGAGGTGACCGCGAAGGCAAAAGTCCACTGCGTGGACGACTTGCTCCGCAGCGGATCTACCTGGGAGGTGAAATGAAAGGTGACTCACCGATAAACAAAAACCCCGGAATCGCTTCCGGGGTTTTGTTTTGAAGGTCGTGGATACGGATTATACGATACCCTGTGCGAGCATTGCGTCGGCAACTTTCATGAAGCCGGAAATGTTGGCACCCTTCACATAGTTGATGTAACCGTCGGGCTCAGTTCCGTATTTGACGCAGGCTGCGTGGATGTTGCTCATAATGCCGCGCAGGCGCTGGTCTACTTCTTCAGCGCTCCAGCCGAGCCTCATTGAGTTCTGGCTCATCTCGAGGCCTGAAGTTGCAACACCACCGGCGTTGGAAGCCTTACCGGGAGAGTAGAGGATCTTGGCAGCCTGGAACTTGGCGATTGCATCAGGAGTAGTAGGCATGTTGGCGCCTTCGACTACGCACTTGCAGCCGTTCTTGAGCAGCATGTCAGCCTCTGCACCGTTAAGCTCGTTCTGGGTGGCGCAAGGCATTGCGATGTCGCATTTCTCGCCCCAGGGACGTGCATTGGCCACGTATTTGGCTGTCGGATATTTGACTGCATACTCTTTGATACGTCCGCGGAGAACGTTCTTCAGCTTGAATATATAATCCAGTTTCTCGGGGCTGATTCCGTCCGGATCGTAGATATAACCGTTGGAGTCTGACATCGTCATCACGGTTGCGCCGAGTTCTGTAGCTTTCTTGGCTGCGAACTGAGCCACGTTACCGCTGCCTGAGATGCAGACTTTCTTGCCCTTGTAACTGTCGCCGCGGGTTGCAAGCATAGCCTCTCCGAAATAGCAGGCGCCGTAACCGGTAGCCTCGGGACGCATCAGCGAGCCGCCGAATGAAATGCCCTTGCCCGTGAATGTACCAGTGAATTCGTTGCTCAGACGTTTGTACTGTCCGAACATATATGCTACCTCGCGGCCGCCTACTCCGATGTCACCGGCAGGAACGTCGGTATCGGGACCGATGTGACGGTAGAGCTCAGTGATGAAGCTCTGGCAGAAACGCATCACCTCCATATCAGACTTGCCTTTGGGGTCGAAGTTGCTGCCGCCCTTGCCGCCGCCCATAGGAAGGGTGGTAAGGCTGTTCTTGAAGGTCTGCTCGAAAGCGAGGAACTTGAGGATGCTCAGGTTTACGCTTGCATGGAAACGGACGCCGCCTTTGTACGGGCCGATCGCGCTGTTCATCTGTACGCGGTAACCTTTGTTGATCACCACCTCTCCGGCGTCATTGACCCAGGGGACACGGAACATTATCACACGCTCGGGCTCGACGATGCGCTCCATCACCTTGAGTTTCATAAGCTGGGGACTCTCGACGATGTAGTCAGCGACACTCTCTACGACTTCTCTAACGGCCTGGTGGAACTCAGGCTCGCCCGGGTTCTTTGTGACAAGTTCATTCATGAAATTGTCTACGTAAGTTTTTGCATTCATAATAACTCTCTTTATTTATGATTTGTTTAACTATTCTTCTTTCTTGATAACAGCCTTGCGTGACTGGCCGTCCACATAGATGTAGAGCGGCTCGTCGAAAGCGACCATACGCAGATATTCTCCGTCCTTTTCTGCAGGCATATCGTCCAGGATTTGCAGGTTCAGGCTGCCGTCTCCGTGACCAGGGTCGAGCGAGAGATATCCCACGCCGAGGGAAGTCACGTTCTGGAAGAAGTGGGTACCCTGGCTGGCCTCGATGTTGAACTCAGGAAGGGCGGACTCGATGATGACCCTCGCCTCCGAGATATGGTCCCAGCGGACCGGGACGCCCAGCAGGGGATCCGTAGAGCCCCAGCGGCCAGTGCCGATCAGTACATATTCCTGGTGGTTTTCCTTGAGGTATCTGTTGAATTCACGAAGTTCTTCCGCTATAGCCTCTGTAGTCAGCGGAGAGAACTTGTCGAACTTCATATATATCACGTGTCTGATGCCGCTCATCAGACCTGTACCCAAAGCAGACTGCGAATAGACTATGGCATCCGAAGTATCTATCTTCGACCAGTCCAGTTTCTTGCTTTCATCGTTTTGGATGATAGGCCTTATCTGCAACAGGTAGAAGACCGGCGTTTCCCCCTGGGCCACATCCATATTCACGGCGAACTCTATCTCCACGGGGCTGAGCAGTTCCTTCTCTCCTATCTCCAGCATTTCGCGGATAATCTCGGCAAGGGGGAAGGAATTGTACTTGAGGATACGGTTGAATGTTATCACCCGGAACGCAGATCCGAACGGAGCAGCCTCGCTGATGCGGTCATTAAGGTAGTCGTAATACGAACAGGTGTATTTTGCGTTGCGGTATTTTTCAACTTCCGTAGAAGGTATGCGGACTATGTTTACAGCATCGTTGGTAGAAGCCTTGAAGCTGTTGGGATTCATATCCAGCGCCATTATCTCGGTCTGGGCTTCCTGGACTGCCAGTGTCGGTGTGGATGTCTGGAGTACGTTGTCGGGATATACCGGGCAGAACCTCAGGGTCTTCTCTCCGTCGACGACCGCCTTGCCGAGGCCCATCGCAATGTTGCAGACGCCGTCTTCGCACTTCTCGTGACCGATGGGATACATATTGCGGGAGCGGGCCACGCCTGAGAGTGTCGGGAAATAGTAGCCGTTGTCCTCAGTGCCGCACACTTCCTGTATCAACACGGCCATTTTCTCTTCTGACAGCACGTTCTGGGTGGACTGGATATATGCGCGCGACGAGGCGAAGAAGACCGAAGCATACACGCTCTTGATCGCGCGGATCAACATACGCAGCATCTGGTCGTCATCCTCGCAGCGGGGAATCATATATGTCGAATAAACGCCCGCGAAAGGCTGGTAGTGCGAATCTTCGAGCTTTGAAGAAGAACGCACGGCAAGCGGCCTTGTGCAGGTCACCACGAAAGCCTTCAGCTGGCTGTACAGATATGGCGGAACGATACTGTTGAGGAATTCCGAAAGGACGGAATCATCATCCATCCCGTCTTCCAGTATGATGTTGCGAAGGCCGTTCAGCGCAAGAAAGTCGTCGAAACAGTCAGTTGCGAGGACCACGCTGCGCGGTATCATTATCCTTACGTTAGGGTATTTGAAATAGTGGTTGTGCTTTGCTAAAACGCCGTTCATGAAGGCAAGGCCACGCGCCTTTCCTCCGATGGACCCCTCTCCTATCCTGGCGAAGCTTATGGCATCGCTGTAGTGCGCTTCGTCGAACTGCGCGACGATGCCCTGACCGAGCATGCGGCGGTAGTCGTGGAACAGTTTGACAAGCGAGTTGCGGTGTGCCTCAGTGGACTCGAAATCGCTGCTGTTAATGCTTCTGAGCACCTTTGCAAGCGGAAACAAGCCGCGTGCATAAAGCCACTTGGACAGACGCATCTGTGATAGGTTGTATTCCAGGACGTCGTCAGGAACTATCTTGATGAGCTCTTCCATCTGCTGAAGGTCAGCAGCGTGTCCGAAATTCATCACGGATCCTTTTGATTCGAACTCGAAGTCGCCGAAGCAGAACTCCTTGAGTATATAGTGCCTCAGGCTTTCAAGGAGAGTCGGTGAATACTTGGCGATGAAACCGACACCCATTTCGTCTGCAACCTGCTTGTACTCAGACTGGGAGGACTGCAGTATGACAGGCATCCAGGGGGTTTGGGCCTTCACCATCTTCGCAATCTCGATGCCGGCGTCTTTCTTCTCGTCATAGACCTTGTCGCCCGGTTTCTGAATCATCCCCACATCGGATATGACGCCGAGCAGGTTGTCCCTGTATTTGTTGTAAAGCTCGACGCCCTCTGCCATATTGGTTGCAAGCAGCACTTTGGGGCGCGAACGCTTACGCATTATCTGCTGGTCCTCATTATAGGCATCTTTAATGGATTCGTGGTTCTGCAGCAGAAGGACTTTGTAAAGCTCCGACAGATAGCTGCTGTAGAAACGTATCGAGTCTTCTATCAGCAGGATGGCCTGGACACCGTTTTCGAGAATGTCGTTGGCTGCATTCAGCTTGTCCTCCATCAGCTTGATGATGGCGATGAGCAGGTCTGAACTGCCGTGCCAGCAGAAGAAATTGTCGATGGCAGAGCTTGACGTGTCGTGAATCCTGCTGTAAACAGCCTTTGAGAAACTGGACAGCACCACTACGGGAAGGTCCGGCCTTACAGTTTTAATCTCCTCGGCGAAAGTGAAGACATCTCCGTCACCTCCTACGTTGAACATGGTAATAACGCAGTCGAAGTCGGATTCGGCCTTGAGATGGGCCAGAGCGTCTTCTGTGGTGGTAACGTGTACGATTGTGGGGGGATTGCTTATGTTTAACTCGCTGTACTCTCTGTTGATCTGAGTTTCAATATGTCCGTCCTCTTCGAGGATGTATTCATCGTAGCTGCAGCAGACAAGAAGAATCTTGCGAATACGGTACTGCATTAGCTTATCTAGCTGCTGCTCAGCGAAATTCAGATGTATGACATTGTCCAGTTCCATGTTCATCGGCAAAGGTAAATAATTTAAAAAAAATGCTTTTGTTGCGATATTTTTGGATAATTCACAAATATTGATTATAATTATAAAATATTCAAGGGTTAATTGTATAACATTTTAAACAAAAACAAAAGTTATCAAATATCATGAAAGTATCTGAAATAATGACCGGACTTGAAAAAAAATACGGTCATGAGCAGGAATACCTGCAAGCGGTACGCGAGGTGCTTGAATCTATCGAAGAAGTCTACAACCAACACCCCGAATTCGAGAAAGCCAAAATAGTTGAAAGGATCGTGGAGCCCGACAGGATTTTCACTTTCCGCGTAGTATGGGTTGACGACAAGGGCGAGGTCCAGACCAATCTTGGTTACCGCGTCCAGTTCAATGCAGCTATCGGCCCCTACAAGGGCGGCCTGCGCTTCCACAAGGCTGTGACCCCTTCAATGCTCAAGTTCCTTGGTTTCGAGCAGACATTCAAGAATGCCCTCACCACCCTGCCTATGGGTGGCGGCAAAGGCGGCAGCGATTTCGATCCGAAAGGCAAGTCTGACGCCGAGATAATGCGTTTCTGCCAGGCTTTCATGCTGGAACTTTGGCGCAACATCGGTCCTGACACTGACGTACCCGCAGGCGACGTTGGAGTCGGCGGCCGCGAAATCGGATATCTCACCGGAATGTACAAGAAGCTTGCACGCGAATACAATACAGGCGTGCTGACAGGAAAGGGTATGACCTGGGGCGGAAGCATCCTGCGTCCTGAGGCTACCGGTTACGGTGCACTATACTTCACCAATCAGGTGCTCAAGACCGCCGGTAAGGACATAGTTGGCAAGACCATCGCCCTCAGCGGCTTCGGCAATGTGGCCTGGGGTGCTGCCAAGAAAGCCACCGAACTCGGCGCCAAGGTGATTGCTATTTCTGGTCCTGACGGTGTATGCCACATTCCCGACGGCATCACTCCCGAGATGATAGACTATATGCTGGTTATGCGTTCTTCAAACCGCGACATCGTTTCAATGATGGCTGATAAATTCCCGGACAAGGCTTTTTTCACTCCCGGCAAGAAATCCTGGAGCATCAAATGCGACATTGCGCTGCCTTGCGCATTCCAGAACGAACTTACCGGCGAAGATGCCAAGGAACTGCTTGCCAACGGCACCTGGTGCTGCTGCGAGGTTTCGAATATGGGCTGCCGTCCCGAGGCTATCCACGAGTTCCAGAAGGCGGGCATCCTGTTCGCTCCCGGCAAGGCTGTCAATGCAGGCGGAGTGGCCACTTCAGGACTTGAGATGACTCAGAACGCCAGCCACATCAGCTGGACTGCAGAAGAAGTGGATGCCAAGCTGCATCACATCATGTCGTCAATCCACGAGCAGTGCGTGAAGTATGGCAGGAAAGAAGACGGAACCATCGACTACGTGAAAGGCGCCAACATCGCCGGCTTCATGAAAGTCGCAACTGCAATGCTCGAGCAAGGCACGATCTGATGCCGCTTGCTATTCTCAATAAAAAACAGCCTGCTTGAGCAGGCTGTTTTTTTTATACCGTGGTTTTGTGCCAGAGCCACGCGGCTTCCTGCTTGGAGAGGAAGGGCTTGAGGGTTTCGTAGACGTGCTCGTTGTATTTGTACAGCCACTGCTCTTCCTTGTGCGAAAGCAGCTTGAAATTGACGGGACGGATGTCGATGGGGACGAGTGTCATCGTGTCGAACTTGAAGAACTTGCCATATTCGCTCTCAGTGTATGGAACCACTGTTATGACATTCTCGGTGCGGATGCCGTACTGGCCTTCGATGTAGATTGCAGGCTCGTCGGAGAGCACCATACCCTCGTCTATTACAAGGGGACTCTCCTCCATCCTGATCTGCGGGGCCTCGTGCACGCAGAGATGATGGCCGATGCCGTGGCTCGTGCCGTGATAATACATCTTGCCCGTATGATACATCGGGCCTCTCGCAAGGATATCCAGCTGGCTGCCGCGGGTGCCGGCCGGGAATATTGCCGTCGCAAGGTCGATCATTCCCTTGAGAACCAGTGTATAATCATCTCTCATCTGCTGGAGCAGACGGTCACTGCGCCCGGTGAAATCATTGCGGTCGCTGAGCATCAGCGTGCGGGTGGTGTCGGTGGTGCCATAAGGATAGTGGGCACCTGTATCCATCAGAAGGAAGCCGTAGGGCTTGATCCTGGCTGCGTCCGCCTCGCAGGTGACGCTGTAATGAGCCGAAGCCGCATTGGCGTTCCAGGCCACTATGGGCTCGAAACTCTCTCCGAGGTAATCCGGACACTCATTGCGGAACTCTTTCAGTTTCTCGGCTATCAGATATTCATTCAGCTTCCCTGACTGCAGATTCTCGTCGATGAACCTCAGCAGCTTCACCCAAGCGATTCCGTCGTTTATGAAGGCATTGCGGAAACCTGCAAGTTCCACCGGATTTTTGCGGCTGCGGAGCCAGGCGACGCTGCCTCCGGCAACGGGATCCTCCTTGAAGCGCTTCCCAACTTCTGCTGCAGGGACGCTTGCAAACGCAGCATCCCAGTTGTTAACATTGATCGATGATGACTTGCAGATCCTTGTCACCTCAGGATCAAGGCCGCGCAGGAACTCGCGGAAGCTGCCGTACTCGTGCAACGCGACATTCTGGGATTCCAGATATGCACGGGCCTCTGGAGTAAGGCTGTCCATATGGCAGAAAAGATGGACTCCTTTTTCAGTAAGGATACAATATGACAGAGCTACGGGATTGTATTCTATGTCCTCGCCACGGATGTTGCAAAGCCACATTATTTCGTCACAGGCACTGATTATGCAAGCATATGGGCCATTGCACGAGAGCTTCTCTGCAACTGCAGCGCACTTGTCAGCAATGCTCCGGCCGCTTATGTTCTCCGGCATTAACCTGACCGGCTTGGTCTCAAGTGCGGGACGGCCTTTCCAAATCTCACGGAAAGGATCTTCCACCGCCTGCAGGGTTGCCGGTGCGAGTTCCAAGCCAAGCGACAGAAAATCCTGGCGGCTGAAAAGGTCGCCGTCCACTATCACCTTCGACACATTCTGGGAATGCAGCCATCCGGCGACTGAAGGAGTTCCTGCAACCTTCAGTTTCATCAGTTGAATATCGCTCCCCTCAAGTTGCTTCGCAGCCTGAATGAAATAGCGGCTGTCCGTCCAAAGGGCCGCCTTACGGGCAGTAACCACAAGAGTGCCGGCAGAGCCGTCGAAACCGCTCAGCCAACCGCGCACCTTGAAGTAATCAGGCACGTATTCGCCGAAATGGCAGTCATTCGAAGGGATGATGATTGCATCCGCACCCTTGTCCGCGAGCATAGCGCGGACGGTTTCCATAGCCTGCCTGCGATCCATTGCCGTTAGTCTCTGTGAAGAGCCCTGTGCTCTATGTCCTTGTAGTAATTGACAGTGCCGACCTTGAGTTCTACAGTAGCCGCGTCATCACATACGATGATTCCCCTGGGATGCAACTGAAGGATGGAGATGGTCCACATATGGTTCACAGAGCCTTCCACGGCGTGGTAGAGGGCACGTGCCTTGTTGTGGCCATTCGCAAGTATGAGGACTTCATATGCGTCCATCACAGTTGCGACTCCTACGGTCAGGGCTGTTTTAGGGACTTTCTCGAGATCGTGGCCGAAGAAACGTGAATTTGCGATGATGGTGTCAGTGGTCAGGTATTTGAGCCTTGTGCGTGAATTGAGTGACGAACCGGGTTCATTGAAGGCAATGTGGCCGTCCGGGCCGATACCGCCCATAAACAGGTTGATGCCGCCGTATGACTTGATCTTTGCCTCGTAGCGCTCGCATTCCGCTGTCAGGTCCTCGGCATTGCCGTTAAGGATATTGATGTTTTCCTTCTTTACATTGACGTGATTGAAGAAATTCTCATACATAAACGTATGGTAGCTCTCAGGATGGTCTTCAGGAAGGCCTACGTATTCGTCCATATTGAATGTGACGACATTCTCGAAGTTAACCTTCCCGGTTTCGTACAGATGGATCAGTTCCTTGTAGGTTCCGATAGGGGTTGAACCCGTCGGCAGACCGAGTACGAAGGGTTTCTCGGCGGTCGGCTGGAACTCATTGATTCTCTTGGCAATGTACTCTGCCGCCCACTGGGACATTTTCCCATAGGATTCTTCAATGATTAATCTCATAATTCGTTTCTTATAATAGGTTTATTGTTTCAGTGTCACTTTGCCAGAAGTACCCTGGCATTGGCAAGGGCTTCAGGGCTCAATTCCTGTCCGCTGAGCATTCTGGCTATCTCACGGACTCTTTCCTCCCCTTCTATCATCTTTATCTTGGATGATGCCGTACGGTCATCGTCAAATTCCTTGTAAACCAGGAAATGCGCGTCACCCTTGCTTGCCACCTGAGGCAGGTGGGTAATCGCTATCACCTGCATCGAGGCGCCCATTTCAACAATCATCTGTCCCATCCGGTCCGCGACGCTTCCCGATACTCCGACATCGATCTCGTCGAAAATCATTGTAGGCATCTGCATATGCCGCGCCATCAGGGCTTTCAGGCAGAGCATGATGCGGGACAGCTCACCGCCGGAGGCTACCTTGGAGAGTTCTTTCGGTTTATCGCCGCCGGATGACGAGAACAAGAATATCACATCGTCCGCTCCTGCGGGGCCTCTTTCCGGCAGAGCCTCTATGCTTGCGCCGAAAGTGGCGAAGGGCATCTCAAGGGCCCTGATGGAATCCTGCAGCGCCTGCGAAAGCTTCGGAGCAGCGGCAGACCTTGATTCGTGCAGTCTCTCAGACAGTTCAGCACATTCCGCATCAGCGGCAGCAAGCTGCTTTTTCACTTCAGCTAGACGTTCGCCGAGGTCCTCTCCATCCTTCAAGGCACCGCGAAGGCTCTCCTTCAACCGGATAAGCGCATCTTCGCTGTCCACCTCGTGCTTGCGCATCAAATCATATATGAGAGCGATCCTGTTCTCGACGGCTTCGAGCCGGGCGTCGTCCACAGAAATGCGGTCCTGCTCGGCATCGATCTCCTGCATTATGTCCTTGAGTTCAATGCGTGACGACTCCAGACGTTGCAGCAGCGGTTCCAGCCTTTCAATGACCTTCGATGCCCTGGAAAGATTCGTGCAGGCTTCTTTCAGCGCCGTCAGCACATCAGCCTGCTCATTGTCCAGGGAATTGACAGCCGCCTGCAGCGAAAGCTTGAGGTCCTCTGCGTTTGCAAGTTCCAACTGTTCCCGTTCCAGCCTCTCCAGTTCTCCTGCCTCCAGGGCGGCCTTGTCCAGCTGGTCGAACTGGAATTGAAGATAATCGCGGTTCTTTTGCTCCAGGGCGACTTTTTGTTCCAGAGAGTCCCTTTCCTTCAAAAGTGCGCGGAAACGCCCGTAGCAGGCCTCATATTCGCCAAGAAGGGTGGAATTGCCGGCAAAAGCATCCAGCACCTTGCGTTGGAAAGAGCCGTCACCGAGAAGTGTATGGCTGTTTTGGGAATGGATGTCCACCAAAGATGACGTGAACTTCTTCAACTCATCCAGAGTGACCGGCATATCGTCGATAAATGCCCGTGAGCGTCCCTGGGGCGTCACGACACGGCGGACGATCATCTGCTGTCCTTCACCGTCGGCGAACTCTGCCTCGACCACGCAGTTGCGGCTGCTGTCGCAGATCACGTCGGCATCTGCCCGGGCTCCCAGAAGAAGCGAAAGAGCCCCCAGCAATATCGACTTTCCGGCTCCGGTCTGACCTGTTATAATTACAAGATGCTTTGGAAAAGAGATATCCAAAGCATCTATCAATGCGTAATTGTGTATGGTCAGCCGCGCCAGCATATGACTATTGCTGCGACTCAGCCTTTCTGTAGTAAATCTTGCCTTCCATGAACTCCTTGGTAGCAGTCAGGGCAGGTTTCGGTAGCCTTTCGTAATAACGGGATATTTCAATCTGCTCCCTGTTTTCGAAAGTCTCCTCCAGAGTGTCGGCATAATTCGAGAATTCTTCGAGTTTCTTGCTGAGTTCCTGTTTCAAATCAGCTGCGATCTGGTTGGCTCTCTTTGCAATGATTACCGTAGATTCATAAATGTTGCCTGTAGGGGCTGCGATATCAGCCAGTTCCCTGGTTATGGTGTTGTTGACAACAGCCTGTTTCTTAACTTCCATTTCAGTCTATTCTTTTTACTATTCTGTTTACTCTTGCGTATATGTTGTCAAGTTCGCGACGGTGCTTGCTCTCCGGATATTCACTCACGAAGTTGTAATAGTCGTCGACGAACGACAGGTATCTTTCATGCTTCTTGTCGGCCACGCTGTTCTCTGCATACTTGTATGAAGACATCGCCACGAAATAAAGGATCTCTTCCCTGTAACGGTTCTCGGCATCCTCCTTCAGCACGTTCTTCAAGGCATAGTGGGCAGCCAGATAATCCTCCATATGATAATAGAGGTGTGCGGCTTCGAACGCCTTCTTGTCGAGACGCTCCTCAAGGTCATCCTTCATCTTTTCGCATTCCTCCATATACTTGTTCTCAGGATAGAGCGTCATATAGCGGTTGAGTTCAGTCAAAGCCCTGTAAGTGGGAGTCTGGTCGAGCTCATAACGGTAAGTGCTCTTATAGAGACAGTCAATGTAAAGGAAACGGGCCTGCTCGGCAAACGGACTCATTGGGAACACTGAGATAAACTCGGAGAAATTGCTTTCAGCTGTGATGAAGTCCTTGTACTTATAGTTGCTCAACGCCCAGTAGAACTGCACTGTGTCGTCCTGCGCCGTGCCCTTGGTGGCAAGTGACAGCGATTCGAACATATCGGCGGCTTTCTGGTATTTCCCGTCATCGAAGAGTTCGAAAGCCTTGGCATATTTGGCCGGTATGTCGTGTCCCCTGAGCAGTTTGTCATACTCCGTGGCACACGAAACTGTCAGGATAAGCGTAATGACTGAGATTATGATCGTTCTTGCTTTCATCAGAATTGTTTTAGCGGCTAACCCTTCAAAAATCTCTCCAAATCCATCGCAGCCTTGCAACCGCTGCCTGCCGCAACCACGGCCTGGCGATAACGGCTGTCCATCACGTCGCCTGCTGCAAATACTCCTTCCACACTTGTGGCGGTCGTGTCGGGCTTCGTGATGATGTATCCCTGACCGTCAGTGTCAATCCACCGGCTGAAGACATCTGAATTGGGATGATGGCCGATAGCAAGGAAGAAGCCGTCGATTGCGACATCGAACACTTCTCCGTTCTTGCGGACAAGACGGACTCCGTTTACACCTGTTTCATCACCCAGAATCTCCCGGGTCTGACATTCCCAAAGAATCTCGATGTTTTCTGTACCGAGCACTTTCTCCTGCATTGCCTTTGTCGCACGGAGTTCGTTGCGGCGGACTATCATATAGACCTTGCTGCAGAGAGAAGCCAGATATGAGGCCTCTTCGCAGGCAGTATCACCGCCTCCTACGACTGCCACTACTTTCTTGCGGTAGAAAAAGCCGTCACATGTGGCGCAGGCAGAAACCCCCATTCCGCGGAACTTCTTCTCGCTGTCCAGTCCAAGGTATTTGGCAGATGCACCTGTCGCGATGATTACGGCGTCAGCCTCAAAAGCCGGCTGGCCGTCCATCTCAATCTGGAAAGGCCTGTGTGAAAAATCCACGGCGGTCACGATGCCGGAACGGATATCGGCTCCGAAACGAAGAGCCTGACGACGGATGTCCTCCATCATCTCGTTTGCATCGACTCCGTCAGGATAGCCGGGAAAGTTGTCAATCTCGGTGGTTGTGGTGAGCTGGCCTCCAGGCTGGATGCCTTCGATGACCACCGGGGCAAGACCTGCTCGCGCAGCATAAATCGCAGCTGTGTAGCCTGCCGGGCCGCTGCCTATTATCAGACACTTGACTTGTTCCATAAGATTCCCTGCTTTAGCCTGCAAATGTATGAATTTTTGCTGATTAATAAGTTTTTTACATAAAAAAAGAGACCTTTTGCGAAGGTCCCTCTTTTTATCGGTTGAAGTATCCTGCTACTGACCGTTTGCAATCTTGTAAGCCTCGGTAGTAGTGTAATACTTGGTAATCATATTGGGCTGCTCCCAGTCGGGAAGTTTGCCGTCGGCAAAGTACTGAAGGAAGTTCTCGGTAACCTGGCCGAAATGAGCCTCGTGGCCGTTGCGGTATGAATCAGGAACGAACACGTGCCATGCACCCTCTGCCATCTTCTCCAGCTTGATGCCGGGATAGTTTTTCTCCAACTCAGCAAAGCGGGCTTTGAGGGCATCTTCGTATCCAGCCGCAGGATTGTTGGCCTCGATATAAAGTTCGGGCTTCCAGTTCTGCTCTGCGGTCTGGCGGATGGTGATGTTGGCTTTCGTGCCGCGCATCTCGCAATAGTGGGTATCTCCGCCGCCTTCAGGTGCCTGATAGTTCCATAGCACTGTGATAGAAGCGTTCAGGCCTTTCAACTGCCAGTTGATCTCACCGTTCTGGTAAACTTCCAGAACGCCGTCCTTGACGTCTTTCATAAGGAAGTCAGGATAAGAATCGAGACCTGTAGATGCCTTGAACTGGTCGAGTGAAAGAAGAGTGGGCCAGTGTCTTGCTGAATTGATCTTCACATCCGAAGGACTGAGGATCTGGTCGGGGTAGCACTGCCATTGAACGAGATCGACAAGGTGAGTGGCTACGTCGACGATACCTTCGCCCTGCTGCTCAACATCATAGAACCACGCGGGACGGATGTTGGGCTTGCCCGATACCTCTTTGTAGAAGTGGTGGACGCTTTCCATCGTGATGCCGGGATTCTCGGGAGTACCCTTCTCCTGCTGGCCGTAGATGTCGGCGATCAGGGAAAGTTCACGCTGGAGAATCGTAGTGATCTCGTGACGCTCGGTCATGATGTCATACAGCAGCACGTTCTTGCTGTTTGCGATCTGGAAGCATTCCTTCAACATTTGGAAATTCTCCGGATTGATGGCCATAGGCTTGTCGGCAAGCACGTTGATGCCGCCTTCCAGAGTCTTCTTGATGTATTCTGTCTTCTTGAGGTTGTTGCCCGCAGTCACCATTACGTTGGCCTTGCCGTCAGAAATCATCTTCTCGAGGAAATCGGGACCTGTATAGACTATTTCATTCCACGAAGTGGGATTCTCTGCACGGGTGTTGTATGCCTCGATCTTGGCAAGATGCTCCTGCAGGTCTGCACCGGGATTTGAATAGACGTATACGTCCTGACTTACCTGGGGATAGGATGTCTTCTGAACGAGAGCGGCGTGGAAATGGCCTGGATCGAGTGTGGCGATGACCACCTGCTTCGGTCCTTTCTCTTTACAAGCGCCTGCCATAAGCACGACTGCGAGGGATGCTAGAATCAATATTGATTTTCTCATACTGTAAAACTATTTCTTCTTTGAAACTTTGACGATCGGCGGCTCACCGAAATCTCTCCAGATAATCTCAGCCTTGGTAGGAGTCATCATACCGTCATAAGCGAAGAACCTGTATTTGAGAGTATACGACTTGTTGGCCTTGAGGGTCCAGTCCATATTCTTCGTAGGAACGAAGTTCATATAGACGTCACCGCGGCCACCGTTCTGCTGCTCGTTCCAGATACGGATGGGCTCGGGATAGTTATAGTCGTCGGGATGGCACATATACAGAAGGCCTGCCACATTGTTGCCGACACCGGTACCGCCATTGGTATAGAGCCAGCGGCCTGTGGTGTTGTCAATCTGCTGACGGGTCTTTCCTTCAGAACTCATCATCTCGACATTGTCCTTGGTCCATACTGCATTTGCACGGAAACCGAGACCGGCATAACGGTACTCTTTCAGGATCACGGGTTTGTTTCCAGGAGTCAGGACAGACTCGAAATCCCAAAGGAATCCATCGCCCACGCTGTAGACTTTGACTTTCCAGATTTCGCGCATAGCAGTCCTTTCACCGGCATCGGTGAAAACGATGTGGTTGAGGGATGCATCGAAACCGGCGAACACTTCTCCTTCATAGAGAGCCTCGACTGCCTCCGGGCGAACTGTACCCTGACGAGAAACGAGGTTCCAGCAGTCATAGATCTCACCATCGTACTGGAGTTTTGTCCAAGGGTTCCAGATGCCATAGTGGTGACGGTGGTCGGCAGGCTGGATATTGGTCAGCACGAAGCCTGAAGGGGTATATGCAGGATGGATATAGCCGCCGCGGTTGAAGATAGGATCCACTCCTTCCGGAGACTGGTTGATGGCGAAATTGTATTTCAGCACATCCTTGCCGTTCTTCTTCAACAGCACAGCCTTGGAGTCCATGGTTGCAGTCATGTTCTTGCCTGTAACCTTCTTTGCCTTGATCTTCTTAGCCTCAAATGTACGGACCTGTCCCTGTCCAGTCGTACCGTC
>JAEEGF011048452.1_pt1 | contig 17067 bp, 8 predicted proteins | sample 9134171 | NCBI WGS metagenome assembly JAEEGF01 (sample SAMN16246542, study PRJNA631951) | gut metagenome | biome: gut microbiome; feature: rumen; material: AP-attached | host: Bos | place: Iran: Karaj | collected 2018-10 | reverse complement strand
TTCTCGGATGTGGCGAAATTTGCTATACTTATGCCATGCCAAACCAGAATGGAGCAGCAAACATGAGCAAAACAATGTCTTCCTTTGCGGCGGTGACGCTTGCCGCCGGCGTATTAGCCGCACCTGCATACACAGGTCCCGTCACGGCGCAGGAAGTACGCGCTCGCGCGGGCGTAGGACACTTCATGGCGAAGGTCAAGGCCGACAAGGAGGTGACGGTCGCCTACCTCGGCGGCTCCATCACCGCCATGAACGGCTGGCGCAACCTTACAACGGACTGGCTCCGCGCCACCTACCCCCAGGCTAAGTTCAAGGAAATACACGCCTCCATCGGCGGTACCGGCTCGAACCTCGGCGTGTTTCGCGTGGCGCACGACGCGCTCCGTCACAGCCCCGACCTGCTCTTCGTGGAGTTCGCCACCAACGACGGCGGCGCGGCGCCCGAGTTCATCTGGCGGTCCATGGAGGGCATCGTGCGCCAGACATGGAAGAAAAATCCCGATACGGACATTGTTTTCGCCTACACGATCACTGAGGCCATGAAGCAGGACTACCTCGCCGGCAAATGCAACCGCGCCGCGAGCGCAATGGAGCAGCTCGCCGACCACTACGGCATCCCGTCCATCTGTTTCGGTCCGCGCGTGATCGACGCCGTCAAGGCCGGCACTCTCGTGATGAGCGGAAAGGAATACCGCGACGGCGAAGGCAAGACGCTCTTCGCAAAGGACGGCGTACATCCCGCACTCGTCGGGCACCGCCTCTACCTCGCTTCGGTCGTCAACGGCTTCACGCAGATGAAGGACATGTCCCCCGCCGACCACGCCGCCGCCATGCGCACGCCGTTCGTTTCCGACAACCTGGAGGCGGCGAAAATGGTGGAGATCAAACCCTCCATGCTCGTCGGCGACTGGCGTAAGCTCCCGCCATCAGACGGCAAGGTGCGCGCGTTCTCGGCGCGTATGGGCGAGATGTGGTACACCGGCGCTCCCGGCGCGACGCTCCGCTTCACGTTCCGCGGCACCTGCTGCCAGATCTACGACCTGCTAGGTCCAGACGGCGGCCAGGTGTGGATCACTGTTGACGGCAAAAGGTCAGCCCGTCCAGTTGCCCGCTTCGACAGCTACTGCACCTACCACCGCATCGCCACGCTTGGCGTGTTCAGCGGCGAGGACGGCATGCACACTGTGGAGATCGCGGTAGACAAGGACCAGCCATCGCGCCAGCCTGTCGCGTTCCGCCTGAAGAACCCCGCCGCCGAACTCGCCGCGCCTAAATACCAGGGCACCAAGTTCTGGCCAGCGAAGATCATGCTCGTGGGCGATCTCGTGACGAATGACGAATGACCGTTCCATGAATTACCTCGAAGATGAAAACTATTGCATACATTTTTTGTCGTCAGATGGATCGTGGCAAAATCGCTGCACTCGTGGCGTCGGCTGTGGCGGTTGCGCTGACTGGTGTTTCGTGGGGCGATGCGCAGTTGCGCTATACGCCAGTTCCCGGTGGCTACAGGGCTAACAACGGCGACGGCGAGTTCAACCGTCCGCTCTACGGATGGCACGGCGACGACAGGGAACTGAACCCATGCAAGTCCCTCCCGTGGACGAGCGACCGGCCGAAGGTCGCGCTGAAGGTTTTCCGTGGCTACAGGATCGACAACAAAGTGCGCGGCGTGTTGCAGTTCGGCGACGGAATCGAGGACGTGGAGTACCGCTACGTGTGGGGACGCGCCGAATATGACCTGAAGGGCAGGGGAACAGTCAAGATGGTGCGTAGCGCACAGTCCGACGGTCTCATCGTGGAGACGACGGGCAACCTGCCGCCAAAGTTCGACGGCGAGTGGGAGCTTGCCGCCAAGGGCGAGTGTGGCGGCGCGACGTACTACGACTTCGAGCGCAAGGGTATGCGGCGTCCGGCGTCAATCGACCCGGCGGCGGCGTTCATCGCCGCCACCAACCATTTTGAGCGAATCGCGCGGACGATTGAGATCAAGACGCCCGATCCGATCCTTGACTCGCTTCTCCCGTGCCAGCTGCTCGTGGCGGACGCGATGTTCGAGGGCCGCCACATCACGCACGGCGCAACGAACTGGAAACAGGCCTTCGCTGGATGGCGCGTGGGGTACATCTGCTACGCTACGGGCTGGGAAGAGCGCTTCAAGGAAAACGCCCGCGAGCATTTCCGTTCCCAGCGCGCGGACGGACGCATCCCCAACGAGCCGAAGCGCGACTCCATGTACAACATGTGCGAGGAGTTCGCCGTTTCCGTGATGCGCTACTGGAGGTGGACGCACGACGACGACTTCATGCGCGAGATCGCCTACGACGGCGTGAAACGGCATCTCGAGTGGATGGACCGCAACATGAAGGTACCGGATACCGAACTCTACGAGAACTGGCTCAACACATGGGACACCGACGACAAGTGGACGAACGGTGGTGCTGGCACGATCTCCTCCGCCTACTACGCCTTCGACTGCCGCGTGATGTCTGAAGTCGCGCAACGACTCGGCAAGGCGGACGACGCCGCGTACTTCGCCGCGCGGAGCAAGGCCGTTGAGAATGCGATTGCTAAGAGCCTGTGGCATGAGGGCGACGGCGTGTGGGGCGAATACCGCGAGCGCTTCGGCCTCAAGCGCCTCATGCGCGCGCCAGATCTCTCCACCGTTTACATTGCGATCGACAACCTCGTGCCCGACCTAGTGCGCAACCGCCGTGCCGTGTTCTGGGTGGAGGACAACGTGCCGACGTTCTTTGCCAAGGACGGCGCGTCGCTGCTCTACTCATCCAACCGACTGCCGATGTTCTGGACATCGTGCGGACGCTACCCTAACGAGACGATCTTCTGGGCGCTTGCGTGCTACCAGGCGGGCGAGCCGGAACTCGGCTGGCGCAACCTTCACGACGCGGCGGCGGTCTCTGCACGTGGCGCTGGCTGCGGGCCGGGCGTGGGCACGTGCGACCTCAACTTCGACTTCGCCTGCTACTCCAACATCGACTTCGCCGACAACACGGCCGGATATCTCCGTGCCGTCACTGAGGGCGTTTTCGGCATCGTAGAGGGCAGGGAGATTCGTCCGTCGTTTCCCGCGTCGTGGAACGAGGCAGAAATCAAGTCGCCGTACATTTCCTATCGCTGGACGCGCACGGGCGGCGTGGAGGTGACGGGCGGCAGCCGCGCCGCGACGGTCAAGATCGTCCCCGCGCCGAAGCCGCAGTTCGCGGGTGCGGCGATTCCCCCGCGCCACACGCGGTGGGGACACCCCAAGGGCGAAGGCTCCGACCTCACCGTTCCGCACGGCGCGAAGGCGGAGTTCGTGGATATGTCCAAGATGTTCAATCAGAACCTGCGACTGTTGCATACGGGGAAGTATTCGCCACGCATCGCCAACAAGCCGTGGTCCGGCATCCCGCGCACGCTCATGGCGAACGGGCGCGCTTGGTGGGAACACCACGAGACTGTTGGGAACCGCCACTGGCCGAAGGACTACGCCGTGCCGAAGACGCTTGAACGCTGGCCGGTGGACGGCGCGCTCTCGACGGAGTACGGTCTGGCGTTCCACCTTGGTCCGAAGGAGGGAAACAACGTCGCGTTCACCTCGTTCTACGAACAGTTCCCTGATACGGTGGAGATTCCGCTTTCCGGCAAGGCGCGGAAGATTGCGCTGCTCTCGTCTGTCGTTACAAACCCCAACGTCGCGTGGATGGAGGCGGCGTGCGTGAAGGTGCAATACGCCGATGGATCGGAAGAAACGCTGTCGCTTGTTCCGCCCGACAACTGCGATGACTGGCTCAACTATTCACATGGGCAGTGGAGCTACTACGACGCGAAGCGCGACAACAAGCCTTACGCGCTAAAGGGGCGTCCTGTGATGCTTGGCGAAACCGCCCATGCAAACGCCCATGCCATCGCTCTGAATCCCACGAAGGAACTGAAGTCGTTGCGCATCGAATGCCGGGGAACAGAAACCTTCGTCGGCCTGCTGGCCGCAACGCTTTATCGATGATTCGCTCGCACCGTCGTGTCCTCTGGACAATTCCGGCTGTGCGATAGATGTGATGGACATGCCGGGGACAGTCCCCGGTCGTACGCATATCGGGACAGACCCCAGCCACATGCAAGCGCACATCAGGGGGACAGTCCCTATGCACAACACTATGCGCAACTAGGGGGACCGCCCCTAAGCGCAATAGGGACCGTCCCCACGAATGCGTAAGATTGGCATAGCGAATGTGGCTTCTTTCCCGCTTTTCGACGTGATCGCCGTCTGTGCTGAACGCCGTCAGTGCTTTTCACTATCATGGAATGGCTCAATATGCCCATGAACTAGCATTCTGCACCGCCGCTGCGGCATGCCATGGCAAAACTCCCCCTGCGCACAGCTCGTTGCCGTACGCTTCAGATGCGAATGCCATGTGATTTTCGGGACTCCTCAACGAGATTTAGACATATGGCGGCCGCGTCCCGTCCAGCCCGCCAACCTCCGCTCCGCCGTCAGGCGGCCCGCGCAGGCGGACACTCCCACAGGAGCGCCGAGCACATCCGCGCGGAGCGCGTCCCAGGCGCAGGGAATCCGCCGGGCAGTTGGGAAAGAGCCCGCCGCGCGAACTTGACCGAACCTATGAACGCTCCGCGGAACACCTGCAGAGTCACATGGATTGCCTGCGAGGCGCGCACGCGCGGCTGCTCGCACGCTCCGCCACGTACATCGCCGTACAGGTCTTCGCCCCTCATCTCCTCGTCGCAGTCCGCTTTGGTTTCGCCGGACACCACGTTTCCCGCCATGTCCTCCTTGCCCTCCTGCGCATCCTCTCTGGCGGCGTAGCGCTCGCATATGTCGTGCAGGGTCTCGGAGTCGAGGTCCTCGGGCAGCCTGTCCGCGAAGATCGCCTCCATCCGCGCACGCGCCTCCTCCCACGTGCAGTCGAGCATCCGCTCGTACATCCGCCTGCAGACGGCGGAATGGGCTCCGTCACCAAGCGCGCACGAAAAGCTGCTCCAGCGCCAGCTCCCGGGAGCATCGGCGATCCCCGCCTTGACAGGGTTGAACTCGATGTAGGCGGCGACGACCGCCAGAACCGCAGCCGTCGGCTCCACGACTCCGCTGTGGAAGCGTCCCTGCCACAGCGCGCCCTCGTGCCCGGCCTTTCCCCGCGGGGAGTTGAAGATGCGCGTCACGCGCTCCTTCAGCGTCTTCATGAACTGCGATATGTTGTACATGCGCCTGCAGAGGCGCTCCCTGTCGGCCATGGCCCTCTCCGCGCAGCCGGCCTCCTCGAGCCTGTGCCAGCTGTCAACCCTCCTCTCGGCGCGCTCGCGGCCGTAGATGCCGGCGAGCCTCTCCACGAACTCGTCGTCTTCGAGCGTGAAGCCGACGGCCGGACGCGGCCGGGGGACTGTCCCCGTGGACGGGCTGGGCCACATCGGCTCGCGGCACTCGGGCGGCCGCATGCCGAACGCGTACGCGTCGGGCTCATGGCCCTCCTCTGTCCAGAGCTCCCAGGGCACCTTCGGCACGTGCACGAGGATGTGGAGGTGGTTGTCCATTATGCACCATGCGTAGACCTCCACGCCGGAGAAGATCGCCGTGCTGTAGATGATCTCCATGATCCTGTCCTTCACCGCTTCGCCGGCGAGCAGCATCTCCCTGTGCGCGATGCGCGTGGTCACGTGGTAGAATGCGTCTGGTATTGACATCCTGTTCTTTCTTGCCATTGCCTTTTCCTTTCATTTTTGATCAATTTCCCTTTTCGAAGCGGCACGTCCCAGTGCGCGCCGAAGACCCATATATTATCGCATATTTTGTGCAAGACAAATGTTAAAAGATTGTTAAGAATTATACCCGAGAGACAAAACCTCTGGCCAGTCTATGATGGAACAGTCTCTGCGAGACTTCGTTGGGAGGTGGGGACTGTCCCCAGGGAGTCTGGAGTCGACACCGAGGGGACAGTCCCCGCGAGACTCAAGACCGATGACCGTAGGGGGACAGTCCCCAAAGGGGGCAAGAAGGGGTATTGATTTGGGGACAGTCACCAAAGGGGCAAGTCTCCCAAAAGGTATCTCGGTATCTAACGAGAAGAAATTATTCTGATATTTCGGGAAGGGAGATGTTTTGGTATGAGATGTTTTGGTATAATAGGAAGTATGAAAACAACTGTTGATAAGGTGAAGCGTACCATCCTCGTCGGTACTCATAGGGGCAACCAGTTGGGCGACTGGTGCGGATGGCACAATTATCCTGTGCGGGGTGGGGAAAAGAGATTAGGGAATGCTGGGGACCAAAGATTAGGGAACGGCGGGGAACGGAGATTAGGAAACAGCGAATGGCGATATTCTAGAAAATGCATAGTGCGTAATCGTTTGTGCGGCAGACTTCGCGGGGTGTTGAAAGTGGGCTCGGAGAAAATCATAGGCGGGCCATCCAGTTTTTTCCAAAAATTGCGGAACGAGGTGTGTAACCTCGCAGGATTTGATGTGTAAACAGGGCGAAACGATTTACAAAAAAGGAGACAGCCATGTCAAAGAACATCACAGCGGCGCAACTTGACGCTAACCAGAGCATCTACAAGATAGATGACTATCGCAAGATGGTCAACTACGAGTCTGGGACCAACAAGGGCTACGTGCGCTTCACGACGGCGTCCGACGGCAAGCTAAAGATCGAGAAGTTCAACAACAAGATCGACGTGCCGCTCTCCTGGAGAAGCAACGTCAGCGCGGCGCACAACAAGTCGGTGCGCGCGAAGTTCCTGTCCGCAATCGAGAGCGACCTCCGGTTCATGGGCGAGGCCGGCGAGAAGATCAAGGACATGATCCTCCGTCCCAAGAACGCGAATGGCCAGATAGAAGCTGGCAAGGCGCTGAGCCGCCGCGAGCTGAAGGCGATCTTCGAGAAGTTCGACAGCGAGTTCAACAACGGCTTCGGGCGCATGAAGATCGTTGAAAACTTCTTCAAGGACGCGATGGCTCGGTGCGGCTTCATTGGAAGCAAGGACGACTTCATCGCGAAGTACCTCAAGCCCTCGATGAAGGGCATCGACATCACGAAGCAGCTCTACTTCGAGACCGACGAGGCGAACGCCGCCAACCCCGATCCCATGAAGCGCATGAAGATGGGGGAGACCGAGTTCCGCGCTTATCTCGTGCAGCTCGACAACCTCGTGGCCACCGCGAAGCTTCGCGTCGATGCGGAAAAGGCGTGCAAGGACGTCGCGCGCGGCATCGCCGCAAACGCGGCGAACTTCGGCGGCGAAGTTCCGGAGGCCGACGTGGGCAAGGTCCGCGCCGCGCTGAAGGGCATTCTGAAGGACGAAGGCGTGGAGGCCGTGGACCTCGGCTTCGGGACGGTCGGCTCCACGCTCGAGCTGTTCATTTCCAATGTGCTGCCAGTGATGGTGCGTCAGGCTGCGGAGAACATTCGAGACTTCGCCGACATGAACAACCCCGCCAGCGTCGAGGAGGTGCTGGAAGGCGACCTCTCCATCGACAAGATCGTCGATGCGGCCAAGCGCTTCATCGAGGGCGCGAACAAGGTGCTGGACGAGAAGGTAGAGGTTCCGCAGGATAGGGACGAGATCGATCGGAAGATGAATGCGGTGAAGGCGACCATCGCATTTCAGCAGGCCACGCAGAAGAGGCTGGCGGTGTACGGCGCGGCGAGGGAAGCCATCGTGTACAACGTGAACCTGAAGCAGGCCGAGGGCGGCAAGGCGCTCGCCCAGGGCGTGGTAGCGCTCACGGAAACGTACATCAAGGAGGCGAACCTGGTGAACTACACCACGAAGTTCCTCCTGGACAACTACGCAAAGGGCGCCTCGGATCTTCCGCAGCATGAGGCGAACTTCGAGCAGAAGGCGAAGGAGCACATCAACCAGCTCGTCGTCGCCGGACAGCTCAACTACGGTGAGCGCTGGGCAACGGGCGTGATTCCCGGGATGAACATTCCCCAGCTCAAGGCCGGGGGGAACGTGCAGAAGTTCCTCAAGGCGATGTCAGACGGCGCAATCGACATCGCCAATGAGGAGCGTGGCGGCCTGCCGATGGTCGACAACCTCCTCAAGCGCACGGTGCCGAACATCCTCAACCAGAAGATCGGCAACTCGCTCGCCTCCAAGGGCGCGATGCGCCTGCACATCGACGAGGCCTCGTACCCGGACGCGCTGAACGCGATGCGCCTCGCGGCAAAGGCGTACAAGAAGTTCTTCCACGATAGCGAGCAGCTGCTCGTAGGCAAGGCGCTCACGTCATTCAGGACGCAGCTCGACCGCCTCCTCAAGAAGGGCAACATCACGGCCGATGAGTACAACACTCTCTACGCCGACTACAAGACGCGCATCGATTCGGCTCTCTCGCGCGCCGTGGAGCGCTTCTACGGGAAGACGCCCCTCGCGAAGAGCGAGAGCGACGATAAAGCCATAAAGGCCGGCGCGAAGCTTCTCGAGACGCTCTTCAGCGAGGAGAAGGACGCCGTCACGTCCGAAATGCGCCAGCGCATCAGCTCCATCGCCCTCGCCAACGCATACGGCGGCGAGGAGCGCCGCAAGCTCCTCGACGTAAAGGCGCACGTCGATGCCTGCCGCGAGAACCTGGCCCAGGCCGGCGTGAAGCTGACGGCGGATTTCGGCGACGGCGAGCTGACCGTCGCGCTCAACAAGCTCTACTGGAAGGTGCTTGAGAAGAAGATCGAGGGCAAGAAGCTCGGCCACCACCAGATCGGCACGAACTTCAACGACAGCGTGCAGAGCGCGTTCGTCTCCGCGGCGAAGGATCTCGTGAACGGCGTCAACGGCCTCTGCACCAAGCTTGACGAGCGCCTGCGCGTCTACATGGAGGACGCCCTGAATGCCGCCCTCAAGCCGGAGACCATGGAGACCTACAAGAAGGAATTCGGCAAGGACGGCGTGAAGACGCTCGCCAAGAGCGTCGCCGACGGCGTTCTCCTTTCGTACAAGGGCAAGACTGACGAGATCAAGCGCAATTTCCTCGCGAACCCCGAGACGTACACGAAGAAGTCGGCGAACGTCGAGAAGATCGTGCTTTCGTTCTTCGACCTTCCGGGGATCGACAAGCTCTACTCGAAGGAAAACGTCTCATACGTGTTCGAGAGCGTCCTCGACGAACGGACTTTCGCCGTTCTGAGCTGGATCTACAATCCCACGGGGCCCGACGGGAAGAGCACGCTCGCGGCCGACCTCGCCGCCGGCGAGAAGACGCGCGTACTTGCGGACGATTCCAAGGTGAAGAACTACGCCTCTGCCATGCCGGCCAACGAACTGGCCAACATCGTCAACCAGGCTGTGAAGGAAGTGCTTGCCCATGCCGAGAAATTCGCGATCATGTACGCGACCGGCGGACGCAAGGAGTTCATGGAGCGCATCAACAAGGAAATCCAGGCGATCGTCGACAAGCACGTAGAGTCGCACGCGAAGTTCCGCGAGGCGTTCGTCAAGGACGCCCTCCCGATCCTCGAGAAGTACGACGACGCGCTTCGTACCGAGACCCACCGCGGCAAGGATGTGGCCACCGCCAAGATGAACGAGGTTCTGAATGCCATCAGCCGCGACAAGGAGCCGCCGAAGGTCAAGGGCTTCGCCACGGCGTTCGACGGCATGCTCAAGAAGATGCTGGAAGACAAGGTCGACATGGAGGTCTCCGAATTCATGGTCTACAGCAAGAAGGTGACGGACGCATACGAGAAATGCATGCCGGCCTTCGAGGCGAAGATCAGGGAGATGCACGGCAAGCTCAAGGAGGCTGGCGCCACGGACGATGACATCCGCCACCTCGAGGAGAAGCTCATGCCGGTCCTCCGCCAGGACATGGAGACGCAGATTCTGAACCATCTGGACGACTACACGCGCAAGGACATCGCCGTTCCGCTCGCCGAAAACTGGGCCGACACTCAGGTCAATGCCATGGTCCACAAGCTCAATGACATGAACCTCACGACGCACATCGGTCTTCTTATGGTGTTCAACGACATCGGCATGAAGGAGCTTCTGACCGGCTCCGATGCCGTGGAGAACGCGACGAAGGAGGCGCTAGCGACGGCGCTCAAGAGCCCGGACGCGCAGAAGATCGTGGCCGACGCGCGCAAGGCCGCGATGACAGAGGTCGCATACGGCGCAAACACCACGAGCGCGGAGCCCAAGGCCGCCACGGAGGCGCAGGAGGCGTTCCGCCGGTTCGTCCGCGACACTGTGCTGGGAGTGCAGAAGTCCGTGCTTGAGGGCGAGTTCAACGAAACGCAGGTGGAGCCCGCGGTGAAGCTCTTCGAGCTCTGGCTCGAGAAGTACAACCTGCCCGACATACACGTGTCGAGCGAGGACATCAAGCAGGGCACCCTCAAGGACGCAGCCGTCGCGCACTTCAAGAAGCGCGTCGTGGCCCTGCAGCAGGAGATCTCCGAGAAGGGGCGCGCAAGCGAGCCGCTGCTTTCGGCGAACTACATCAAGGGCTTCGTCACGTACCTCAACAGGATCGGGCGCAAGGCGATGTACACTGCAATGGAATCCGACCTCGTCAGCAAGCGCACGAAGGAAATCATGGCGTCGAAGAGCTACCTCGCCGCGTACGAACTCCCGCCGGAAGGCGATGACGGGCTGCGTGACATCGTGTTCTTGAACGTCACAGGCCTCCAGGAACACCTCGTCGCCGCCATGAAGCGCGCAGAGGCCGTTCTGAGCAACACGGTAGTGTCGCTGGAGGACATGCACCGCTGGAGCGAGCTGATCACGAACGAAATGGACAAGCAGATCGCCGACACCGGCGCCGTGCTCGACCAGTACCACCAGTTCGCGCATTCGCGCTCGGAAATGATCGGGACGATCGATCTCGAGTTCGTGTCCGGCGACTATGCAATCGACCAGTACCTCGGCGACGCGCTCAAGGACCACTTCGGCGGCATGGACATCAGCGACGTTAAAGTCGTGACACCCGAATTCATGAAAAAGCACAAGACCACCGTCACTGACATGGTCAACCACCTCAAGGGAATCGTCAAAGCCGGCATCGACAAGCAGAAGGCGATGCTCAAGGCAGAGGCGACCAACAACCCGAAGCTGGGCGAAATCCATTTCCGCTTCCCCGGCACGAAGCAGCTCGAGGTGATGTTCCGCGATGTGGCCGACAGCGCCGTCGAGGCGATAGCGGGGCAGAAGAAGGGCGATTACGTCTCATTCTTCCACGCAGTCGAGAAGGAAGTCAAGAAAGCGGCGAAAGGAGCAAAGTAATGACGTACGAGGAATTGATCGAGGAAACCGGCGCCGAAATCGGCATCGAGGGCTTCACTCCGGATGAAGAGGGCGTATGCATCCTCGCCTCCGACATCGGCGAGATCGTGATCATGGACATCAAGGAGCCGCGCGAGACGGTGCTGCTCAACGCGGCGGTCTGCGACGTTCCGCCGGACGCGAGCGCGGTGCTCATGGAGGCGCTGAAGGCCAACCGCGGCTTCCGGGACACCAGGGGCGCAACGCTCTCGGTGGACCCGGAGACCAAGCGCTTCGAGCTTTCGCAGTACGCCGCCCTTGAAGACCTCGACCCGGACCGGCTCGTGGCGATGGTGGAGGATTTCGCCACCACGCTTACGACAGTGCGGGGAAAGCTAAACGGCATCTCGCTTGCAGATGCCGACGGCGAGAACCTTTCCGGCCTTGGCCTTGGCGACTACATAAGGGTGTAGACGCATGACGTTCGAAGATGTCTTGGAGTCGCTTGGCAAGGAACTCGGCCTGCCGTTCGAAATCGAGAACGGCACGGCCGGGTTCGAGGCGTCTTTCGGCGACGACGGCGAAGAGCCGGTTTCGGTGGAGATATCCTCAGAAGGCGACGACGGCTTCGTGGTCGTATCCGCCGACCTCGGGGAATTGCCGCCCGACGACATCGAGGCGTTTGCAACGCGAATGCTCGAGGCCAACCATCTTTTCGCCGGGACGGGTGGCTCGTCGCTTTCCGTGGAAGGCGACCATGCGCTGCTCGAGCGCCGCGTGCGCCAGGAGGAGCTCTCTCGCGGCGAAGGCGCCAACGTGATTTACCCGTTCATCGCCTCCGCACTGTCTTGCCGACGCAACCTTTTGGAACTTGTGCCCAGCGAGAAATAGACGCGGTTACACGCGAGAATGGAACAGGCGATGATTAATGCAGCAGCAAGGATGTTAGTGGGTGCAGCGGTGTCGGCGTGTGCAGCGGTCGGCGCATACGAGGTGAAGCTTGATGTTTCGCCCGACCGGGTGAAGACTCCGCTGAGGGTTGATATGGAGCGGATCGGAACGCTGCGTCCGCGCAGTGTGAGCGAGATACGCGGCTCCAACTGGACGCTTGGGTGCGAGACGCTCGACCGCGACTTTGCGATTTTCGACGAGTACAAGGCTTTTCTCGCGCCGCTCGGCATCAAGACGATCCGCCTTCAGGCGGGCTGGGCGAAGTGCGAGAAGGAGAAGGGGAAGTACGACTTCGCGTGGCTAGACAAGATCATCGACTACGCCTGCTCGCAGGGGATCAACGTCCTCATGGAGACCGGCTACGGCAATCCAATCTACAAGGGCGGCGGCGGATGGGACCTTGGTGCGGGATTTCCTGCGTCAGAGGAAGGGTTGGCTGGATGGGATCGCTGGGTTGAGGCGATGGCTACGCGCTACAAGGGGCGCGTGCGCGACTGGGCGATGTGGAACGAGCCGGACATCGGCGCTGACAAGACGATCGAACAGATCGTCGCGTTCAACATCCGCACGGCACGGATCATCAAGCGCATCATCCCCGATTCACGCATCGCGGGGCTCTCTCTCGCGCACAACAGCCCAGAGTACTTCGAGAAGTGCCTCAAGGAAATGGCCGCCGACGTGAAAATGTTCGACTGGTTCATCTACCACGGCTACGCGCCCGCACCTGAGTCATCGTACGAGAACGTGGAGAAGCAGAAGGAGATACTCGCGAAATACAATCCAAAGGCGAAGCTGCGCCAGGGCGAGAACGGCTGCCCGAGCGAGATGGCCACGAAGTTCGCGCTCAGCGGCATCCCGTGGAGCGAATACTCGCAGGCGAAGTGGGATATGCGCCGGATGCTCGGCGACCTTGGGCACGACGTGGAGTCGAGCGTGTTCACGATCTGCGACTTCAACCACAGGGGCAGGGAGATCAACCTTAAGGGACTTCTGCGCATCAATTGGAACAAGGAGGTCATCGCCGTCAAGCGCGCGTACTATGCTGTGCAAAACGTGGTCAGCATCTTTGACGACACATTGGAGCGCGTGAAGGATTCCCGGTTCGGCACGCGGGATACGACCCTCTCCACCTACGAGTACAAGAAGGCCAACGGGCAACGGGTTCTCGTGTTCTGGACACATGCGGACGAGACCAAATCGCTGAAGCCGAAGTATGCGCGTCCCGGAGATTCGTTTGAGACCCGGCCTGCAGTGTTCAAATATCCCAACGGACAGCCGTTCAAGGATCCGGTCTGGATCGACCTCTTCACGGGGCGCGTCTATGCGTTTCCGAAGGAGAAGCAGATCGCCGTGCCCGCCGGCGTCGTCTTCGTCGACGTGCCAGTCTATGACTCGCCGTGCGTCCTCACCGATCGCAGCACGGTGGAAGTCCAATGTGGATACCAAACGAGCCAAAATGACGAGGGAAGCACTCTTGATACTCCTGGCGACGCCCAACACGCGGTTGTTGCCTGTGTCTGAGGCGACCGTGAGACATTACTCCAAGACATTCAACCAGTTGAGGAAGAATGGAACGCCCATTCCAACGAATGACATCTGGATTGCAGCAGCCACGTTGGAAGTAGGTGGCGTCCTATTTACCCACGACCGGCATTTCCTCAATATTCCGATGTTCGACACTATAGGGCTGGAAGACGCCTCATCGTATTCTAGTTAGAACAGATAAGATGAGCGGGCGAGTTCGCCCGCGCGCTGAAGCATTTTTTCTAGTAGTTCTGGTTGTTTCCTCTCTCGAAACGCCTGGTCTTTTCGCTCTCCATGGGAGCGGCGTGGCCGCCTCGGCCTTGCAAGGGCGATGGCGCCCTTGTCACATCCCCGAATTGGGAATTGTGGCAGGACGGGAGAAAATGATATAATTTCCTGCGAAGTCTGGGAATACAGGACGAATGAAAAGAGACAGAATTATGAGAAAGCAAATCATACTGCTGGCTGCCGCCATCTCGTTTGCGGCGTCCGTCGCGAGCGGCGGTTCGACCGCGATTTTCGAACCTGTTGGCTTGCCCAACGGTGGCGTCTGGAAGGATACGGGCGGCATGCGCATCAACGCGCATGGTGGGGGACTGCTGAAGGACGGCTACACGTGGTACTGGTACGGCGAGCACAAGGTCGAGGGAAAGGCCGGCAACCGTGCGCAGGTAGGAGTTGGCTGCTATTCGTCGAAAGACCTTCGAACGTGGAAAAACGAGGGGATTGCGCTCAAAGTGTCGAACGAGGAGGGTCACGACATCGAGAAGGACTGCATTCTCGAGCGGCCGAAGGTCGTCAAGGCGCCCGCGACGGGAAAATACGCGATGCTCTTCCATCTCGAGCGAAAGGGGCGCGGATACAACGACGCACGCGTCGGCTTCGCCGTTTCCGATTCGCCGATTGGCCCGTTTAAGTTCGTGCGTTCGTGCCGTCCCGTGGACGGCAAGATGATGAGCCGCGACATGACGGTGTTCGTCGACGGCGACGGATCGGTCTGGCATATCTTCGCGTCGGAGTCGAATGCCACGCTCCATTTCGCCGAGCTCACGGGCGACTGCCTGGGTTACACCGGACGCTGGCACCGTGGCGCGGAAAGGCACTGGACCGAGGCGCCGGCCGTCGTGAAACATGGCGGATGGTACTGGCTTCTCGGTTCTGGTTGCACGGGATGGAAGCCGAACGCCGCGCGCATCTATCGCGCGAAGTCGCTTACGGGCCCGTGGGAATGGATGGGTAATCCCTGTACCGGCGTGAACCCCGCAAACATGCTCGGCGCGGACAAGACGTGGGGCGGACAGTCCACGTTCATCTTCCACGACGACAAAACCGGGCGCGACATCGCGTGCTTCGACATCTGGAATCCGAAGGATGCGATCGACGGGCGCTACGTGTGGCTGCCGATAACATGGCACGGCGACGGCCTGCCCGAGATCCCATGGCGCGACGATTGGTCCGCGAACGACCGCGACGACCTCACGCTGCGCGGCGGCCCGAACTCCATCTGGGGCGTCTACCAGTGGGGCGTCGAGGTCGACGGATTCGTCCACAGGGAGACGAAGAAACCCGCGCGCGCGTATCTTTGGATTCCGCCGGAGACGAAGCACGTGAAGTACGTCGTCATCGGGAACGACAACATGCTAGAGGAGCCGCTCTTTTCGGACGCCGACTTCCGCCGCACGCTCGCTGCTACCGACGTCGCAATCATTTTCGTGACGCCGGGGATGATGGGCTTCAACGAGAAGTTCACGGAGGCGGAGGTCCCCGCGCTTGACGCGCTTCTCGCAAAGCTCGCCAAGGCGAGTGGTCACAATGAGCTCGCGAAGGACGCGAAGATCGTGCCGCTTGGTCACTCCGCCTGGGCCGACTGGCCGTATCTCTGCACGGCTGCGATGCCACAGCGAGTGAAATGCGCGGTGTCGCTCAAAGGGAGCTGGCCGCACTTCAAGCCACAGTTCAACGATGCGTTCTGGCAGAAGACAGCGGGCGTTCCGATGCTGCTCGTCGGCGGAGACTACGAGTGGTTCTCGGAGCGGATGGAGAAGGAAAGACGCTTCCTGAAATCGCATCCGAACGTGAAACTCTATCCGGTCGCGGACTGGGAGAGCGGCCATTTCGACATGACCGACGCGCTTCCGCTCGCGATTGCGCGATTCATCACGAAGGGGACTGTCCCCTCGATTCCGCGCTTCGGCGGGAAGTTCTCGGTCCTCGGCTTCGAAGGGCGTGCGGGAGAGATCGTTGCGCAAGATCCGAAAAACCATCTTCAGGTGACGGTTCCGTTCCGTCCTGCGGGCGAGGGTTTCCGCGCGAAGGCACTCTTCGATGAGAAGATTCCGCCTGGACGCCCCGAACGCTGGACCGGGAAGAAGGCGGGAGAGTCGAACGGCGTGCCTGGAATGCCGCGCGAAGCGATTGACGTCAAGGTTGTACAGGGACCGGCGGTGAAGACGGGAATGGACACGTTCGACATCCGCTTCAACCGCCACGGCTTCGATGGATACCGCGCGCGTGAGGTTGTGCTGGCGGCGGTCTATCCAGGCGACGCACACTGGCGGCGCAGCGTGCAGCAGGCGATCCTGCGCTTCCACGTAAACACGCATGGCGCAGAGAACGCCATCAAGTGGAATCCGCCGAAAAGCGTGAAGGCCGCAGATTTCCCGTTGAAGCTCACTGCCAAGGCCACGAGCGGTCTGCCTGTGCGGTATTTTGTACGCGAGGGTCCTGCGGTCGTCGGCGACGACGGCGTGCTCCGACTCTGCGACTGGCCCTTCGGCGCGAAGAGTTGCGAGATCACCGTTTGTGCGTACCAATGGGGCGCGGACGGTGGGAAGGTGAAGACGGCCGAGCCGGTCTGCGTCGGATTGACAGTCTCGCGCTGATTTGTGCAGAATATTCGGCACTATGCTGTTGGAGCCGCGTGGCGCGTACAGCGCGACGCAAACGCGAAGATGTTCCTGAAGTCTGTGGGATTTCTTATCTTGCGAGATTCCGCGCATTGCGCACGGAATCGCGAAATGCTATACTATACGCATCTACCTGTGGGATGGTAGTGGTTATACTATGTGCATCTACCTGTGGGATGGTAGTGGATCTTGAGATAGGATGAACATGAAGACGAATAGACTTCTTTGCCATGTAAAATGTGTTGTGTGGGTATGTGTCGCCACGCTTTCGCCATTTCTGGGCGTGGACGCCGGCTGTTTCTCGGACAAGGAACACTGGTTCCGACCCGACACCCAAGGTGCGCACCTCACCGGCGTCACCGGCGAAAGTTGCTGTACGTACAACATGCTGAAACTCGCACGGCGTCTCTTCGCCCTGAATCCGAGAATCGAGACGGCCGATTACATCGAACGCGCCATCTACAACCATATCCTCG
>JAEEGF011036278.1_pt1 | contig 17072 bp, 16 predicted proteins | sample 9134171 | NCBI WGS metagenome assembly JAEEGF01 (sample SAMN16246542, study PRJNA631951) | gut metagenome | biome: gut microbiome; feature: rumen; material: AP-attached | host: Bos | place: Iran: Karaj | collected 2018-10 | reverse complement strand
ATTGTGCTGATTATATTTTTCTCTACCATCTGTAGGAGTATTAATAAATCCATATACCTTGGTTAGCTTTCTGGCATTTTGATCATATTCAAAAAGCTCTCCTGCCTGCACGAAGCTAACTACATTTCCCGTTTCATTTGACAGATATTCTAAGTCACCTGACACAACTCCGAGAGTCAATATATTATTGGCCACCTCCACGTTGCCTGTTGTGAGAATCTGATCCATGGTACGCTTGTAATCCAACAGATATATCTGCTCAGCGGTATATCGCAATTTAAAATATTCAGCCACATTGTAGTAATTCATATTCTCATCCTGCATCTGGTAGTTATATACCACCGAAATGTAGGAATCATTTACATCAGTTATTTCAACAACCGGATCAGCTACCACCTGGCCCTTGAAATTCTTCCAGCCAATCTGGTCTATACTGGACTGAATAGTAACCTCAGCCAAAGTATCCTTATCAACATAATCTGAAGTTTCAACATAAGAAGCCAACTCTTCATATTGAGGACTCATGGCTTTGCTTCTGAAATCATCTGCAAAATCCAGGCACTCCTTAATATGTAAATCCTGAGGATACAGCACACGAACATAATAATATATATCCTGATCCTGTCCGTGAAGCTTCAATATAAATAAATATTCCTCATCCGCATCCACCAGGTTCTCAACCATAATCTGGGTTTGAATCTCCTCGCCAGATAAATCCAGATTCTCAAGCTTGGTATCTGCGATTTTTCTTTCTGTATTTAAACTTCTAATCTCATAGGATACAGAATCTATCTCATAACCATAAGTGTCAATTCGCAGATTCATATTTCTCTCGCTATCCAGCGGTACAATAGCATCACGCATATAGCAAGCATCCATCTCCGAAGTATAGCCGTGAAGCTCAGCTACCGTCTTGCCAAAGGCACCCACTTCCACCACCGGCAAAGTAGCATCATCCATATTCATGGCGGTGGTAGACTTACCTCTATTTAATACAAACTGAAATACTATCATTGCCAGCACAAATATTACCAGCAATATTTCTATTCTAACCTTTACATGTTTGGGAATTCCTTTTTCCCTAAAATTCAATTGAACTGCCATGTGTTCTCCTAATATCCTCATTTATTGCATATGCATTTTTAAAATGGTATAATTGCAAACGCTAAACATGAAAACATTTTATCACTAATTATAGATATTGTCCTTATTTTAAGGAGGAAACATGAAGAACTTTTTAAATAGAAACTCTTTATTTGCACATATACCACTTTCACTTATTATGTGCTTTGTACTGGAGTGGCTCAGTCGTCACTCATTTCTTGGAGCATGTTCATTCGTTGTAGATCACACGGGAGCATATCTGTATAACTCATTTCTGATTTTTGTATGCTACACCTTATGTTATATAACCAAGAAACAGACTTTCATGCGAATGGTAATCAGTGCCATATTCGTAACTTTAGGAATTGTAAACTGTATCGTGCTTATCAACCGTGTTACACCTTTCGGTTTCACTGATTTGTCCATGATAACCGACCTGCTCACAATGCAGAACACCAACTACTTCAGTTTCAAGCAATTTCTACTTTCAGCAGGAGCCATCGGCGGTTACACAGTATTGATGGTTCTATTATTTATCAAGGGCAAATCCTTGGAGCCTAGATTCCCATACTGGTGCAAGATTCTGCTGATTGTAGTATCATTTGCCAGTGTTCCTGTAGTCACTGACGCTTTGCAGGAGACAGGAGTTATATCTTCTTACTTTGGCAACCTGGCTCAGGGATACAGAGACAACGGATATATATACGGTTTCGCCACCAGTGTATTTGACAGAGGCATGAAAGCTCCATTTATGTATTCCGATGAAAATGTAGATAAGGTTGTAGAAGAAACAAGTCAAGGGCCTAGCACTTTGGATACAAAGAGCGCTCCAAACATTGTGGTTGTATTGCTTGAATCTTACTTCGATGTGTCAGAATGTAATTTCCTGGAAACTTCCGAAGATCCAATTCCTTACTTCCACTACCTGGAAAAGAATTATTCTACAGGTCATCTGACAGTACCGGTTGTGGGAGCCGGAACCTGTAATACGGAGTTTGAAGTTCTAACTGGTATGTCCTGCTCCTTCTTTGGTCCGGGTGAATATCCTCAGAAGACTATTTTGAAGCAGAACTCATGCCCTAGTTTAGAGAGTTTTGCCAGCGATTTAAGACACTTAGGCTACTCAAGCCATGTTGTTCACAATAACGGCGGGAACTTCTACAGCCGTGCCAATGCATTTTCCAAAATGGGATTTGACACTTTCCAGAGTAAAGAAATGCTTGATATTACAGATTACACTCCAATGGGCTCTTGGCCTACAGATGAAATACTGGTGAATGCCACAGTCAATGCTATGAAATCAACTGAATCTGCTGATTTCATTTACACTATTACAGTCCAGACTCACGGTGATTATCCAACCACCAAGTACGAAGATGACAACGCCATTACAACAGTGGCAAATGGCAAGACAGAAGCCCAGAATAACAGCTGGAATTATTATGTAAACCGTCTTCACGACGAGGACAAATTCCTGAAGGAATTCATCGATGCAATCGATGCCACCGGGGAAGACACTTTGGTTATTATGTTCGGAGATCATTTGCCAACCATGGGCCTAACAGAGGACGAAGTTGCTACCGGAGATCTCTACAAAACCAAGTATATCACTTGGAACAATTTCGATATGCCAAAGGAAGATCGTGATTTAACAAGCTACCAGTTGGTTTCTGAATACTTCGATCGTCTGGGCATACATCAGGGAACTATGACCAATTATAATCAGGCCATGCTCCACAAGAATACCAAAGCCGGCACTCATGTATATATGAATGATTTGGAAATGCTTCAATACGATTTACTCTATGGCAAGAGATATGCATACAATGGCAAAGATTTATATCCTGCCACTGATTTGGAAATGGGTATCGCAGATGTTGTTATTAATCGAGCATATGCATTTAACGGCAACCTGCATATCTATGGTGAGAACTTCACCAAGTGGAGCAATGTATATGTAAATGGCTCCAAGGTAGACACCACTTATCACAGTGGCCAATGCCTGTCCATCAGCTTGGATGACATAGAAAACGGAGACACCATCACTGTATGTCAATTAGGTTCAAGCAATACTATATTCAGGCAGTCAAACAGCTGCAAGATATATCTGAAGGAGCTTGATGAAGATGGCAATGTTAAAATGGAAAGCACTGGTGATGTAGACATTCCTTCTACTTCAATACAGGATGCAGAAACTGAAGAACATTAATTAAATGACCGGTTGAGATGATTTGATAAATAATCCGTCAATCATCTTGACTGGTTTTTTGTAAATGCTTATAATTAGAAACGTTGATTGACAATATAATACTACATGCTAGGGGCGCTATTGCTGAGAGATGTGTAACGCATCGACCCTCAACACTTGAAACGGATAATACCGGCGGAAGGAAGCTAACTATATCTATTCTCCTGGCATGTGTTCATGAAAGGAGATTTTTTATTATGAACACTTCGTCAAAAACACGCATTATGGTAGAGGGAGCTATGCTCATTGCCCTCGCCACAGTATTATCATTTCTCAAATTCGGAGAGATGCCATTCGGTGGAGCAATCACATTGGAAATGATTCCACTTGTAGTAATGGGATTCAGAAATGGAGCTAAGTGGGGCGTATTTACTGGATTTGTACATGGTCTCTTGCAGATGATCATCGGATTCTCAAATGTAATGTACTGCAATACCTTGGCAGCTCAGATTGGATGTATCCTTTTGGATTACCTCTTGGCATTCTCGGTATTAGGACTTGGTATGGTATTCGCATTTGGCTATAAGAAGAACAAGGTTGTAGGTGCTGTATGTGGTTCTGTAATTGTTGGAGCACTTCGTTTCCTCTGCAGCTTTGTCTCAGGTATCGTACTCTGGGGTAGCTATGCACCAGAAGGAATGAATGTAGCTTTGTACAGCCTTATCTATAATGGCTCTTACATGCTTGCTGATACAGTTATCGTAGCTGTTGCAATGGGAGTTCTTGCAGCTGTTGCTCCAAAGCTCCTTGTATCTCAGGATGCAGTATCAGAGCCAGCTACTTCACAGAATTAGTAAACTCCAAATATCCTCTTTACTAAAAATAAAGCACATCCTTTGAATCCTTTGCCGATTCTGGGATGTGCTTATTTTCTATATCATTACCATATACAATATACTGATATCAAAAGCCATAACTGCCATAAAATAAGTCAGGAGGTTGAAAATATGAACCTTCTGTCTGTTGGTCTTGTTCTTGAACTTGTAGAAATATAAGAAAATAATGCTAAAGTCCGAAGCGAAAAACAATATCCCCGCTATACCTATCCAGGCTCCAGCCAGGCTGAAATTAAATACCATATAGCTTATGGCCTTGGCAAGCATAAAGGATAAAAAGCCGCAGTAGACACAAGCTAAATATGTCACTCGCCCCATATGAATATGACATTTCTTCTTCACTATAAGAAATATTATCACCATCATTACCGGAAGCAGGAAGTTAATTACATCCACCCTGCCGTCCAGGCGAAACATAGTATATATGAGTCCCACATGGGCCATCAGAAAAAATATTATTCCAAGCACCAATTGCCTCTTGTGACTGCCCACCTGATACAATCCCATGAACAAATCTCCAAGGGCACACATTACCAGGGGTCCCATTAAATATGCCATATAATTTACATGTCCACTTACTATTCCAAATACTATAGCTGCACCTACAAAGGACAAGCTACATAACATTTTCACAGGCACATAATGCTTCTTCTTATACTGAGGTTGTGTGACAAATATGAGGCCTGCCAGCTCTATCATATATATCATTATAATCACAGTCTGTGTCATCATTCTCAATCTCATATACTATTCCCTCGTTTTACAGATTTCATCACTCCTGTAACTTGTAATCTGTATCCTCATCAATAATATCCAACATAATCTGCGCTATGGCTGGATCAAACTGGGTTCCTACGCCTTTTTCAATTTCCTGGCGCACAATATTCTGTGGCAGTGTGTCTCTATAGCTTCGCTTGGAAGCCATTGCATCATAAGTATCAGCCACTCCAATAATTCGTGCCACCTCCGGAATGTCATATCCCTGTAAATGATCAGGATAACCCTTCCCATCAAATCTCTCGTGATGCCACTTAGCTCCTATCTCAATATTTGGAATTTCTGTAATCTTACTAAGTATCTGTGAACCTATAACCGGGTGAGATTTAATAATCTCATATTCCTGATCCGTCAATCCGGAGCTTTTCTTGATAATACTGTCTGGTATTCCAATTTTGCCCACATCATGAAGCAATGCAGCATACTCCAACTGTTTCAGTTGTTCATCATCATAACCCATTCGTTCACCAATCATAACAGAATATTTAGCCACTCGACTTGAATGACCGTTGGTATATCTGTCCTTGGCATCCACTGCTCCTGCAAGAGCGGCAATAACCTGTGTAGACATCTTCTCCACTCTGATTCGTCTACTCTCCGCCTTGCGAGTCTGCTTCTCCACCTCGTGCACCAGACTCTTCTGGAGATATGACAGTTCCAACACCCTATGAATTCTCTGAAGAGCGATGGTATTATTGAAAGGCTTCCTGATATAATCGATGGCTCCTTCCTCAAAACCTGCACTCTCAGTCTCTTCATCCTCGTCTGCTGTCAGCAATATAACCGGAATCTCATTATACTTGGAATTATTTCTTATAATGCGCAGAAGTTCCAGCCCATCCACATCAGGCATATGTACATCCAGAAGCATCAAATCAACATGTATCAAGTCAAGCATCTCAAGGGCTGCCTCAGCAGACTCAGCCAGATATACATTATGCTTACCGGACAGAATCTTCTTCATCAACTGTAGATACATATATGTATCATCAACAACCAAAATATTTGCCATGCCTATACTGGCTTTCATGGAAGCCAGTACTTCTGCTCCACTGATGGTTGCACTGGAAGTTCCCACTATTTGGTTATTTAAATTCTCCAGACTGTCTACCACATACTGCGCAGAATTAAGCACCTCTCCCTGAGAAGCCAGCACATCATCATTTACTCCGTCGTTAATTCTCTGAGCCGCCAGAAATGTATCATGAATAAACTCAAGTAATATATTATAAGCCTCAAGGAAGCTGTCATGATTGGCTAATATATAATCTCCATCCAAATCCTTGGCTGCCATTTCAAGCTTCTCAGCTTCCTGAAATAAATCTAATGCGCCGATTGTCTTGGATGTACCCTTGATGGTATGTACAATCATCCTGTACTCCCGCCAATCTTTTAATTGATACTGCTTCTCTAATTCCTTGATTTTATTATCTACCATGTAGGAATGGATAGTCTCTATATAGAAGTTCTTGTCGTCTGCACAATATCGTAATCCTGCATCTGTATCCAGTTTGGATGACATGGCCTGCATCAAATCAATTCCTGTAGCAGCAAGAGTATCTACAAGCTCATCACAGGCTATATCCATCATTTCCAGTTCTGATATCTTTCCCATTTTCTTCCTCTTTTATCTCAACAATTATTTACATACTATTGAATTATAACATACTGTCTTAATTGTACATATTAAAGCAAATAAAAAAACCCCGGAAATGCCCCTAGACATTTCCGAGGATATTCAGCATAATCAGCTACTAAATCTAATAGCACAATCATTGGTACAAAACATAGGAACCATGCGTCCTACCTGTTGTATTCGTCGCTCGAATTCTTCTTCACTGATTTCAATCTTCTTGCCACAGCAGGGGCATGTGATCACCAGCACATTATCTTTATCCATAGTCTCAACCTCATTAATTATCTATATGCTCAAAATTATTCTCTAAATCATACTGTCTTAACTTCTTTAGTGTAATTATAGTTTTAATCCCATAGAGGAAAAAAGTCAATATAATTCCAACTATCAAGCCACCAATATGAGCCGCATTATCTGTTCGGGTTCCCGCAAATCCTCCGTACAGAGACAGCGCAAGCATAATAAGTATACTTCTGGTTTTAAATCCCCTAAACTTACCGCGATTTACCAAAACGACTATCAGCAGTCCTCCCACTATACCATATATAGCACCGGATGCCCCGGCTGATATATTATTATCTCCCAGCACCAGCATATAAAGCATGGATACAAAGCTGCCGCCCAATCCTGAAAACAAATATACGGCCAGATACTTCACATATCCTAAAGCAGGCTCCAAATACTGTCCCAGCACTGCCAACAGAAACATATTATTAAATAGATGTACTCCACCGAAATGCAGAAACATTGAAGTAAATAATCTATACCATTGATGATTATACAAAACTTCCTCTGGATTCATGGCTCCATGCTGAAGCATAAATAATCCGTCCTGTGTATCGCCAATTATTTCTAAAGCTACAAATACCACAATATTGATTAAGACCAACGCTATGGTAATTGGTATTCTCTTAACATAAGTAAATGCTCTATCCATAAGTCCTACTATTTCAACAAATTACAGATGTCATCTAATTCTGCATCAGAAAGGTCCTCATGTGACCATGTAACATCTGTCTTGCAGCCATCCTCATATCTTGGAATAAGATGTAGATGAAAATGATGTACTGTCTGTCCAGCAACCTCTCCGTTATTCTGTACCACATTCATTCCGCCGCAACCAAGCTTGGCAGTCATATCCGCTCCCACCTTCTTGGCAAGTGGCAATACCTTGGCAGCCAACTCATCTGGCATCTCAAATAAATTAGCATAATGATTCTTTGGAAGAATCAGGCTATGACCCTTTGTAGCAGGTGCCGCATCCATAATAATTCTAAAATCATCATCCTCATAAATTGTTCTTGCTGGAATATCTCCATTGGCAATTTTGCAGAAAATACAATTATCGTCTCTCATTTTCTTCATCTCCTATTGATATATTTAAAACTAACTATCTACTATGCTGTGAAAGAAAACATTTCATCAAGCTTTCTCAATGTCTTGAAATCACCGCGAACTGTAATATCGCCTACACTGAAAGCTCTCTGAATAGTAATCTGTCCATTGACATACTGGGTCATTATCTCTGCAGGAATCTTGATATATACATCTATATCCTCTTCCTGAGAATATTTGCATACAATCTCATCATTATTGACATCCAAAATAAGAGGCTTCTTTTTGCCTGTTATCATAAAGGAATATCTGGCATGAAAATCCTTTTGAGATATAAAATGTGATTGTAATTCCATAATATATTCTGTGGTCTGATCTCCCACCTCACGGCCCATAAGGCCTCTGTACATAGAAGACAACTCCTCTATATCCTGCTTCTGCTTCTTCACATAATTATCATCAGAAGCATATTGAGACAACTGCTCACTCTCCTGTGGAGTAAGTTCTAATTGTGGTGTTCTAAGAACCGTTCTGGTTACCGCCTGATTACTTGTAGGCAGGCCCTTGGATTTCTGTGAAATGGTTCTATATAGGTTCTCCGCCTTCTTCTCAATAATATGAGCATATTCCTTATTCATCTCAAAGGCTACCAAATCATCTACATATCCGCACAATCCGGCACATGGCAATCCACCTAAAATCTCCCAGGCATTCTCCAATGTAAGAAGTCCCTCTCTCTCTCCGTATGTGGTAGACATAACAACCGGCTGCATGTAAATCTGAGATATCCTCTCCTTATCTCCGTACAACCACATGGCATCCAAGAATTCGTTCATATATCCACCAATTCCCAGCCACTCAACCGTTGTAGCCAATACAATTCCATCTACGTCCTTCAAGGTCTGTGGCAGGGTTGCAATCATGCTCTTGTTCTCATAGATATTATATCTATGAACTTCCACACGAAGCTCTGTCAAAACCTTCTCCATTTTCTGAATTACATACTGTGTTGGATCGTCTAAAACTCCGCGTCCACCATAATATATATTAACCTTCATATCATTCCCTCATGTATAGTTATTGCTCCCTCAAGTATAAAATTTTTAGGTATCAAAATCAAGGTTAGGAGAAGATATAAGGCACATCTGCAAAGGTTATTCTATCCCCAGGATTCAGCTCATAGCTCTGACTGTAATTCAACATAATATCATTGAGAAATGTGCCATTGGTGGAGTTCAAATCCTGTATATAGAAATGATTATCTATTTCATTAATCTTGGCATGATGTCTGCTTACTGTCTGAGAATTCAGGCAGGCATCATTGGCCCCATGAGTTCCTATTCTGAAAATATTACTATCGATAATATAATCGGACTCCTTCTCATTTCCTATATACCGAAGACTTCCATATACCTTGTTGCTCTTAGCTCCCAGAAATACCGTAGGCTCACATTCTACAGGCTCCGGCTCTATTATCAAATCATTCTCCAGAGGCTTAGTTTCTTCCGTCCTATCCTTCTTGCCCTTCTGCCAGCTCATTATCATGTCATATATCTCTAGGCCTTTACTTCTGATTCTGTTAAATATTTCCTCTAATATATTGCCTCCAAAATCAAACTCCCTCTGGGCCACTTCCTCTTCCGCAGGTTCTTCCATGTCATCATAAGCCGCCACATTTTCCACAGAATCTATGTGCTCATTATCTTCTGCATATATATGCTCCTCCTTTTGCAGAGCACAATTATCTCCCATGGAATTTCCCCCAGGCATGTTAGAAACTTGAATATAATCCTCTGGCAAATTCTCCTGTATATATTCATATAAATCTCCAATGGTAGTATGCTCATCCAAAGTCATTTCGTAGAGACTGTAACATAGCCTGGTCAAATCATCATCTGCGTAATTCAAAAATCCTATTATATGATTCATAAAATCTGATAATCCACACTTTCCATCCTGGTCACCCGGATAATAACACAGATAAACTTCCTGACCCTCCTGACGACTCACATATATTGTCTCTGCACTTAAGAGTATATGTTCCGTCCGCAGTAAGTATTTCGCCACCTCTTCAAAAGCAACCATAATTGCAGCAAATATCCTGATTAACAATTCAAAGGATATAGGATTCTGTTCTAGGTAATCCTTAATAGATTGCTTGGAAGATATGTCATACCAAAACTGTGTCTTACCATTTACATCCATAGTATAAAACGTAAGCAACGTCTTGAGTTCATTCTCCTTTAACATCATTTCCTCATACTGATAACTACCTAAAGTTCCTGTAATTATTAAATAGCTCTCCTTATAAGTCCTCTTATAAGACACTTCCATAAGCCGCACTCCCCTCCATGCTACTGCTGATTAATTAAATCCTTGACTGTAGTTGCAATGCGAAAATTCCTCGCAACATCAACTTGAGGAATTTCACTCAAAATATAATTCACCGACTGGGCATATACTCTATATCCCAGCAGAATTCCCATTCCAACTAACACCAGACAAATTGACATTATCCATGATCCTTCCACCACTAAACTGCCAGATAGTTTAAGCCTCAGAATCTTATATAAAAAATTTCTAATCTCACACATTTTCTACTCCTCCAGCACCATTTATACAGATTATGAAATAGGCAAGAAAAACCATTGGGGCAAAAGGAATCTCATATTTCTTATTTCTTTTTAATACAACTATACTAACCAGGGCCCAAAGTCCTGCAATAATTAAGGCAGTCCAAAGTAATATCATATTAACTGCAGCCCCCAGATACATACCTGTTATAACAAATAATATTCCATCCCCCAGACCAATTGCTCCTCTAGACAAGTAAGACAGAAGTATCAGTATAAAACCAATTCCCATTCCACCTGTGAAGTCCAATATAGACATGGCTCCATCCATTATATAAATCACAAATCCTGCAACTCCATAGGCTGCCAACAAAGCCACATGTAACTTCTTATAGTACATATCCTCCACGGCACATATAAGAAGCATAATTCCCACTACAACTACCTTCACATTATCCATATCAACTATCCACCACACTTGCTACAACATGCCATGCCCTGAACCTCTTCCAATGTCTTTCTATAAATTGTTCTCTTCAATCCACTACATCCCAAGCTGGCATGGTATACCTCACCATAATCTGTAATAAATACAGTGTTTCCCGCCCGGCTTCTGCTATGGCAATGATTGCATGGCATATATCTACTGCCATCACTATTTCTCAGAGATTTTATATCAGCTATACTAACAGCCTTCACTGATGGATTTAGATATGTGCAGTTTCGGTTTAAATGATATACTTCTCCATACTCTGTTACATAGACATACTGTGCAGAATCTAAACCTTCATTTGGATCATACCCCACCCATTTTCTAGCATCAGATGTCTGAATAACAGGAAGTAATTTCAATCCAAATATCTGTAATGGAAATCTCACAAAGTAACTTACTTTCAAATGAATAAAATTTCCATCCAACTTGCTTCCAAGATAATTTATTCCTGCCACATCTCCAACTATATAATGTTTGGGAATATCCTCTGTCATAATATATCCATCGCATAGCAGCCCTGCCATAAACAGGTTTATTTCTTCTTCTGAATCATTACTTACACAAGCCAGTTCTGTACTTGTTCTATCCAGTGCCCTCTGAACTCCCGCTTTTAATACACAAAATTGAATTACAAATATACACCCCACCACAAAGGACATAACCAAGGGCATTATAATTGCCGCCTCAACTGTATATGAACCTCTAGGGCAGAACCATACAGGCGTCTCTATTCGTTTCTTTTCGTTTACATTATTATTGTTAGAATTCATTTCTCATTTAGCAGTCAGATAATTATAAAGAGATTTTGTTGCCATTTATGATACCAGGGGGATATAGTGCAAGTACTCCCAAAAACGCCAAAGACACCTGTATGCTTCTGCCCTATAACCTATAAAATATAACTAATCTCTCCATTGGCATTACATTGATACAATTCCATTCCAGCTTGTTGTAACGGCATAAATGAATACAAAATAGGTTCTCCCTGAATCTCCAAATTGATATTCATCTCATATGCCATATTATCCATTCTGGTTCCCTCAAATCCCTCATGGCTTCTTAAAGTCTGTTCAATTAAATCCATGGGTCTATATGCACGATTGCTATCTCCAATTAATATGAGAAATATATACAGATATGTACCATAACCAATACCATTCTCACTTTCCTTGGCAGATGCGTCCATAGACAGACAGCTTCCAAGATTTTCTACCCGACTGGTCCACTCCCCATAGGTCTTCATAATTGGAATCTTCTTGCCATTTACCAATGCTCTTACATCCAGTATACTTTCCAGCAATGCCCATATAGCTATCACAGCTATTTTCACCGGCTCAATTATGGCCGGCACACCTGTCACTCCTGCTATAGATACCGCTACCGCATAAGCCTGTTGAACCATAGTCTCATTGGTCATAATGGTAGAAATATTACATAACTCTCTTATAGCTAACAGCCGCAAAACTACAGCTGCTATATTATCCCGATCACTGCTACCTCCTGCCACAATATATTCCATTTCATAATCCAGGCATCGGCCTTCTTTCACAGATGAATAATTGCCAAACTGCTGTCCTAAATACCATCCATATAGACAATAATCTGCCATATTTACCTGTATGGGATTATCACTGCTACCTTGCCTCAGCTCCCGCTTTGATACTACTGATTCATCAGAGAGAACCTTCTCAGACAACTCTCTCTCCCCAAGAACAAGGCCAACCCACCCCTGTTCTTTTATTGTGCGATATATTTCTATAGGATTATTTTCCTTTGAAATACTTATCTGTGTATCTGAATCCTTCTCATTGTCATCTGTAGATTCTATAGTGGCCTGAGCTTCTTCTATGGCATCAACTCCTCGTCCAACCATGTCATCTATATCCATGTCTTCATCCTGAATTTCCGACACTGCCTGAGTCTGTGCCTGCAGCTTATCAAGAGCCTCCTGGGGCAACATAGCAAGGGCCGCCATAGCACATTGCTTGATGAATGGTTTGCCACCATCATCTGTCAGCAATCCATAACTATCTATGGTGACATCAGTCACTTCCAAATCACGTCTGTCTTCAGCAAAATCAAGCATGCGATTTTCTACATTTGCAGTAGTAGCAGTACTATGGCCATATGCCATATCCAGCCCCAGTATTCCATATTCCTGCCACATATATGGCTCATACTCTGAAAATGCATCTGCACATAATTTTGATGCCAGCACCCGAGCCTCCATATGGTACTCATATATACGCACAGCCTCCACCATTGAGAAGAACAGATTAGTTAACACTAGCAATATCAACGCCATAAAGATAGCTATGCTCCCCCTATTATCCTGCCTCATCAAAACTCTTCAACCTGATCTCGGATTGATTTGAATATACTGTTAATCAAACTTAAAATCTGAGAACGGAATACCAAAACCGCCGCAACTGCGGCCAAAAGAAGTAAAGCAACTTCTAGGGTGGAAGCACCCGTCTCCTCATTTATAAAATCTCTTATATTATTCTCCATACTCTCTCCTCCATTTCTTATAGCATTATAGGCTCTGCATCTTAAGTAAGGCCGGAACTATAACCATAATCATTATGACAACAAACAATCCAACCATGGGAAACAGCAGCTTAGTTGAGGCTTCCTCCCCAGCCTTTTTAGCATTATTCTGTCTTATCTCAAAAGCAAGTATATCCTCTCTCTCCAAAGCCTCAACCAGCTTCTCATTACCCTGTCTTCCTGTTTGTTGCAATAGCAATGCCAGCTTCCTGTAATTCTTGTTATTGCTCTTATTGGCCAAATGTTCCATAGCCACATATTCTGAAACTCCATCCTCAAGCTCGCGACTCAACTCCACAATTATCTTCTTGCCATAACAATTCTCTATATTTTCATTTTCATAACTCTTCCCAATTCTTCTTATGGCCTCCCTAATACCTAATCCAACACCAATATATATAGCTAACTGGCTTACAATATTAGGATACTCAAGTTCCATTTGCTGCTGCCGAGTCGCCACCTCTTTCTGACCCATGTATGCTTCTATATAAGGTATCATAATAATAAATACCAATCCCAACGCCATCAGGATTAATCCATCATACTGTTTTGGAAGCTTCCATTTTATCTTCTCTGAACCAACTTCTCCGGGTAAATTAACCTTTTCAGAATCCTCATTTCCAATATATTTATTCACATAAGCTTCTATGCCAGCTCTGCTTGTCACACCTGGGGGTACGATCTGTAAATCAAAGGAATATAAGTATTCTACTCCCTCACATTTCAGCAATACTTTCACTGGTATAATCTGAGATTTGTCCACCTGAGTATAATCAATCTGACCATCAGACATAATCACATCTCCATCTCCAAATTCCCATGTTGCCTTCACTAACTTATTACAATAAGACCTCTTGGGATTTAGAGGTTTTACCACCTCGTTCAGATTGGCATTCTCCCCAAGGATACTAGAATCTATTTCCTCTATTGCCTTCTGAAAAAGCTTCTCAATCTCCTCATTCGACAGAGTCTTATCATCAACAGTTATCTCCACAGGGCCACTGTAATCAGAGGTTTCAACTTCATATTCTAATATTTCCTCTCCCTCTCCTGCCTCCGGCCGCAGTATAGAGGATTTTGATACACTCAGATTTTTCAATCCGCTGGCTATAACCATTACCAGCCCCACTATTTCAATAGCCATCAAGATATATATTGTCTTCTTTTCTTTTATAATCCCGTCCTTAACAAGTTTCCTGCATAAAATCACGGCCGCAACAAGACATATAATACATACTAACAAGTTAACCCTCCCTCAATTTATATCTCTATTGCTACAATTCTTTTAGCCCACTTAATCATAGCCAAGTACAAGACCAGACATATGGTCATAGCAGATACACCTATAATATTGTGATACATGGCACTTATAATCTCCCCTGATGCAACTTTAATATATGCCATTATAAGTAGAGGCATAATTGTCATAATTCGAAGCTCTAATTTCTTCTCTGCCAACATAACCTCAATATCGGCAGCCAGACTAATCTTGTCCTCTATTTTCTCAGCAGCCCAACGAATATTTCTGTTATAGTCTCCCCCAAGTCGTTTAGCTATTTTGATTATCTCAGCGAACTCATAACATTCTTGTAAATTAAAGCTTGTTGCCAAAGCCTCAAAGGCCGCCTCAACCGGCATATTCATACTCACCCTTCTATTCATTTCATCCACTGCGCCTACAAGCTTGTTATCTCTTCCCAGCACCAGGCTCAATTCCTTTTGAACATTTATAAAGGCATTCTCAAAGGAATATCCCGCCTGCATAGAGCCTAAAAGTAGCTCCAGCAACTCCCGAAAATCCCTTTGGTCCTTGGCTTTGTGCTCTCTTAATTGATCCTCATTATGTAATCGCTTATAGACCACGCATACAACTGGAAATAACAGAATCCCCCAAACCGAGTCATAAAATAACCAAGCTATAATACCGGTAAATGCTATATCTCTAAGAATTATCCTCCAGCTTACATCGTAAGTTTTATTCCTGCCCTCTGTAATTTCTCCGTGTTTTTTAATTTTTCTATCCGCTCCCAAACACCACTAATCCTCCCATCATATGATGTCTCTCTAAACTTATATAGTGTAGATAATTGAACTTCGTTGTTCCTAAGACCTGTAACTTCAGATATTTCCAACAGTTTCCTGCTCTTATCCCTAAGTCTGCCCAAATGAATGATAATATCCACCGCAGAAGCAATTTGACTTCTCACTGATACTATTGGTATCTCTCCAGACATAAGCACCATAGTCTCAAGTCTGGACACCATATCTCTGGCAGAATTGGCATGACCGGTACTGAAGCTTCCATCATGTCTTGTCTTCGCATCTTGACAACACCTACAACAAGGTGTTTCTTACTTCATTCACCTACCCTAAATCCATTCATTCACGGAGAAATCCCAACCAAACAGTAGAGGTAACAGTTAACTGCTATCTCCGTACTGAGAAGGAGGGATAGATATGATAGATGAAACTTCAGCATTACAACCTCAAATTATTCCCACAGTAATTAACTATCCTGCGGTAGATCCGTTTGAAGCCAACGGCTGGATCAAAGACACCCTTGGTCAGTATCGTTCTAACGGTCAGATCAAGGATAAAGAAGGCTTCAAACTTTATACCAGAAGACGCAATCTGAATAGTTTCATTGACGACTATTCCAAAAAGTCGTCATCGGACGGTTGCCCGAAGCCCCGTAAAAACTGGGCTTCCGACACGGGGTCAAGTTTGCCTATGGGTAACCCAGAGCCGAAGTTGACCCCCTCAGTTTGCGAGGGGGAAGACTGCCTCGGCTCGTCTGAGGAAGACAAGAAATCTCTTCCTGCATTGTCATCGTTTTCGGAATATCCATCTCTGATGGCTGCAAGAAAAGATATGCCCTGTCTGCTCATTGGATACGACTCTGAATGGGAAAACCTTGAATCCGGCAGAGATATGCTCTCTTGGCAGTATGCTCTTGTAGACGGTGAAGATCTAGTTGAGTTTGTATTCCTCAAAGATGGTGAGGATGACCTTTCTCTGATGGATGCCCTCGGATGTATCCTGGATCACCTTGATAAATACGAAGCCGTTGATATCCGTGCAATCCGCAGATACAAATACTGCACCGAATGGAAGAATAACAAACCCGTTGAAGTCGTTACTGATGACCTTCAGGAAGCCCGCAAGAACTGCAAATATGTATTCCGCAGTGATATAGGTTTCACTCATGAACTGATTCAAAAAATGCCTGACAAATTCGTAAAGCGTGGGAATCGTGACTGGGCGTGGTTCCATACCTACCTTGATTATTCACTTGTTGAAAGCATAAAGGTTTGTATCGTTTGCCATGCCGGGAAAGTTGATCTCTCCGCTCTGTCCTATGGAAAGAAAAATCTCCTCCGATATCTGACAGACATTCAGGGTGGTCTTGCCTCTCTTCAACCTGTCAGATATGCACCAAAAAGCCTTAAACACGTAAACAACACCCGTGTTTATCCTATTTCTTTATCCATAGCAGATACCATGTGCCACGCACCTGCCG
>JAEEGF010851853.1_pt1 | contig 17074 bp, 13 predicted proteins | sample 9134171 | NCBI WGS metagenome assembly JAEEGF01 (sample SAMN16246542, study PRJNA631951) | gut metagenome | biome: gut microbiome; feature: rumen; material: AP-attached | host: Bos | place: Iran: Karaj | collected 2018-10 | reverse complement strand
TCTTCTTCAGGATCTGATGCGCGTAAACCAATGTTTATAGCACCAACTCTTGCCCCGTCTTTAACAATAAAATAGTATTTCCTTTTATCCGATAAAGCCCTGGCTCTAACCCTCTCAATCGGCTCAATAGCCGGAGACATATCATCGTGATACTTCTCATATAAAGGCATAAAACTCTCTATCTGCATATCATAAAGCTGATTGATTTCATACTCTCTTACTTCTTCCAGCTTTACTCGATTCATCATCTCCGTTACACCTAGGCCCTGAAGATTAAACCTATCCTTTATCATCCTTGCAACAACATCAGGCTCAAGGTTTGTATTATCAATCTTCATGTAATGCTCAAAGGGAATTTCTCCATCATTGCTTACAAGACGGTACTTGGTCTCTTCCCTAAGCATACGGTCCTCTGAAACAACTATATCCCTTTTTGATTTCTTATTTGTAAGACGATTCTCGGACTTGTTTCTCTCGATCCTAACCGCTCTGTCTGCAACAAGTTCAACATAGTAAACCGTTCCGCCTGTAGCTTCGAATCTGTCTGCAACAGACTTTATATAATCCCAGTCGGACTGCTCATCAAAAGCCCACATATATGTGAAGATCATTCCTGTATAATCAGTCTTCATAAATGCCTCGAAAATATCTTCGCGAAGCTTACTGACAACAGAACCATCAAACTTTCCGAATATCTCTATCACAGGCTCGATCATATGGTGATTGTGAAACAGCCTGTAATCCGTTATTTTCATTAATTCTTGTCCAACGGTCATCTTGCCGACTGCACCGCTTCCTATGATCACTATCAGGTTCATTACGACACCTCCCCATTTTGAACACACTTGTTTGTTCGCTATTATAGCAAATTGTCTCCATTGGCGAAAGAGATGTCGATTCATCATTTTCGTCTTTTATTTCTCATGTATTTGCGCTATAGTTCGTTTTGTCTTTGTGGTAAAATATATGAGAAAATGACCACTTAACCCCGTCCCTAGTGGACAAAAATGACCACAATGACCACAGGGACGGGGCGAGTGGTCAAAATGAGAGGTTAGAAATGTTCAAGTTTAATAAACACAGTATACAAAGAGATAGATTTATGCTGCACGGACCGTTGTATCTTCATGGATACGACTGGTGGTGGCATTCATTTACAGCGCAGGATGCGGAGACGGGAGAGGATAAGCCCTTCTTTATTGAGTTCTTTACAATTAATCCTGCATTAAGGGAAGATGAGCCTGTGTTCGGACAGTTACCGGAAAACAAGGAGGCAGGAAAGCTTCCGTCATACGTTATGGTCAAGGTTGGAACCTGGGGCGAAGATCATGCACAGCTCCATCGTTTTTTTGCTTGGAAGGATGTAAAGATCAGCAGAAGAGCACCTTATAAGATCAAGGCTGATGACTGCTATGCGACGGAGAATAAGCTTAAGGGCTCTGTCAGCATTTCTCCTGAAGAAGCAAAGATGCATCCTGAGTGGATGTGTGACGCCGGAGAAATGTCATGGGACCTTTCACTAAAAAAGGACATTGCGTTTAACGTTGGATACGGCGCCAGCAAGCCCTTAAGAGATATGGAAGCCTTTGCCATGTATTGGCATGCTGAAGGTATGAAGACTCTCTACAGGGGAACCATTGTTTATAACGGACGTAAATATATAGTTACACCCGAAAAGAGCTATGGCTATGCCGATAAGAACTGGGGAAGGGATTTTACCAGCCCATGGGTTTGGCTTTCATCGAATTGCCTTGTCAGCAAGGTTACAGGTCAGAAGCTTAACAACAGCGTCTTTGATATAGGAGGAGGTCGTCCCAAGATTTATTTTGTTCCCTTGGACAGACGACTTCTGGGAGTATTTTACTATGAAGGAAAAGAGTACGATTTTAACTTTTCAAAGCTTCATTTGAAAGTTAAGACGGAGTTTTCTTTCGAAGAAAAAGAGGATACAGTAGTTTGGCATGTACGTCAGGAAAACATACATGCAGCAATGGAAACAGATGTAGTCTGCTACAAAAAAGATATGCTATTTGTAAACTACGAGTCTCCCGACGGAAGCAAAAAGCATACAAGACTTTGGAACGGCGGAAACGGAACGGGAACTATTAAGCTGTATGACCGTATTGGCGATGAATTCGTTTTGATAGATGAGATTGAAGCTACTCATATTGGTTGTGAATACGGAGAGTATGAAAACTAAAACCGGTATGGCAACGTATACATTGGTTATAGTATAATGGAGAGATAAAAAGAGATTTAGATTAGGGGACAGATAGATGGTAACAGCTATTTTGACAATAATCCTTACAGCGGTTTTCTTTCTGTTTTTGGTAACGATACTTGCGAAGGAACAGAATAACAGGTACTTCTGGATGGAGTATCTGCTTATAGGTGCGTGCATTGGCGGCATCGTTATTTATGGATATGGCTTTTATTTAACCAAAGGCAACATATTAATGGCTGTTGTCAGAGCCGTTCTTGCTACTTTGGGAATGTTCCTCGGTAAGAATGAATATGCAGAGATCAAAGAAACTTTCTTCATGCAGAACTTTTTTATTCTTTGCTTATTTTGGCTTGTACATATAGTTGCTCTTTTTGTTACTGCCAATGCATTCCTTGCATCCATTGGTTCTAAAGCGCTTCATCATATCAAAAAGATTTCTGTTTGGATGTCTAAGAACATCTCTGTTATTTACGGTTGTGATGAGAACTGTATCAGATTCGCCAAGTCTTTGGACGGAGCTGTTATCTTTGTAGATAATGTTATAAGCTACGAAGCCAAGAAAACTATCGAAGCTAATGGTTGGCTAACCTTGGAAGAAGGTCGAGAGAAGATCAAACTCTCCGGCGTAAAGAAGATCAATCAGCTTTATCTTTATTGTCTTAAAGATGAAGAAGAACTGAATATTAAATTCGCTGAAGATTTCCTTGGAAAAGTTGAAAAGAAGCACAGAAAAAGAAGAATTAAGAATCTGTTACTTACTCTTATAGCTGATATGTCTACCGTTGACGGAAGCGAATTCCAAAAGAGCGAGGAAAAAGACGGATATGATTCTGTTCTTGTAATTGACAGACCTTATCTTGCAGCCAAGACACTTGTAGATCATTTTCAGCCCTGCAGAACCATTGGTTTTTCATCCGAGTGCATTGCGGATAAAGATTTCCATGTAGCTATTGTGGGTTTCGGTAAAGTGGGACAGAGCGTTCTTCGCAATCTTTATATGAACGGACAGTTCACCGGAAGAAAGTTTAAAGCAACTATATTCGATCCTAAGTATCAAAAACTCAGCGGGATCCTTACAGCCATGAATCCGGAATTGTTTGAGAACTTCCTGAAACCCGATATCAGAGGATGTGAGATAGACGCAAGGGAAGTAGGTTTTTACGAGTATTTAAGTAAAAACAACATTGAGTACATCTGCGTTTGTACCGGCAACAATGCCATGAACAGGGAACTTGCCAACGAGATTACCGGATTCCTTAAAAGAAAGCACAGAAGGTTCAATGTTTTTGAGTGCTCTTATGACGGAGTAACTGTTCATTCTGAGGCAGGAATCCGAGAGAAGAAGGAACTTTATGTCAAGGAAATGCTTAATATCGGATTGATCGACAAGATTGCTATGGAGATCAATTATGTCTATTTGAGCGACGAAGATAAGAAGCTATATACAAAAGAAGAAGCGTGGGCAAAGGTAACGTATTTTAACAGGATGAGTTGCAGGAGTGCTGCGGATTTCATGCCCACTTATAAATACATAACCGATCTTAATGGTGGAGAGTGGAACATCGAACAGCTCAGCAAACTTGAGCATTTGCGTTGGTCTGCGTTCTATTTTGCATCCGGTTTCAGCCATATGACGGATGAAGAATTCGATCTTCGTGCAAAGCAGTTTATTTCCGGTCAAAACGGTGTGGATCATAAATTCCACATTAACAGAGATGAGTTTACTCACGCATGTCTCATCCCATGGGATGAACTGCCTGAACTTGATAAAAAGCAAAATGCGATCTACATAGAAAAAGGTCTTGATAGAAAAGTGGATTACCAAAAGAGTGATACACATAATGTGGAGATCATGAGAAAATTACTCAGCAAATAGATTTAGGGGAGACTTAGGTTTTGAAGAAAAAGATTGGCCTGTTGGGAATACTTGTTACACTGCTTGTTCTAAGCGTAGTGCTTTTCATAGTTGAAAGCGGAGCTCAGGGTTCCAGCATTAATTCAATTTGGGATGCCCTTTGGTATATGGTTGTCACACTTACAACCGTTGGTTATGGTGACGTTTATCCTGTTACGGTTTTCGGTAAGATCCTGGGTATTGTTTTCGTGCTTTCCAGCATGGGTATTTTAGGCTTTATCATTGCCTCTGTTGCAGGGATCGTGAATGATGATGTTAAGCCTGCCATTTTCATGAAAAAGCATAAAAGCGAAGACTGGTATGTTTTTTCAGAATACAATATTTATACCGAAGCTCTTATTGAGGACATTAAGAAAACAGGTAAGGGTATATGCATCTGTCTTTCTTCAAAGAACGACAAGGTAGATGACAGAGTGGTTTATCTTGACTGCTCTATGGAGAAGATCATTAACAGTAGATCTGATATGTCAGGACTTCATTTGATCTTTGATGGAGAGGGAGAGAACTACAATGAGTGCATAAACGCTTGCAAGTCATATATCAACGATAATGTGCTTCCTTTTCACTGCTATTGCATGACAGAGTATGTTCCCGAAGTAATACCCGTAAACCTTACATTTTTCAATAAGTATGAGAATACAGGAAGGCTTTATTGGAATTCCTATCCTTTGAGAGATGGTTTAAACTCTGACGAGTGCATTATTATCATCGGAATGGGTAAGTACGGAGCTCAGATCCTTGAGCAGGCTCTTAAGAGCAATGTCTTAAAAGTAAATCAGAGTGTGGAATACCATGTATTTGGTGACAGCAAGGAGTTCCAGACAGAGCATTATTATCTTGGAAATTATTTTTCTGTTGGAAAAAAAGCGGAAGATAGGGATTCAATATTCTTTTATGAGACCGATTGGAGAGAGGAAAGAGCCGTTATCGAGAAGGCGAGCCGTATCATATTCTGCAATGACGATAATGCCCTTAACCTGACAGCCATCAGTAAATTCAGGAAGTATTTCGTTTCAAAGAATCCTGATATCATGATAAATGTTTTATCAGAAGAAAGGATTGATGATACTGATATTTCCGCATTTGGAACCCTTGAAGAAGTCTATACCGTAGACCTTGTCTTAAAGGACAAGCTCAGCAGGGTAGCCATGAAGATGCATGACATCTATGTATCAAATAATGGTACTACTCCTGATTGGAATCACATTTCGGAGTTCTCAAGGCAGTCAAATATCGCTGTAGCGGATCATGTAGATACAAAGCTTAAGGTCTTAAAGGCAAGTTCTCCCAAGGAAGCCTTTGAAAAATACAACGCTATGTCCGGAGATGAAAAAGTAGAGCTTTGGAACCTTGAGCATGAGAGATGGATGAGATTCCACGTGGTCAACAATTGGCACTATGCCGGGGAGAGAAATAACGGTTTCAGAGAGCACAACATGCTTGTACCCTTTGATGATCTTCCTTTTGAGGAAAAGGCTAAGGACGGCTATTCATGGGAAGTCCTTGGAAAACTGTAGCCGGATAAATATTTTTTGAAGAATGCAGGTAATTAGTGATATAATCATAAATAGTTCTTTTTTGCGTACTACTGTTCTACAGATTGGGGTTTGGGTAAACTGAATCGAATTAAGGAGACGACAGTATGTATTATGCAAGTTTTGGAATACTTTCTATTATCATTCATTTGATAATCAATATGAGCGCCATCAGGTACAGAGGCGGTAAAGAAAAGGATCCGGTTAAAAACAGCTACAAGGCTTTTCTTATTGGGATCATGGCTTACTATGTCTCCGATGTCTTATGGGGCTTTTTATTTGATCTTAAGATCGTACCTGTTTGCTATGCAGACACCGTACTCTATTTTTTGTCGATGGGAGTATCGGTGTTTTTATGGATGAGGTTCACGGTCAAATTTCTTGGCAGAAATGTACTCTTTGAAAAAGTGATATTGATAGCGGGATGTTGCTCCGTTGCCATGAATGTTATTTTACTGGCTATAAACTTCTTTATCCCTATAATGTTTGCTTTTGATAAAGAAGGAAATTATTATCCCAATCCTGCCAGATATGGAATACTGGTCTTCCAGTTTATATTGTTTTTTGTAGTTTCTTTATATACACTGATCGTTTCAACCGGTCTTGAAAAAAACAAGAAACTCCATCATCATGCTGTAGGATTGTCCGGTCTTGTTATGTCTGCGCTGATCGTTCTTCAGACCCTTTATCCCCTTGTTCCCTTTTACGCTATTGGATGCCTGATAGCTAACTGCATCATTCATACTTTTGTTGAGGTGGATGAAAGAGAACATCACAATCTGGAACTTGGATCGGCAAGGACCATGGCATATAAAGATCCTCTTACCAACGTTAATAATGCGAATGCATATACCGAAGCGAAGAGTATTTACAGCACAATGATCAGGGACAAGTCTTTGTTTGAACTTGGTATAGTTGTATTTGATGTAAACAATCTTAAATTCATTAATGATAATTATGGACATGAGGCAGGCGACAGGTATCTCCAGAGCTGTTGTCAGCTTATATGCGTGGTGTTTAAGCACAGTCCGGTATACAGAATCGGAGGAGACGAGTTTGTAACTATTCTTGAAGGAAAGGATTATTATAATCGGGAAGAACTCCTTAAGTATTTTAACAACAAGGTGGATTACAACAATGCTCACACAGGTCCCGTTGTAGCAGCCGGCATGGAAGTATACGATCCGGAAACGGATAATGGTTATGATGAGATCTTTGAAAGAGCGGATGAGAAGATGTATATCCGCAAGAATCTTCTTAAGGAAGACAAGGCTTTATTAAACAGCAGGTGAAAGTATGATGAATTCAAACTTGAATGAAACAAAAGAAAAGCAGCACCCGGTATTTGTTATCGGTCATAAGAACCCTGATACGGATTCTATTTGTGCCGCCATTACCTACGCAAATTTAAAAAACAAGTTGTACGGAGACAGATATATTGCCTGCAGATTGGGAAGGCTAAACGAGGAAACTCAGTTTGTACTTTCTTATTTTGATGTGGATGAACCTCCCTATATCAAGGATGTAAGAGCAAGGCTTCGTGATATTGATATAAGAATGCTTGACGCTGCCAAGAAGGGTGATTCCATAAAGAGCGCAGGATCGAGAATGCATGAAGCCAATGTAACTTTGCTTTGCGTTACAGAGGACGATCATGTTGACGGTATCATTACAATGAGCGATATTGTAAAGACCTTTATGGAGATAAGGGATCCCATGTTCCTTTCCAACTCCGAAGCAACCGCTGGCATTGTTGCTCAGGCCCTTGACGGAATACTTGCGGTTGGTGCGCCCGAGGATCGTATAGCCGGCGGAAAACTGATCCCGGTCACCGATGTAAACGTATCAAAGATCGAGGCCGGTAAAGGCGATGTGCTGCTTCTTGGAAAGTGCGATGATATTCCGGACTATATATTTGAGAGCGGTGTATCATGCTTGATAATCACAGGAACTCCCGAGATCAACGAAACAATTAAAAGCAAGGCAGAGGCCCACGGAATCCGTCTTATTTTTACAAAACATGACTTTTTTGTTGCATCTAACCTGATAACCATGAGTACTCCTGTAGGACATGTAATGAATCACGATATGCCCATGGCTTTCCATCAGGATGATTTTCTTTTAGACGTAAGAGAATCTGTTGCAACAGCAAGATATAAGTATTTCCCTGTCCTTGACAGATTTAACAGATATATCGGTATGGTCAGCCACAGAAACCTTTTGGGAGCAGCAAAAAAGCAGCTTATCCTTGTGGATCATAATGAAAAAGGCCAGTCAGTTAACGGACTTGATGAGGCTGAGATACTTGAGATAATCGATCACCATAGGTTAGGAGCAGTTGAAAGCTCGGGTCCCATTTTTTTCCGAAACCAGCCCCTTGGCTCGACTTGTACCATTATTTATCAGATGTATAAAGAAAGCGGAATAGAGATAGACAAGACCATGGCAGGCCTTATGGTTTCTGCAATCCTTTCCGATACGCTTATCCTTCGCTCACCCACATGCACACCTGTTGACAGGGCTGCTGCGGAAGAACTCAGTAAGATTGCAGGAATAGAATGTGAGGAATTCGGAAAGGAAATGTTCCGCGCCGGAGCCAAGCTTAAGGAGAAGACACCTGACGAGATCATCCATCTTGATTATAAAGTGTTTACTGTTGATGAGCAGACCATTGGTATCGGTCAGGTCAACTCAATGAGCAGTGATGAACTTGATATGATCAAGGATATGGTACTTCCCGAACTGGAAGCTACAAGAGATCATGACAGATTGGATATGCTGTTCCTGATGCTGACAAACATCACAGAACGTTCTTCAAATGTTTTGTTTGCAGGTCCCAAAGCTCTTCAGACTTTGAAATCTGCCTTCGGACAGGATGCAAGAGATGATGTTGTTACCCTGCCCGGAGTTGTGTCAAGAAAGAAGCAGTTCCTTCTTACTTTGGTTGAGACTTTACAGACCTGATGAGATTAAAATCCACGCATATTAAAACAGACCCGCTTGAGAGGTGAACCTCTATAGCAGGTCTGTTTTTGTTTTGATATCTTTATCGTGAGAATCTTCCGAAGAAGTTACTCATAGGTTCAACAACATCGTGAAGTTCATTAATTGCTTTATTTAAAGTTTCAAAGTCTATATTGTTTAACTTTTGAACAGTTTCTGATACTGCATCTGTATTTTCGGTAACCATTTTGTTAGAGTTATCGATAAGGGTTCCGGCTTCAGTAATGAGCTCGTTTACATCATCCATCATTGCACTTGTTTCGGTTATAACACCATCCAGCTCTGAAAGACTTGTTTCGGCATGATCCACGAACCCTACGATCCTTGGCATCAAAAGAACAAGACATACAGCTATTGCTACAACGATTGCGATGACAGCGAATGAAGCGATCCTTGTTACGCGGGAGCCTCTTTTTTGATATTTAAGGATTTCACTTAAGAGTTCCTCGGTGCTTTTAGATGCGGTTTTTTCTACACTTTCAGTAACATTGGATTCCATAAAAAAATCCCCTCCTTTTTGACTTTTTTCACTGAAAATATGATAAGCTATATCTATATGATAGCATCCCGATTTATTTTTACAATATGAAAGTATGAGTGAAGAATATTTCAATAAAGCATTATCAAATTTTATAAATGATTTTGCCGGTGGGGATGCCATAAGACATCTTTCCGATAACGGTTTTACCGTTAAAGAGATATGCGGCAGACTGGATTATCCAATGTCATCTTCAAAGGTGGGAGAAATAGTCTGGAAGCATTATTTGAACGAGGGCATCATATGTCTTGAAGAGCCTAAAGAAGGAGCAGTTGCCGAGAAGGTTGAATACGTTAAGGAACAGGATTCCTTTGGTAAAACTTCTTTCAGACGAGTAGTAAAGTCAGTAGAAAATACCGGCTCCAAATATATTTGCGTTGATTTCGGAAAGCGTATTTACAAAGACAAGGAAGGGTTTGAAAAAGCCCTTGATATACTTGGCACAGGAGACAAAGACTATATCCTCGGGCTTCCATGGCCGGTGCAGCCGGTTTGGCATGTACTGGATGAGAGAATGGAGAGGATAACAAAAGCATTGGGGGGATATGAAAATGGCTAAAGTAAGCGATCCTATCATCATTGGAAAAAAACGAGTTAAGAACAGACTCACAATGGCACCAACGGTTAAGTTTGATTATGCGGGAGATGACGGAAAAGTTACCGAAAAACATATCGAACATTACAAAGAGAGAGCACAGCATGAATGCGGTCTTATCTGCGTAGAGGCAACAGCCGTTTCACCTGACGGACGTTTCTGGAAGAACCATATGGGACTTTGGGAAGACGGTCAGATCGAGGGCCATAAAAAAATCGTGGACGCCTGCCATGAAGAAGGTGCAGTTGTTCTAATTCAGATCAATCATACGGGTATCACATCAAATCCCGATTGTGGAGAAGCCATCGGACCTTCTGCGGTTCCCACAAGGGATCCCGAGACTCTTTCAAGAGCTATGACTTTGGAAGAGATAAAGGCCATGGAAGAAAAGTTTGTATCAGCAGCTGTTAGGGCACAGAAGGCCGGTTACGACGGTGTTCAGCTCCACGGATGCCACAGCTATCTTATCAATCAGTTTATTTCAAAGAAGACCAATCTTCGTACCGATGAATACGGCGGAAGCGTTGAAAACCGTGCAAGATTTGCAGTGGAGATCATTAAAGCCATAAGAGAAAAATGCGGAGATGATTTTATTATTTCCATCAGAACTCCCGGCATTGAGCCTGATGTGGTTACAGCAATGGAGATCGCAGAAGAGTATGTTAAAGCCGGAATCGATTATCTTCAGGTATCAACCGGTATTGAGTGGGACGATCCAACGGTTAAGGATGAAGCGGAGTATAATGCAATTGTTTCTCTCGGCGTAAGATTCCACGATCATTTTAAAGGAAGAGTTCCCGTGTCTTGTGTTAACGGTATTTTTGAGCCTAAGACCATTGACTATTTGATAAAAAATGAACTTGTTGATACAGTGGATCTCGGAAGAGCTATTCTTGCCGATCCCGCAATCTGTGAAGCGGCTCTTACCGGAGCGCCTTTTGTAAAGTGTTTTAACTGCCCGAGATGTCAGTATGGCCCGGGTATGCCTCATAAATGCCCCGCTGCAATGAAAAGGGCATGATACAGAACGTAATAAAGTAATTATTTAGGGACGGAAAATAATATAGATTCGGAGTGATCAGATGAACTCGAAATTAAAGGATGTTAAGACGTTTCTTTTTTTCTGGGGTACCTGCATTTATCTTGAGATCTTAATTCCCCTGGCAGATAATAGGCTTTTTGGTGATGCCAAACCGCTCATGTTTGTTTACATGGCGCTGTTTAGCGTTCCTTTTGCCCTGCTTATTTATCTGATCACTTCAATTCCCCGTAAACCTGTCCCTAGGCTTATTTTATCTATCATTTTCGTTATTATTCTTGTTCTCTTTTTTGGAGTAGAATTATTCTCCAAAGGTTTCTTCAAAAACTACATGTCCCTTGAATCTGTGGCATCAGGCGGAAAGGGCATGATGACGGATTTTGCGGATGAAACCATTGCTTATGTTGGAAGCAAGTTTCAGTTTGCGATCCTTTTATTGATCCCAATTCCTTTTCTGATCTTTTTTTATAAGCTTAAATTCATTCTTCATGACAAGTCGGGCGGCTATTCGAGGTGGATAACCGTTGGACTTACTTTGCTGTTCTTTTCTACAGGCCTGATCGTTGTTCAGAACATGGAAGAAGACCGCATTGTTTACGAGGAGAATTATGAGTTTGATACTGCAGTTAATACTTTTGGTGTTACCGCTGCTGTAAGACTTGATGCAGAGTATCTTATTTTTGGTCACGGAAGTAATTCTGAGTTTGAATTCACAGCCGAAGAATTTGATTTTAATGATACTGAAGACGTATTTTCAGAACAGGATTTCTCGGAAGCAGGAGATCCGGCCGAAGGTATAGTCCTTCCTGAAGAAGGTGAAATCGAAGAAACGGTAACGGGAGAAGAGGAGATTTCATCAGAAACACCCGAAAAGACGGAAAAACTATCAGAAGTAGAAGATATCCCGGATGCAAGCACTGTTAAACCTCGCAGAGTCTACGGTAAACATGATTGCGGCCTTGATTTTGAAGCTTTGGCCGAGGCTGAAACAAATTCCAAGATCGCTTCAATTGACAGATATATTGCATCCCTTACTACTGCTGACAAGAATGAATATACCGGGCTTTTTGAAGGAAAGAACCTTATATTCATAACAGCTGAGGCTTTTTCTGAGGAAGTGATCGATCCCGAGTTTACTCCTGCACTTTACAGACTTGCCACAAAAGGCATCAATTTCACGAATTATTATCAACCTGTATGGGGAGGAAGTACTTCCACCGGTGAGTTCTCCAACCTGACCGGTCTTGTCCCTGCCTATGGCATCAGCAGTATGAAAAAGACCGCCGATAAGAACATGTATTACACCATTGGCAATCAGTTAAGGCGTGAAGGCTATTTCAGCAGAGCCTTCCATGCTCATTATTACACATACTATGGACGTGACCTTACCCATGAAAACATTGGTTACGACCAGTTTATTGCGAGAGGAAACGGTCTCGAAAATGATATCAAGTATCAATGGCCGGAGAGCGACCTTGAACTTATGCAGGCAACGGTTGATATGTATATAGATCAGCAACCTTTCAGCGTTTATTATATGTCTGTCAGCGGCCATACCAATTACAATTGGTCCGGCAATGCCATGTCATACAAGAACAAGGATGCAGTTAAAGACATGGATGTTCCCACACCCATCAAGGCATACCTTGCGTGCAATCTTGAATTTGAGTATGCCATGGAATATCTTCTTGAAAGGCTGGAGGAAGAAGGTATTCTTGATGATACCGTAATAGTCATCGGTAACGACCATTATCCCTTCGGACTTGAGCAGGAAGGTTCATCCCAGTATAAAAATGCCCTTGGAGATCTTTACGGATATGACTATAAAAAGCCCTGGGAAAGAGATCATAACCGACTTATCATCTGGTGTGGAAGCCTTGAAGATGAAGAGCCCATAGTTGTGGATGATCCTGTATACAGTCTTGATATTATTCCCACTTTATCAAATCTTTTCGGCACGGATTATGATTCAAGGCTTTATGCCGGCAGGGACGCTTTGTCCGATGAATTACCCCTTGTTTTATGGGCTAATTACAGCTGGATGACGGATAAGGCATGCTGCAGTGGCGGAAAGGTTGAAGTTTTCGAAGGATACGAGGACGAAGTAACCGATGAGTATATCAAGGCAGTAAAGAGCATTGTTGCCAATAAATTTACATTCTCAAAGAATGTGCTTGATTACGATTATTACAATGTCCTGTTCGGGGATGAAACATGACTTTTTCCCGTAAAAGTCTATTTCAATGAGGATATGAAGTTCTTTAAAGATGCTGAAGTCGAAGCTTAAACTAAAGGATGGAATGCGAAACAAGATAGTCTGCGATTACTTCCATACAGTGATCAATATCTTTGAAATCGCTGAAGGATAATCCGAAGACGTGAAGAATGACCCTTACAAGTATGAAAACTATGAGTACAAGGGCCATTGAGATAACGGAAGTAAGAATTCCCGGCACGTAGAATTTACGTGCCGGTTTTTCTTTTGCATTTGCCATCAGACCAAGGATCAATCCGGGGAAAGAGAAGATCGGGAAAACAACAAGGGACATGATGCCAAAGGTTAATGACAACTTGCTTAATCTATAATTTGCGGGTACCTCTGAAACGGAAACGCCGCCGATCTTTGTATTTTCAATCGCCATGATATTTATCTCCAAAAGAATTGTTTATTCCGGAAACATCATAGCATTTTTAATAAAATAATTAAATCAATATCTGTCTACGATCTTGAAGAAAAGCTTCTTGATCTGAAGACCGTAAGCAAGGAGCATGCCGAAGACAGCTCCGATGGCTCCCTGAGCAAATTCGTAGGGAAGTTTGATCATGGCATATTCAAATGTACTGTAAAGGAATGTTTTGCCCCATGTATATCCTGCAACCATGACCAGTGCACCGATGGTTACGCCGATTCCGGAAGCAATCTTGGGATGTTTTTTTAATACATAGTGTGAAAAAACGGAGATAACAATAGCCTGTAATCCATGAGCTATAAGGGATGTAACTGCAGCCTGGGGATAGAAGAGAATATCCCCGATGAAGGATCCCATGCCTCCGACCATAAATGCTTCAAAGGGGTTAAGTATGATACTGGCAAGGCAGATAACAACATCGCAGAAGTAAAGGTGTCCGCCGGGTACCGGAAGACTGAAAGTAGAGAAGACGATGTTAAGTGCCATGAACAGTGCTGTTACAGTGATATGTATCACAGGGACAACTACGCTTTTTTTTCTGACTGAAGATTTAGTGTTAGACATTTTTTCATACCTCGTTTTGAACTATTGGCAAATGCTTTATTTACATTTGCTGTAAAAGAGATTAATATAAAACTGGACATATAAAAATAACCAAAAAGGAATTATATGATATAACCAGATGAATTATCGCATAAAAAAGAATACAAGTGAATCAGCATATCTTCAGCTTTACAGGTATTTGGTAAAGGACATTGTTAAGGGCGTATATCCATACGGAAGCAAGCTACCATCTAAGCGTGTTATCGCCGAGGAAACAGGAGTCAGCGTCATAACTGCAATGCATGCCTTTAATCTTTTGTGTGAGGAAGGCTATGCGGAAAGCAGGCAGAGAAGCGGTATTTTTGTTACTTATAAAGGTGAGGATTTTTTTACTGCGGGGAAGAATGAACCGTCGGTTACGGTGGATGAGTATTTTGAAGAGGATAGTTCCAATATAAAAAAGAGCGTCCGAACTGAAAGCAATACGACATCTGAACAAGGAAGAGTAAAGACGTCTATTTCATATTCCGTACTTACCAAGACCATGCGGAGGGTTATGCTTGATTACGGTGAAAAGATCCTTGTTAAATCCCCCAATCACGGTTGCCCTGAACTAAGGAATGAGCTATGCAGATATCTGGCAAGATCGAGAGGTATTGCTGTAAAACCAAACCAGGTGGTAATCGGCTCCGGAGCGGAATACTTGTACGGACTTATTGTTCAGCTTCTCGGTACAGACAGAGTTTATGGTATAGAGAGTCCTGCCTATCATGTTATTGAAGAAGTATATTCAGCCATGGGAGCAAAATGCGACAGGCTTACCATGGGACCGGAAGGAATTGTGACCGATGAACTTCAAAGGACTAAGGCGACGATCCTGCATGTTACTCCTTTTAACAGTTATCCCACGGGAATAAGCGCAGGAGTATCAAAAAAAATGGAATATTTAAGGTGGGCAAAACAAAGATGTGGTATACTTATTGAGGATAATTACGATTCGGAACTGACTGTATCGAGGAAAGCGGAAGAGCCTTTGTTTTCAATGGACAGAGAGGCAGAAGTTATTTATCTGAATACTTTTTCCAGAACGGTTTCGCCTTCCATGAGAATAGGTTATATGATTTTGCCGGACCGACTATCCGAAATCTTTGATAAGAAATTGGGATTTTATTCCTGTACGGTACCTATTTTTGATCAGTATGTTATGGCTGAGCTCCTTAGGAGCGGTGACTTTGAGAGGCATATCAATCGTATCAGAAGACAGAGAAGAAAAGCACTGAACCAATAACCGGAGAGAAAGATGAGAATTATTTTTGTAAGGCACGGTGAGCCCGACTATATCAATGACTGTATTACCGAAAGAGGAATATTACAGGCTAAGGCATGTGCTGAAAGGCTTAAAGACGAAGGCATAACCGAGATTTATTCTTCTCCCTGCGGAAGAGCAAAGGATACAGCTCAGTACACCGCGGATATGCTTGGGCTTAAGGTGAATATCCTTGATTACATGAGAGAGATCAGATGGGGCGGAGAGGGTATTCCCGACGAAGGACATGTTTGGACTCTAGGGGATAAACTGCTTTACGAAGAGAATTTTGATTTTTCAAAGGATGATTGGAAAGAACATCCTTATTTTAAGAATAATATAGCGCTGTCATGTTACGAGCATGTAACAAATGGCATTGATGGATTCCTTGAATCTCAGGGATATATTCACGAGGGAAGAAGATTTAAATGCGTAGGCGGCAGTGATAAGACCATCGCACTTTTCAGCCACGGTGGATCGGGAGGATGCGCATTATCACACTTGCTTTCCATTCCTTTCCCTTATTTTTGTGCTGTATTTCCTTATGATTTTACTTCGATCACGACTCTGGATTTTCCTGTGGTAAAAGAAGGATATGTACATAACAGGGTTGAAGTATTTAATGATTGTCTTCATATCAAAGGTATTTCTGAAGGACTAAAATTACAACAGACTTCGGAAAATTGATATTTTTTATTGTATAATAGCTGATTTATTGACACGCTCTAAGGAGCGTGTTAATATTTGTCTTAATAGTTTAGCAGTTTAAACTATTAAAGCAGACAGCATGTTTAAGGAGAATTGACCGATGATCAAAGAAGCTATTGTGAAGATTGTTAACAAAGAAGATCTCTCTTACGATGAAGCATATTCGGTAATGAACGAGATCATGAGCGGAGAGACCACTCCCACTCAGAATGCAGCTTTCCTTGCAGCTCTTTCTACCAAGAGCGCCAAGGCTGAGACTACTGATGAGATAGCAGGTTGCGCCGCAGCAATGAGAGATCATGCTTTAAAGGTGGATACCGGTATGGATATTTTTGAAATTGTCGGAACCGGTGGTGACAATGCACAGAGCTTTAATATTTCTACAACTTCAGCAATCGTTGCAGCTGCAGGCGGAATGAAGGTTGCTAAGCACGGTAACCGCGCCGCTTCTTCAAAGTGCGGAACAGCGGACTGCCTTGAGGCTCTTGGCGTTAATATTCAGCAGAGCCCCGAAAGATGTATTGAACTTCTTAAGGAAGCCGGAATGTGTTTCTTCTTTGCGCAGAAGTATCATGCTTCCATGAAATACGTTGGTCCCATCAGAAAAGAACTTGGTTTCAGAACAGTGTTCAACATCCTTGGACCCTTGACCAATCCCGGTTCACCCAAGATGCAGCTCCTTGGCGTGTACGATGAGTATCTGGTAGAGCCTCTTGCAAGAGTTCTTGTATCTCTCGGTGTAGAGAGAGGAATGGTTGTTTACGGCCAGGACAAGCTTGATGAGATTTCAATGAGCGCTCCCACAACTATCTGCGAGATCAAAGACGGATGGTACAGAACCACTGTCATTACTCCAGAAGATTTCGGTTTCGAGAGATGCACTAAGGATGATCTTAAGGGCGGATCTCCTGCAGAAAACGCAGAGATCACAAAGGCTATCCTTAAGGGAGAGAAGGGCCATAAGAGAAACGCTGTATT
>JAEEGF010825538.1_pt1 | contig 17075 bp, 10 predicted proteins | sample 9134171 | NCBI WGS metagenome assembly JAEEGF01 (sample SAMN16246542, study PRJNA631951) | gut metagenome | biome: gut microbiome; feature: rumen; material: AP-attached | host: Bos | place: Iran: Karaj | collected 2018-10 | reverse complement strand
AACACACTCTGTCCAAGAAGCAAAGGTGCTTTCTGATTACGAACTACTGAAGCTCGTACATTAGTCAAACTTTTTCCACCGAAGTTCACATCTTTTAGGTTGATGACAGTTCCCACGCTGACATCTCCATTGGCGTCTATATAACGTTGGTTACCTATAACATCTTTTCCTGTAAGATAGCCGTTTTTCATCATAAAAGTGGCTTCCACCATTGAAAGCGTTACATCACTTGCTCCAGTGTCAAACACAAAATGAAGTGGCAGGCCATTTATCTTACACTTAACTTTACAGATACCGTTTTCTTTGTCAAAAGGTATCTCTGAAACTTCATTCCCCTTTATTTGAGAGCTATCTGCAGCCGGTTTGGTTGGATTCTGTCGTTGCCCCTTATATTTTTCTATCATAACCTTGAACTCACTCGTGTTTCGAAGGAAATCAAGGTCGAAGTCCCTCTCCATGTGGGCGAAACGATTATATCCCAACTTAAGTGCCTTTTCCAGATATTTCAAAGCATTGTCCTTATCCTTCATTCGCGAATACAGGCAAGCAGCATCATAGTAATTTCCAAAGTCAGTCGTATCTCTTGCAATAATTGCATCCATGGCTTCTTTAGCTTTGTCATACAGTCCAAGTCCCTGATAGGCATATTGAATACATTCATACTTTTCTGGTATGTCCTCTATTTCAATAACTTTCTTAAAATCAGCCTCTGCTAAGTCTCTTTTACCCAATTTTGCGTACAAATCGCCGCGAGTTTCATAAAAATATGGTTCTTTAGGTTCCAAAACAATAGCCATTGACAGATCTTCAAGCCCTCCTTCCAAATCGCCAGACAATTCCTTGAACCATCCTCTTCGATAATAACCAAAACCATATTCTGGCTGCATTGTCAAGACCTTGTCCCATTCTGCAACAGCTGCCTTAGCATTACCATTCTCATAGTATATGTTTGCCTTCTGTGCCAAGAAATTTACATCAGTACTATCCATATTTAAAGCCTGATTTATGTTGGCCAATGCTTCCTCATAATTACCAAGTCTAAAATGGCAGTTAGAAATCTTCTGGTACACTTTTTCCGACATATTCTTGTTGTTGGCAATAGAATAGTATTCTATAGCCTTATTATAGTTTTTTGCTTGATCATACATTGTCGCGATAATATAAGGCCATGTTGCTTCGTTAGGAGCTTTTGCCGACTGCACTTTCATTTTGGAAACAAGTATAGTAAAAGCAGGTTCTTTCACTGTAAGTGCAAGGAAGTGAGCTTTTCTGTCCCAGTCAATACTCAAAGCTTTAATAATGTCATCTGTGGCCTCGTTCCATTTCTCGAGTCCTATATACGATTCAGCACGGAAAGAATAACCTGATGAATATTCACTCTCCAACTTTGTAACGTAGTCAAACTGTTTAATAGCTTCCTCCCATCGTTCTTGAGCATTAGCATTGCGACCTAATCCCATGTACCCCATGACATCGCCTGGCTTTAGTTCCACCATTTTACGGTAGTCAGCACTGGCAAGGTCGTATTTCCCTTGCTCGTAAAATAGTTGCGCCCTCTCTTCATAGGGTTGTGTCTCTTTTGGCTTCAGGCGAATGGCTTCATTATAATCTGCCAAGGCTTTTACAGAGTCTTCTATATGAAGATATATTCCAGCTCTTGTAGAATATGCATATGCTACATAGTCAACATCTTTCTTTGGCAGGTATTTCAAAGCGAGATCTGCAGCGGTTAATGCCTGTCCAAATTCCTGACGATAATCCCTCAATGAGGCAATCCAGACAAAAGAATACCCGTTCTTAGGATTCTCATTTAAATCCTTGTTAAAATACTCAATTGCTTCATCGTATTTCTGTTCCTGCATGGCTTCTCGACCTCTCTGATAGTTATAGGACTCAGGCCGTTTGATGTTTTGCGCTTCAACCTGATACATGCCAATTATAAGCAATACAAAAATAATTATCTTTCTCATAACCACTTTTATTATATTTGCAAAATTAGTAATTACATTTATTTTTTAAAAATTATCTTGGTCCGCAAGCCTTGTGAAAGTGCTATTTTACTCCCATATAACCAAATTACGAGGCAGCGCAATCTTCTTTGCATCACCTCTACGCCCATCAATATAATAGCTTTTTGCCATATAGTCATCAAACTGTCCAGTGAAGGCCGCACGAATTCGTGCACATTTCTCGTTGATTGAATTGAGCATAGGATTAGTTACATCCTCAATACTTTGGATTGCCCTGTCTGTAAGTCCTGATGGCTTTAATTGATAATAGATATTAGTCAATTCTTCCCGATAATCAGGTAATTGTTTAAATGCAATCCCTTCAGGGTGACGTAGGAACAACAAATATACAGATTTTACCAATGGCTCCAACTTGATCTCCATATCATTATAATCTGGCAAAAGAATGCGCCAATCTTTGGTTATCATCATTCTACTTAAACGATTATCTGGATGAATAAGCTGCTCCAAAATATGTTCTGCAATACCTCGTTGGCGCAACTTGCTGATTCGTTCCCGTATTTCCTCCATCAATACGCTAATGGTTTCTTCTTGCTCCTCTGGGCTAAAGGTGTCATCAGCAAAATTGGTAGAGGGACTCTCGATGTTCCCCCAATCGTCAAAACTCTGAGTTTTGCTTTCCAAATACCTTTCATGCCGTTCTTTTTCGAGCGAGATTTGCTTACCTATTCGGTGGAGTTGGTCAGCCAAAGGCTCTCCGTTCTTTGATGACAATGGATAGAAACGATTTGATGCCTTATCCTTTCCATCACTCCCTCGATGTATATCCTCTGTACGGATAAATCCTTGCGTTATCTTTTCCTTGTCTGATGGATTCTCCAGATATTGAAGCAAGAAGTCATTCCCAATTGAGATTTCCGACAATTCGACATCTGTGAGATAGGGCGCCCTATATTGAAGAACTCGTTTGTCTTTCAGTTTCTTAATGAGCAGTGGCAGGTAGATGATATGAAAACCGATCATCTGTCCCCAGCCTTCGAGCACCTCTGGCCGGGTCTCGAATAGTTCCGTCAACATTTTATCCTCTTCACTGGCAATGTACACAAGTTCCTTTGGCGATAATCTTCCATTGAGTTTAAACTCAATTTGATTATCTTCTATTTTTATTTGGTCTTGTGGAGGAAGTTGCTGATAGTTTACTGTTGTTTTGTTCTCGAGTCGCCTCTCCATCACATACAAAGCAATGAGTAATACGGCCACCAACACGTCTATCACATTCCAAGTCACTCGTCCAAGTGCAATCTTATATATGGGTTGGAACAATAGCGCAAGCGTACAAAATATTGTTGATGCAATCGTATTATGCCTTGTATAATACTGGTATGCCAAAAGCCCGAACGCTACCATAGCCACAAACCTGACTAGCATATAGTAGCCATATGGCATCGGAGCGAGGCAAAGCAGCATTAACACTGCGAGAATTAGATATACTTGTTTCATCATCGTCGGTAGAACCTCTCTTGTTCCATTTCTTCTACTTCATCTTCCCATTCATCGCCAAAGAGTTCTTCCATTTCAGACTCATATTCGACTTTGGCATCATGCCAGTCATATAAGATGAATACTGTTGGGAGTGATAGCCAAACTGCAATTGTTACGCATATATACCAACAAGTAGACTGAGTAATCGCGTTATCCCAATCTATCTTTGTCTTTTTGCAATAAACAAACGAGGATGCAAGAAAAATACATACTGGAATTGCATAAAAAAGAATATGCAATCCTGTCGGCAGGTATGAGAGCCAATGGCTTACATAAAAATAGGTTTCCAGGCCTACATAAAGAGACACAATAAAGGCTGCGGTAAGTGGTTTTGGCTTTGACTCCCACATCCCGATGCCAATGATAATGGCCCAAATAGCAGCATTTATCCAAAAAGCCATAGCGAAATTCAATTTATTAAAGTCTTATAATAAGAATGTCGCAATTGATATTATAAATAGTATAACAACAACCATACAACCACTATTAGATGGAGTAGATCTTGGTTTCTGTTTTTCGAACATTTCATCTACAACAGTCATGGGGTCAATAGCAAATCTCAAGTTTTGATGATAGTTTTCTAGAAGATCTATGTTGATTTTGTTTAACTCTTCAATGTTCTCTATCAACTTCTCTCCTTCTACTTTCCCTTCAGTTATTTCTTCATCAAAAAGAATTCTAGCACATCTTACCATTGCTTCCGATTCCTTCTTGAATAATGCCATTTGTTGCTCATATGAAGAAAATATTTCTTTTAATTTTTCAGGAGGAAAAGACAATAATGATGCCGTATCCCCTTTAGGAATCAGATTTTCAAATATCTTACGCTGTTTTTCAAACAACGCAGCTAATACAGACCATGATTTCTTCAGCTTTTCTGTAGAGAGGTTTTTGAGAAAACCCTCAAAGTCTTCAAATGACTCAAACTTATAATCATTCAATTCATTCATAAATAGCAACTAGTTTGTTGGAGGAATATTTAATGATGACAAATTAAATTTAGGCAATTCAATCGTATTAAAATAGTCATCATACATCTGGAGATAATCAGCACGGATGTCTTGTGCGAGATAGTTCTCATCTATACCTTCAATTTTTTCAAGCAATGTTTCATCCGATACTTTTTTCAAATTTGAACGTAGCACCTTGAAGAACTTAATCTCACTATATTCAATTTTGTTGTCAGCACGGATTGTCTGAACTGCAACATTTGCAACATGTATTTCCTCTTCCTCTGTCAGAGATTGTTCGGCTAGGCTGGTAAGGTATTGCTTTAGGAAACCATTTCCTTTCAGATTGATTTCATTTACCAACCCATCAAGTTCTTTGTCAATGTCAATATCGCCAAATAGATTCTTTTCTTTTGACATCTTTTTGATCATATCTACCTCTTCAGAGGCAATATCACCATCACACGACATACAAGCGAATGCTGTCCTCAATAATAATTCGTTTTGTTCCATTTTTGAAAAATTTTAAAATCCTATTTTGGGGCGTTTGTTAGTGTCTATCTCCTCTCCATTCATTTCTGCTTTGATGCGCTCATACTTTTTCAACTCCTGCTGATTGAGTGAAGGCCTCGTGGCCAAGATAACTTCTTCCAATATTTTTTGAGTTATCTTGCTTTTAGCAATCAGTGCTTTACGAGACGCATCATCTACGATTAATTTCAGATCTGCTGAGACATAGTTCTCAGTCATCTCGGCCAGATGTTTATAATCAATGCCAAAATCGTAAGGCCTTTTTTGGAGATACAATTTTAGCATGAGTTCACGAGCTCTTTTATCAGGTGGCGCTAAATAATATTTCTTATCTAGACGGCCTGCTCGCAAAATAGCAGGGTCAATCATATTTGGATAATTTGTTGCTCCAATAATAAAAATACCCTTCTCTCCCGTTCTGTCCATCTGAGCAAGCATTTCATTTACAGCGCCGAGTGACATTTCATGAACATTTCCATTATCTCGATTTGGGACTAACTCGTTCATTTCATCTATAAAAATAATCGTAGGAGCATTCTCTTCTGCTTCAGCAAACATCTTTCCAATATTCTCCTGTGTCGCATTTACCCATTTACTTTTCAAAGTACTAGGCTTGACTTCCATAAAGTTAAAACCTACTTCTTCTGCAAAATGTTTAGCAAAGAATGTCTTTCCACAACCTGGAGGCCCATACAATAACATTCCATTGGGTATGGTAAGACCATAACGAGCGTACTCTTCTGGGTTTAGAAGAACGTCGATAACTTCATGACGTAGAAGATCTTTTAGCTCATCCATACCAGCAATAGCAGCAAATCCCTCTCCTTTGGCGACTTTACGGGGGATTTTACTGTCTTTTGTTTCTCCCTCTTTTATTTTTTGCTTCTGTACCGGCTTCTCAATTGTTATGTCACCATTAATAGCTTTGAGGAATTCATTAGCATTCTGAAAACGGTCTTCTACATCAGGACTTAGTGCCTTACATATTAAATTCTTTAACTGTTCGTCAAACTCAAACAGTTCAATTTCAGGAATCCTAACTAGATGCTCCCTTTCTTTTTCAAGCCTCTCTATGATTTGCTGGTCGTTCATCCCTGATGTATCAAAAAACCAAGGCTGTGTACCATATATTAATTGATATAAAACTGCACCGACTGAAAATAAGTCAGATTGTACACTACTCACGCCATTCAGACGTTCAGGTGCCATATAAAACGGATTAAGCTGTTTCAAGTTTGGACGTGCCGGTTCTTGATTCAAGAAACGAGCATAACCAAAATCTATCAATTTCAAATTATCCAATGTCCCTGACAGGTCAAGCATCAAATTTTGAATTGTAATTTCATTATGTATGATAGGAACAACTTGATTGTGAAGATATTGAATAGCAGATAGCAAGGCTTTACATACTTGCTTAATTTCATATACGCTAAGTTCCCCCTCACGGACAATCCGTTTGTCAAGCGTTTCTCCACTTACAAATTCTGTCACTATGTATGCCAGCTGCTGACCATTAGTGATTAGACTGCCACTATTCACATATTTGCATATATTTGGATGGTTAAGTCTTTTCGTTATTTCTACTTCGATAATACTTCCATCTTTATCAAATTGAGAATATTGTAGCTTTGAATAGTATATCAATTTCAAGAATCTCAACTTTCCACTTGAGTCCTTTACACGATAGGTTTCCGCATAAGCGCCTTCTTTATGCGGAAACACAACCGTATATTGATTGTCTATTATCTGTCCTTTATTGAATAAAAACATAGTTGCCTTATTATCTTTCTCTCTTTCTTAAAATATCATCATTACCTGGTTTTTCATCATCAGGTAGCAAACTAATGAGTCCATCCACAATTGGTCTTAATTTCTCTGTGGTTGGCTGATTCTGAATAATTTCTAATCCTTGGTTAATAAGGGAACGTGCTCGATTACGATCTTTCCATGTCTTCTGATTAAATTGTCTTTGCCAATCAAGAATCCATACGACAAAGAATTCAACCTCAGCAATCTTATAATCGAAAGCCCACAGCTGATCGTAAAGTTCACGAGCCATTTCTACATTCTTTGATCTGATGACTTCGTCAACATTATGTCTTAATTGTTCTATCATCTGAGTGGTCTGAGCATTACCGTATTTCTGATTGTCTTTTTCCAACTCATCAAACATACCTCGTAGGCGTTGTTCCTCCCTTTCCCAATCACCTAAAGAATATTGAGTGTCCACCTTGATTCCAAGAGCTTGCATATCAGCCAATACCTGATCTTTTGTATCGCGGTCAGAACCTGCTTCTATATATTTATTCTTTATATCTGCTATTTCTTGTTTCAGAATTGGATCATTCAACTGATTTGCCTTACGTTCCATCGCTCTGAATTCTTCCATCACCAATCCCTTTGGCAATTCTGTCTTAGTCTTCGATGATACTCTTTCCGTCAAATCAATTTCAGTATCAAGATAAGGAATATCAACAATAAAAGAATCAATTGTACCGGAACGCTCTGCATGCATACGTATATTCACCTCACTGTCCTCTGGCAAAAGGTTGGGGATGTCTTCTCCTGTCAATATGATGTCATAAAGGTGTTTCGTAAAAAATGCTCTAGGTCCCTTTTTTCCTTTTTCGAAGGGTTCATCTAATTGATAGAGTGACATACGTATTTCATCTTCTAGAATGCCAGGGCGCATAGCTTTTTGAGTATGCAATCCACTAATAACACCTGAAGCAGGAAGTCTCACACCTTTGGCTAGGCCTTCAATAAAGTCAAAAACTTCATTTCCTTCGTCATCGGCAGTTCCAAGACCAAGTGACATTGGCATCACAGCATCACCAATTCCATCAATACCTTGGATAATACTCAAAGAGTTTGGTTCGCATTCTAAAGCAGTCCCTTGTTCGTCGTAACATCTAATTTCAAACAAGTTGGTACTGTCTGCTTTCAGTTTTAAAGTAATTACTGCTCCTAAAGATGTAACTTCTTGTTTCCCCAGCGAAAATAAACCATCTGTACGTACGAAGTCTACTAGGACGCTTGATTTGTCATAATTGTCACATTTCTCTGTTAAGAGGAACACATTTCCCCATTCTTCCTCTTGGACAGATGTGCTCTTAAAATCAACTTTCAACTGAATCTTTGAACGGTCACGATTCTTATCAACAATATCATCAGGGACATCAACAGTAGAACCGTAAAGTGCTGCACCACAAGCAACACATGTCATTGGATCGATACTGGTATCTACTTTGCTTGTCACCTGTTCGCGTAGCATTTTTCGGACAATAGGAGAGTGGGTAGGGCCACCGACTAAAATAAGAGCTCCTATGCGTTCTCCATCAAGATTATTACGTTCAAGTAACTGTTTTGTCAGGTCTATTGCTTTCTGGTAGATAGGGGCAACTACTGGTTCCAACATTTCCTGAGTTATGGTTAGACACATTTCAAAGTCTGTACCTTCATCGTCCTGACCATAATTTTCGCCGAGATCTGTCTCTACTGTATAAGATTCATTAAACGAGAGCTGTATTTTTATCTCCTCAGCCTTTGGTTTCCACATATTCATGAAAGCCTCCGCTTTTTTAGAAAGAATCTCGTCAATATTATAATTCTCTTTGAAATAGGGAAGGAAAAAACTCTCGAAAATAGCCTTATCAATATCTTTTCCTCCCAATTTGTTGTTACCAGCAGTGTCAACAGGCTTCATAATACCATCTTCAATCTTCATTAAAGCAGCATCAAAGGTACCGCCACCAAAGTCGAAGACAACCCAGTAGGCATCTTTCATTTTTGAATCCAATCCATAAGCAACTGATGCAGCAACTGGTTCCTGTATCAATTCCACATGTTCAAAACCAGCTAACTTTGCAGCTCGTTTTGTGGCATCTTTTTGATTGTTGTCAAACATAGCAGGAACGGTGATTACTGCTGTACGAACATCATCATCAAGGACATACTTTCTAAGTTCCTTTAACACCTCTGATGAAAGCTCTTCTGGCGTAACGTCACGTCCAAGGTTATTACTATGCATAATCTCATCAGTACCCATTTTACGCTTAAATTCTATGAAAGAATTAGGCTCATAGCCTTCTCTCACGCAAGATAACTGATAATCCTTCTCTAATTGTGAGTGGGCTTTTACTCCGACAAGCGTTTTTCCACTTTTTGTATAAGCAACGCATGATGGGGTTGTATCTCCCTGAACACCACTTTTCTTAACTACTGCTTTCCCATTTTCAAAACGGGCAATGGCAGAGTTGGTTGTTCCCAAGTCAATGCCATAAATGATTTTATTCGATTTCATATTTCTCAAAATTTTATTCGTTATATGCAACAACTACTTCAGCTGCTTGAATCATTTCTCCCTTGTATAAGACCATTGGTTTTAGTACTCGACGTATTATCTGAGTTCCAACAGGCAGATCCTCATCAAGTTCCATTGTGGGTTTCATGTTGTTCCCATCTGTATATTTTTCACCAACTAATTTTGGTATTTCATATCCTTTGGATTTTAGACGGTCATTTATTGCCGATGCTCGATTCTTCAAATTTGAGACACCCTTGACTTTAGAATCCATAAAGGAAAGATTCTGTTCAATACGTGCAATTTCATTTGCAATGTCAAGAACAAAAGAATGGTCTTGCTTGGGTTCTGGACTCTGATTAAGTTGCTTTTCCAACAATTCTACTAGTTTGTTGTCCAGTTTTATAGATTCTTCCTGCATCGCTTTTTGAGCTGTTTCTAGACTTTCTTGTGCACTTCTTATTTTATCAATTGATGAAGAACCGCTAAGAATTTTCTTTCTAAGGAAGAAGTAAACGAATCCTAGCAATGCTAATGCTATCAATATTCCACATACAGCCATCCAAGTACGAAAATTAATACTATCAGACAAGTTGTTTGTACTGTTTTGAAGATTCTTATTCGTTTCAGACAAATCAGCGCCAACTTTATTGGCTAATGCATTAAGATCCTCAGTATGCTTCCTTTGCATTTCCAACAAACTATCCACATTTGTTTTTTGTTGTTGATACAAACTTCGCATCTTCGTATTTTCTTGCTGAAGACGAGAGACTGAAGTCTTCATGTTACTTACTTCTCTTTGAAGAGAAACAATCTTCAAAGAATCATTTCCTATAGTATTCATAGAGAATACAAGGAACACGAATGAAATTAATAAACCCTTTTTCATTTATCTATAACTTCTAATTTAATTTTCCAAAACAAAGAAAAGCAGAGGAAACCTCCTACTATTGCACCTAAAGCGCCTCCGACATTATCGCCTATTACTAATCCAAGCAGACAAAATATTATTGATCCAATCCACCATAACAGTTTAATATCAGATTCTTCCAGTGATAAAAAGTCAAATGTGTTTACTCCGGCACTCTTACACATTTTTTTTAATATATCTCTGTTTGTCTTATAATGATTGGCAAATTGAACTGACACATCCATATCATCTATTCTTTTAATTAAATCCCAACATTTTGTAAGCATATTCTTGATTTCAGATGCAAGACTATTATCTTGACTATATCCTGTTGGAAATAAGAATAAATTAGGATCATTTTGGAATTTATTTACAACTCCTACGATTCTGCTCAATGCCGTTGATGCAACATGTGTTGATATGTTAACATAAAAATCATTGTCATCTGAAGTTTTTGCCTTTATATTAGACAACGATTGTTTTGTATTATAAAGCAAATGCTCAACACTTTCTAATTCCGCAAGCCATTTTCTTCCAATAACATAATCGTAATCATTTGTAATTCTATCAATATAAGAATCATTTAGGCTTCCGCTACATTTACATATAGTGACTTCATTTTCTATTTTTCTTATGTCTGCTGATGTTCCTTTCGGTGGCATGTTCTCAATAATGCCTTTAACGGTCTTAATATTTTCTAAACAGCGTTGTTTTGCCAAAGATCCAACAACAATCCTATATGCTTCTTGTAAAATATTAAGTGTTATACGAGGCGCGTCATCATCATCTTTATTTGAGTAATTAAGGTAATCTATTCCACATTGCAATATTTCTAGACCTAATTTGTCTGATATCATGCCGAACTGAGGGGCTGATACAGAAATAACACCTCTTAATTGAGTTAAAGACTCTTTTGTAGAAGAAATCAGTTTTTTACCAGCCTCAAGTCTAGCCTTTGCTTTTTTATGATCTACTTTCTTAGCTTTCTCAACTTCTGAGGATATCTTGTTAATAAGAGGTGTAATTGTTTTGCTATTGATATAATTTTTAGTCTCTGTACTAAGTTTGCAATCTAATAGACTTGTCATATCCACTTCCTCAGAGAAGTTGTCAATAAACTGATGTAATAGTTCTATGCTTGACATCTTGATAGTACTATTCTCATCAAGAGTAGATATATAATCATTTCCAAACTTCGAATAAAGATTTTCTGCCAATTTCAAAGCCAATCCATATTCTTTCTCAATAATACTACATATCATCTTATTTTGTAAAGAAGATAGTGATTCTTGTATAGACCAGATTTCTTTTGCTTTAGTAATATTGCCAGCTATAAGATGATTGAAAGCAACTTCATCTTGAGATGTTATCTTTAAAAACCAGAACTGCGCATATTTTATTTGTTCCTTAGCAATAGCTATATGTGCTTCTGCCTCTTCAAACATATCAACAGTTCTTGATAGCGGCATCATCAATCCATTTAAATCCAAAGGGAAATCAACGCTCTTGCCAATTTTCAAGAAAGCAGAAGCTTTGCTCTTATTGGCAATAATCTCTTGTCTACGAGAGTTCGCGAATACCCCTAAAATACGATAAGGATTGTTTGTAATTATATTCATATAGCCTAATCCATTTAATTATAGTTTATGATGAAGTTAATGAAGAAGCGATAAAACCAAATATTGCAGCAAGAATCCATAAAAAGCATCCAATTTCCCCAGCATAGAATCCCAAAATTCCACAAATTAATGCCAGAATACCAAAAACCACTCCAATGCCATGTGCCCCCCAAATACTTCCTATTATAAAGAAGAATACTACAATAACCAGAAGTGTAATTAATGTACTTCTGTGGCTTTCTGCCCATAATAAAATAACATTTTTTTGTGATTTCGCTTTCGCTTCATTATAATGTTTACCTCCATGACCAAATCTTTCCATATATGACAAATAATCTTTCTTTGTTTTGCATAAAGAGTAAAATTTGTCATCTAACAGAAACCTCAGAGCCTTTCTTGATTCAGAACGAGTTGAATCAATTAATGATATGCAGCCATCTATCTTTTGGCATTTGTTAATCCTTTCAGCTATTTTTACTTTCTCCTCTTCTTCCTTAAGTCTATCCTGCTCTTCCTTCTTCTGCTTAAGATCAGCATACTTCTTCCTGCATTCTTCAATATATTTACCATTAGGGTATTTGGAAATATACTTCTCGAAATCTTCAAGTTTCCTTGCACTTTTATATGTCTGATATTCTTCTTGCTCACTCTCTAATCTTTTTAATTTTGCTTCAACATCTGTTTTATGAGAACCATTAGGGAACATTTTCAGATACTCTCTACACGCATCAATGTTTTTACATTCACAAAACAATTCGTCATCTGTAAAAAACATATGTTGACTAACGTCAATATCTCTTGCACAAGCAGAAAAAGCAGAACTCCTATATATAGGTAAACTGAAAGCACCAATATCATCCAATATTTTTTTTAATGCTTCCCTATTTGGCTTAAGCCTTTCCTTTCTGAATTCTGGAGATAAATCCATTATATCAAGAATCATCATAGTTTCCCATGAATCTCCAAAAGCCTGTCTAAGTTTTGTTATTGACTTTTGATTTTCATAGCCGTTTATTTTGGGAAACTCATCGTTCTGTACTTTATTCAATGAATCTATAGATTTACCCAAGGCTACTTGTGCAACAAGTGTTGATTGGGCAATATAAAAAGCATGGGACTTTCCTAATTTTGTTTTTATTGCAACAATTTCTGAACGGGCATCCTTAATAAATGTCAGAACATCACTTGTTCCACAATCTAGCAAAATCAAGAACTTCGCAATTTTCTGTTGTAAACTGTCATTTTCAGCATTAACTTCTATTGGGGGTAGTTCGTCAATAATCTTCTGTAACGTCTTAATATTATCTTCACATCTCTGCTTCGCAAGTGATCCCATAACAACAGATAATGCGTATTTCTGCATTTTCATTGTAGTATGATGTTTGCCTTTATCGCTAGAGTTGTTATAATAATCAATGCTACATTGGAGAATCTCGGATCCTAATTTATCAGCTATCATTTGTAGCTGGGCATCGCTTGTTGGTAAAATTTCCTTCAAGCTTGAGAATTCCTCCTTTGTGTTTCTGACTAACTTTCGGGCAGAATTAAGTCTTGCATTGCCATCTTTGTGTTCAACTTTTCTTGATCTATCAACCTCCGATGTTATTTTATCAATTAACGGGCCAACGGTCTGAGCGTTAATATATGATATAGTATCTGGTTCCAACCTAAACCCTAAGAGTTCCTTCATTCCTATCTCATTGCCCAAAGAGTCTATAAATTGATGCAACAAGTCTGCTGGTGACATTTGAATGGTAGAACTAGAATCTATCATTTGAACATAACTATTCCCAAATTTGGCATATAATAATTCAGCAGTCTTAACTGCCTGTTCTGATTTCTGTTCAATCAGATAACATACTAATCTGTTTTGTAGGGATGATATTGTCTCTTCTTCCGACCATATTTGTATGGCTTCGGCCATATTTCCAGATAATAGGTTCTTAAAAGCCTGGTCATCCAATGGCGTTGAGCCTTTAATAAACCAAAATTGTGCATATCTAATTTGCTCTTTAGCAATTGAGATATGTGCCTCTGCTTCATTCATCAACTCAAGGGTACGATTAGACACAGGTAAAAACCCTATTAAATCAAGAGGGAACTCTACAGAACGATTAACTTTCAAGAATGCTGTTGCTCTTCCTTTGTTAGCAACATATTCTTTTTTGGGAGCGTTTGCAAAAACCCCTAAAATTCTATATGGGTTATTATTGATGATATTCATATCAGTATCTTGTTGTTGAAATATAGTATTCTGATTCATATTCACCACCTATTAAGTTTTCTGTCCCATAAAAAGACCTTACTCCTGGTGCCGTTGCAACGACATCGTATGAACTCGATGGTAAAATGATTGTTCGACTTTGATAAGCTTCAAGTACTATTTTCATACTTTTCACTCCACTATATAATATAGTAATCGTCTTCCCTGATGAATTAGTTAAATGTATTGTACTGTTCTTCCCTCTTCCATATGAAATTTGTTGTGATGAAGGAAGATGGCCGTAATTGCCACTCGATATGACAGAAGCGACTTCCAAATCGATTATATTTTTATTTGCCTCTTGGACATGTCGTCCTTTGGGGTATCGTCTCAGATACTCTTTATATCCAGTCATCGTATCTTCTGCCTTTGCTGTCTTCCAAGCATTGGCGTCAGTGCCATACTTTTCATATTCTTCTCGTTTCTTAGCTTCTTCAACCTTCTTGATACTATCTTTCCTGGCTTTTTCTGCCTTCGCCTGTTGAATTTCCTTTATCTGGTTATAATGATCAGTAATCGCTGTTACTGCCAATTGTAATGATTTGTTATTGTAACTACTATATTTGCGGATGATTTTCCACATTTCATCCAAATCACAATCAGCGGGAGTGTCAAGTATTTCTTTTTTTAGATTTTCAGCCCTTACACTAATCATAGAATCAATAGATGTTGCAAAAACACTATGAGGATGATTAGATATAAAATCAAGACAATCATCTAGTGAAGTAAGATGATGATATTCATATTCTTCTAAGACTTTTTTTACTTCTCCAATATAATTACTGTTAGGGTATAAGTCTAAAAATCTGGCACAAGATGAAGTGTCGCCTTTGTTTACAATGTTACTATATAAATTGTATTCCGCCTGTTTTGCTGCCTGTTTCTCCAATTCCCGTCGGTGATTAGAGCTCCAAATGGAATAACCCAATAATCCAGCAACAAAAAGTGCTAAAAGAGTCCATATTATGGTGTAAACAATCCTTTTTCGTCTTTTTGTCCTAATCAAATTATCTAATCTTTCTTGAGCCTCGGTAATGTATTTACAATTAGGGTAGTTATTGATGAAACTTTCGAATTCATCTATTGTTTCACACCTTTCGAACTCTCCAAAGATAATTTTATCTCTAAGTTTATCGATTTCTGCTTTTCTATTCGGATAGTCTTTCTCTAAATCATGACAATCTTTCAAACAATTACATGTTTTGAAGCGTATAATCCGCTTTTTCTCATCAACTTCTGCTTTATGCTCGCTTTCTGGGAAAACACTTATGAAGTATTCGCAATCAGATATCGTTTTGATTTCGGAAAGCATTTGCTTCTCAGAACGCAAATCTATAGCATCAGGTTTCCCTGTAAATATTTTAGCCTTGATTAAAATGTCACTCAAAGTCTCTCGATTCGGAATATATCGATCTCTATTATATGAAGGATCAATGTTCAATTTATCCATCATTAACGTAAGTAACCATGCTTTTTTTATGGTTTCTCTTGTTTGTTCTATTACAGAATTTCTGTTATAGCCAATTGACAGATTAATTTTTTCCAAAGACCGATTAACAACATCAATTACTTTAGACAGTATAATATTTACTATATTTGTTGATGTTTTCAAATAGTAAGGATGATTTGCTCCCAGAATTTCCTTTATTGATCCTAAATATGGACCACAATCCATTAACAATTTCTTTGCTCGATCAAGTTCATCATTAGCGATACTCAGTAGCCTTGGAGATTCATTAACAACGAACCTAGACAACTTATTATTAATATATTGCTCATATTTAAATACTTCTCTCGGAGGAAGTTCGTCAATCATTCTTTGTAGTATTTTTACATTTTCTTCACAACGTTGCCTTGCAAGAGTACCCACAACAATAGATTGGGCATACTTTTGCATTTTCATTGCCGTTTGATGACGATCTTCTTCTTCTGAGTTATTGAAGTAATCAATACCACACTGTAGAATCTCTAATCCTAATTTATCGGCTATCAGTTGATATTGAGGATTGTTCTCTTTGAAAATACTTTTTAGTGTGATAATATCATCTTTAGTGTTCTTGATGAGTTTTTTTGCAGCTTCAATTCTGGCCTTGGCATTGCTATGACTAACTTTTTTTGTCCTTTCAATTTCAGACAAAATATTATTTATCAGAGGTTCTGTGGTATTTCTGGTAATATATGCTTGTGTTTCTTCACAAAAATCGTAAGATAGTAGATTTTGCATTCCAATATCTTCACCAAGAGAGTCAATAAATTGATGAAGTAATTCCCGCCCTGTCAAATGAAGCGTACAACTATCATCAATACTATGTATATATGTGTCACCAAAACTTGCATATAGTTTTTCGGCATCCTTCACAGCCAATGATGGCTTATTTTCAATTAAATAGCAAATAATCCTATTCTGTAAAGATGATAATGAGTCAAACTTTGACCATATCTCTTTAGCATAAGCAAGGTTGCCGGCAAATAAGTGATTAAAGGCGACTTCGTCCTGAGGCGATATTTTTAAGAACCAAAATTGTGCATATTTGATTTGTTCCTTAGGAATCGTGATACTAGCTTCCGCATTGTCAATCATTTCAAGGCTTCGATTAATAGGAGGAAGTATCCCTTTTAAATCAAAAGGAAGCTCTAAGGAACGGTTAACTTTAAGAAAAGCAGTTACCTTACCTTTACTAGCCACTATGTCCTTTTTAGGAGAATTTGCATATATTCCAAGTATCCTGTAAGGATTTTGTAATACTATTTTAGGCGTAGTGTCCACTTTTTAATGACAATGTCTATATCCAAGCAGACTCCCACAACTTGGCGTTTTTATTATCGTGCCCAACATACACGCTAAAAACGTGGAGCCAGTTCTGTGCTTAGTCCAAGATCATGAGGTTTTGACAAATCATATATTTGCAAACTTCCTTGATCGTTAAAACCAAAGCGTTCAGAAAACGCTTTAAGCATGTATGTGTCCAACTCTCCTGTGACAAACC
>JAEEGF010544537.1_pt1 | contig 17079 bp, 21 predicted proteins | sample 9134171 | NCBI WGS metagenome assembly JAEEGF01 (sample SAMN16246542, study PRJNA631951) | gut metagenome | biome: gut microbiome; feature: rumen; material: AP-attached | host: Bos | place: Iran: Karaj | collected 2018-10 | reverse complement strand
TAGCTTTGCTGCTTCCTCAAGGTCGTACTTTTGCTGAGCAATTTTGATTTGGCCTTGAACGTCATCTAATTCCTCACGAATTTTTGTAACATCCTCCACCAGCTTCTTCTCGTTATCCCAGGCTGCTTTCTTTGTGTTGTACTCGTCTCTAAGCTCTGAGAGTTCCTTCTGAAGGTCAGCAAGTCTATCCTGAGAAAGCTTATCAGTTTCCTTTTTAAGAGCGGCCTCTTCAATCTCCAGCTGCATTACACGTCTGTTCATTTCATCCAGCTCTGCTGGCATTGAATCAAGCTCCGTCTTAACAAGTGCACAGGCTTCATCCACAAGGTCGATTGCCTTATCTGGAAGGAATCTGTCTGAGATGTATCTGTTTGAAAGTGTGGCTGCGGATACCAGCGCACCATCAGTAATCTTTACTCCGTGGAATACCTCGTAGCGCTCCTTAAGTCCACGAAGGATTGAAATGGTATCTTCTACTGTAGGCTCATCTACCATTACAGGCTGGAAACGACGCTCTAATGCAGCATCCTTTTCAATGTATTCTCTGTATTCATCAAGTGTTGTGGCACCGATACAGTGAAGCTCTCCACGGGCAAGCATTGGCTTTAGCATGTTGCCTGCATCCAGGCCACCGCTGCCATTTTTTCCTGCGCCGATGATTGTATGTAATTCATCAATAAACAGGATGATTTCACCATCAGAATTCTTTATTTCATCAAGGACAGCCTTTAATCTTTCCTCGAATTCACCCTGATATTTTGCACCAGCAATCATTGAACCGATTTCAAGTGAAAATACCTTTTTATTTTTAAGTGCATCTGGCACATCACCACGGACAATACGCTGTGCCAGGCCCTCTACAACTGCCGTTTTACCAACACCTGGCTCACCGATAAGCACTGGATTATTCTTTGTCTTTCGGCTAAGGATTCGGATAACATTTCTGATTTCCTCGTCACGACCAATTACAGGATCAAGCTTGTTATCCCGGGCTCTTTCCACCAGATCATAGCCATATTTTTCAAGTGTATCGTAGGTAGCCTCAGGATTATCCGTATTTACGGTTTGATTTCCTCTAACTGTAGCAAGGACTGCAAGGAAACTGTCTCTTGTAATGCCAAACTGCTTGAAAATGTTCTTGATAGGAGTGCTTGGCTTTTTAATCATGGCAAGCATAAGATGCTCCACCGAAACATAACTGTCTCGCATAGCCTTGGCTTCATCCTCGGCATAGGTAAGCACATAATTCAGATGCTGACCAACACGAAGATCACCTCCCTGTACCTTTACTCTGGCACTAAGAGCTGCATCTATTGCATTTACGAATTGAGTAGTGTCGATATTCATCTTGCTAATCAATGAAGGGATCAGACCATTCTCCTGACGCATCAGCGCCATTAAAAGATGCTCCTGCTCCAGCTCCTGATTACCATACTCCATTGCTATCTTTTCACAGCCATTTATGGCTTCTATTGATTTCTGTGTAAATTTCTGGATATTCATAAATCTTCTCCTTTCTCCCTAGCCTTCCCTTCGCCAGGGTGGCAGATGATGTACCTTCTCTTTTATTAATTATGTTCTAACACAAAAATTAGCACTCTACAAGAGAGAGTGCTAATAATTTATAAATATTTAAGAATTACATTATCCTTGACACAATACATTCCGTTATTATTTACAACAGTTCTTGCATCTTCAAGAGAATTGGGATCAACTATTACAACTATATTTCCCTCTTTATTATCATAAAGTCCTATCACAAATCCATAAACATTTTCTTGATTATATTTTAATTTAATCGAGTAAGACACTCTTCCTCGTGGATTTTTTCCACGAAATTTTTTCTTTTTATATGGCTATTTATCCTTCAGTGAAGTACAATTATTACCAAATTATCAAAAATGTAGAGGTGTTTAATGAACGCATTAGTAATCAACTGTAGCCCTGTAAGAAATGGAGCCACAGCGGAAATAGTAAAAACCGTATCTCAACTCTTATCTAGCAGATATCAAACAAAATCGGTATGTATTGATGATTATAATTTTGCATTTTGCAAAGGTTGTAGAAGCTGCCACTCTACCGCTGAATGTGTTCAGGAAGATGATGTAACATTATTAATGAATGAATTTGAAATTGCTGATATCATTGTTTCAGTTTCACCTTCTTATTGGGCTGACGTACCTGGGCAGTATAAAGCTTTCATCGATAGATGCACACCTTGGTGCAATACACATGAACCTCATAAAACCATTCCTGCAGGAAAGAAAGGTTACTCTATCGCTCTTAGAACTGGTCCCCACATGAAAGAATGTGAAAGGATCATCGGCACAATTGAACATTTCTACGGTCATCTTGAAATAGATTGTTGTGGTTCTATTGGTTTTTGCTCGATAGAATCCAAAAATGATGTTTCAAAAATAACAGCTGACTTAGAAAAATTTTGCATGAATATATAAACTACAGGGGTTATTATGCTTGAACCAAACGATATACATTATTTTCAAAGAATAGATAAAGGTACTTTAAACGATCTACGTGAAATTGATATTTCCCCTATTGAACCAGCATTTAATTTTATCATTTACTGGAGGAATATATTTTATGACTTTTACTCAAAAATTTTTGACTATAATTTTGATATTTCTTTTTATAGCTGCTGCTATAATAGGTTTCTTTATGAGGAAAAAAGATAGAAAGATAATAGTTATAACTATGCTAGCAATCGGTATTATCATGGGCGGCACTTATTTTTTACTACTTAACTTTATAGCAGCGATGTAACAATATTTTAAGATAAATCAATAGTTAATTCCTTAACATAAAAAGCGTGGCTACATATCAATTGTAACCACGCCGATAACTTTCTGTTAAATTCTATGAGACACCATCATCATTGTCCTAATCTGCTATTCTTATATTTCCTAAACCAACCAGCTCAACACCATCCCACTGATATAATTTTGAAAGCTCCCTCGTATCTGGGAAATACTGATACAAAACACAGGGTAATTGCCAATTTACATTATGCTTTTCGAATACAAAAATATTTCCATCTACATTAAGTATTTTTACACCATAAATATCGTGATCCGCATTTTCTGCCACATCATCAATGATTCTTCTCATATTATCATCAGCCTCATATCTGTCTCCATCTTCATCTTCTAGCTCGTATTTATTTACGCTGACAGAAATCTTTTTACCATTAATTTCAGAAGAAAAGTCATTATCTGAGACTTGAAGCACTTCGATGTTTGCTGGCTCGAATTCCTCTATTTCTTCAGAACTATTATTGTCATAGATAGTCCAGTAATGAATCTCACCTGTCTCTATATTTGAAGTAATAACATCTACGACAGGGCTAGAACTTTTACAACATCCCACAAGAAAAACTATCATTATTGACAATAAAAAGACAGCAACCTTCTTCATAAACTTTTCCTCTTACTAATTACAGACCTCAAATAGCCAATCACCATTCCCAATAGCGAAATAATCAAACCTGCAAAAAATATAGTAAAATCTGGAGAATTTACTTTATTGAACATAATATTGTTTGCCAGACTAAAAGTTGCGTATGAAGCAAGCATATACATAATTCCAGAAATTAGTGAAATACACAAAACTATAAGATATGAACCGACGATAGTTAACTTCTTATTCATGATTACCCTCCCACTTTTTTGCTCCTAACTCCATTTTAAATATAACACCATTTTGTGAATATTGTCCATTTAATGTAGTCGATAATATTTTCCAATTTTTGAAAATAATTTTATATACCTCGAAGCGGGCACCATAATGTTAGCCACTTCTGTATATTGAGTTGACGGAAATTATATTAGATGCTATTATCTATGTACATAGATAAAGGAGGTGTATATAATGGCATATAGTGAAAGTTTAAAAGATACAAACCTCAAATATTTCAAAAACAATCAGAGAAGGATTGCTCTAAACTGGCTTAAGGACGACTATGAAAAGCGCATTGCTCCAGCTATAAAGCGTTCTGGAATGCCAACATCCACTTTTATCAAGGAAGCAATTGAAGAAAAACTGGTGCGAGATGCTCTGTTAGAAGAGAATAGTAAATACAGCTTGGAGTATACTCTTGAAAAGATAAAGAAAATCATAGTCAGAGATATTCCAAAAGCACTACAGGATGATTGTAGGGAAATCATATTGTATGGATCTTGCGCAAGAGGCGATTTTTCTAGCGATTCTGATGTTGATGTTGCTATCCTTACTGATAGCGATAGAGAAACAGTTAAAAAGTATGATTCAAAGATTGATGATATAGCTACATCAATTGGTGTAGATACTATGGCTATAGTGAACTTTGTATGTTTACCTAAAAAAGAGTTCGAAGAAAAAAATACCTGGTATCCATACTTTATGAATATCAAAAAAGAAGGGATAGTATTATATGAACATTGAAGATAGAAATAACCTTGCAAAAGTAAGGTATGAAAGGGCTGAAGAATTGCTTAAGACAGCAAATATACTTCTTAAAGAAGAGGATTATAAGTCTGCAAACAACAGAGCGTTCTATAGCGCTGAGCAGGCAATCAAGGCCGTGCTTTCCACTATAGAAAAGAACAGTGAAACACACAATGGTATATTGTCTGTTTTTAACATGGAATTCATTCACAAACCATCAGAATATTTTTCTAAAGAAGATATGAAAATGTTCCGAGGCATGGGACGAATTAGAGAAGCATCTGACTACGACGATTTTTACATCGCCAATAAAGCAGAATGTGAAAATCAGGTTGAACAGGCTAAACACATTCTTGAAAAGGTACATATATATTTAACTGATAATGGTGTTTTTGGATAAGATCCTTACAATTTATCACAGGATTGAATTTTAAGATTATCAAATAGTGAATTTCTTAACAATACAGGCGTGGCTCATAAAAATATAAAAGTCCCACAAAGCCCTATTTTATAAGCTCTGTGGGACTTGATAACATCAGTCAAAGTTCACTAATTTATTTACAATAGAGAGTGCTAATAATTAATATATATTTTATATTTAGTCTATAAAAAGCCTTTATTTATGCCTTTTTTAGAATTCTATCTTTCCACTCCAAAGAGCCTTTTCATCCAAAATATCTTTTGCTCCATCACCTTCTAACTGAAGTCCCTTTATTTCGTCCATGTAATCATAGTAGTCGCAAACATAAAGCGTTATTTCAGAGATATCATGTCCATCCACTGGAAGCATATCCAAATTATCCTCTGCCTCCATGTGTTTTCCATCTTTATCAAGTGCAACAACTATATAATTAGCATAAGGATCATCATAATCCAATTGTAATTCAAATGGTGTCTTGCTGACAGTTATATAGCTAATTCCTGACAAACCTTCAACGTTAATAGTTTTTGATGTGGTGTTCTGTCTATCCACATTTACTTCAAAGTTAAAATGCCAAGGTCCGTCAATCCACCAATTCTCATATTCGTTTTTCCAGCCCAGTGCATCTCGCTCGTCTACAGTCAGCTCTGAAGCGGCTGGATTATTAATATCTGTCACAATAGAATTTAGGTCGAAGTCTACAGTAAATGAATCTGGCAAATCATAATGAGAAACTGGAGTATCAGCATCTGTATAAAGATCACTATCGTCCAAAACATCTTTTGAATAGTAATTTAGCACATAATCCAAATCCACTTTTACAACTCCCTGGAATGTATTGTCATCGATAAAATCTCCCTTTAAGTACTCCAACGAATTATCATTATAACTGCTATCTTCTGTCTCAAAGCTATATTTTAATTTTGAATCAAATAGATAAAACATATACATGTTCTTGTTATCCAAATCAGGATACATCTGATTAATTGGGAACGCCTCTTTTGACTCAATAATCATACTTATATACATTGCTTTCTCATCGCAATAGATATCCTGCAAAGTTACAGTATTGCCATCCACAGTCTGGCTTAATGCCACAGCATCATTTAATGAATCTGATGCAATTGGTTTTGCGTATTTTTCATAATCCCCACCAAAACCAAGTTTATGGCCAATACTCGAAAATACATTCCCAACAACAGGAACCTCTTCTGCAAACGAAGGATTTGTAATACATACACCTGATAGAATCACTACGCCAAGGGCTGCAGCTGTTGCTACTATTGTCTTAACAATTCTAAAGCTTCTCTTTTTCATTGTCCTCTCCTCTTCCTCATAAATCTGAATAAAGGCAAGGTCTACTTTTTCCTGAACTATTGTAGGAATTTCAGCATCAGATATTATTAACTTCTTTTTATCCATATCACTGTCTTCCTTTCTACTCAACTATCTCGTAATATCTGGCCAATCTTTCTCGGCCACGCTTTAATCTGGTTTTGACTGTATTCGCCGGGAGTTCTAATACTTTTGAAATCTCATCGATGGAATAACCCTGCCAATAAAACATCACTATGATAACTCTGTATTTCTCCTCAAGCTTACTCAAAGCTTCTTTCAGTTCTAGGTTACAGTCGTCCTCATAGGTAGGTTCATCCCATTCATGAATCTCGGCCTGATTCTGCCCATTCCTAATGATGTCATAACAATTATTCATGAGGATCTTTGTAAGCCAAGTTTTAAAATATTTGTTAAACCTAAGTGTATCAATTTTCTCCCAACAATTTAGGATTGTCTCCTGAATGGCATCGGCCACATCCTCATCATTCATAAGAATTGCCAGTGCCACCTTGTACATGTCCTGCATATGTCTATTTATTAGTTCAGTAAAAGCATCCTTATCACGCCTTTTTGCTCTTACTATAAGTTCATTTATGTCTCGCTTCTGCATTTATAGCAGCCTCCTGTTGTGCACACAGTATTAAGAATAATCAAAGCGTCCTTCAATTGTTCTTACATACATTAGACGTGTGATGAATGAAAAAGTTTCACTTTATAAAAAAATAATTCACAAAGTTTAAAAAGTGTTCAGCTTGAATATCTTTATCGCGATAAAAAGGCCTAAGCCGAAAGCTTAGACCTTAGCAAACACCATATTTTATAAAATCTACCAACAAAGAGAATCATCAAATTCCTCAAGAGAGGCATCCACAGGCTCTTCCTTGAGGATGGTGCGCATGTAGCGATTTACCTCGGTGCGCATGTCACGTCGGGTGCCGTCATAAGGTACCATCAGATTGTGATTTACCCAAATCCAATGAATGCCGCGCTTTCTGGCCTCTTCTTCAAAAAGACCGTGGTAGCCTGCCATAGATTTGCACCCAATGTGCACATACATAATGACCATATCTGCGTTCATCTGCTCACAGATTCTGAAAAGATCCTCCACACCTGTTTCATAGCCACCATTAGAGCGGCTTCTCATAATCATGTTTTCATAGAGATATCCCAAATCTAAAAGCGCCTGATGCTTGTCTGTGGTACTGACCATCTCTGTAGAGACACAGCAAAGCATGTCATTGATTGGCACGATACCCCAGCAGTTCATAAGCCAATTCGGAAATGCGGTATAATAAGCAGCCTGCACGCCCCAGAGGATTGCACGATGTCGATACTCTTTGCAGGCCATCTCCTTATTCCTATAAGCCTCAGTTGCAAGTTTTGTAATCTTCTTACTTGTCTCTAAAAAGAGCGGACTACGTCCACCTGCTGCCATATATTCACCATATCTATAGAAACCAAGTGTAGCTCCCAGCAGCTGTGGATATGGTGTCTTGTTGATTTCCAGCCACTCTAAAAATTCCTTTGTTTCATCATTGAAGCGAGCCATATTTTCAAAAAGATAATCCCAGTCGAATTTCTCACCTGTATGCTCCTCGATAAAGTGAATGGCATTTAAAATTTCCTCACCTGCATATTCCTGCACACTCTCCTGGCGGTGACGGATTGGTGAAGCCAATTGGAATGTAGGTATACCCATACTTCTTGCCATAAGGCCACCACCCATAAGGCTGCCATCGCAGGTAGTGTTGCATTGTACTGCACAGGCACCTATCTTTGGCAAATCGTCATCAATGGCTGCTCCTAGCTCCGCAGCAGGCATAGGACAGACATCTGTAGGAACTCCATATTCATGTGTCTTGTCCACATAATGCATTACACCTTCCTGGCACATAAAAGAGCTGGCATAGATAGCAGGCACCTCGTAGCTGACCCATTTAAGATTTCTGAAGCCACCCATAATAGTGCTCATCATATTTTCATCGAAGATAACCATCTTCTTTGAAAGCTCTGTGTCATTTCCAATTTCAGGATCAGCCTTAAACATATCTGTAAGAGAAAGAGTCATATCGATGACAATAAGACCGATTCCTTCATGAGCAAGACGAAGTGCTGTTCCACGAAGTCCTTCTGTGTGGCGGTCCATAAAATCTGGAACCGCAAGATAATTGCTCATCCATCTATATCTAAAGAAACCCTTGAAATTGTTTGGCTTCATCATAAATCTGGCTAGTACTGATAAGTAGTAAAGCCAGCGAGTGTAATCGTACCAGGTATCTCTAAAACCACGCCATTCTCTGCGGCGACGAGGGCGACGCCCTGAATAAAGCACTTTCCCAAGTGGCTCACTTCCATATTCTTTTCCCATTAGTTCGCCCTCCTTTCAGCCTTGGCATCTGCAATTTTTTTCATTTCTACTCGCTCTACAAAAGCCTGAATTCGTGTGCGAAGCTGACCGGAAGAACGGACTGAATATGGTCTGTCCACGGAAAGTACAGGCCAGCCATACTCCTCCTGCATAACATGAAAAGCTGAAGCTCTTTCGTAACCCCAGTAATCACAGAATTTTATTTGCTCATAAATCAAACCATCAGCGTGATATTCCTTAGCAATAGCATCTACATAATCTCTACGCTCAAAAACCTTGTCCTGATTGAAAAAGCGAGGGCACTTGCCCCACTGTAAATAGGTGCGACAAATCTGAGTGAGGACATCTTCCTCATCATTAAGTTCTATCACCTGTCTGCCAGGAAGTGAGCCAAAGCAATATCTGTCTGCCACTACAAGCGCTCCGCATTCCTCTGCAAGCTTAATAAATTCCGGATCATCCACCTCAGAACCAACCACTACTACCCTGATACGATATTTATCAGGTGTATCTGGCTCACGAGTCTTTAGCTCCTCTAAAGTCTCCTGTAGCTTTTCTATAAGAAGATATTTAGGACAGCAGTATGTAGCAAGACACAGCACAGCAAACTCATATCCTGTAATAACAGGATTATCGCATTTACGATAATCACCAATTGCTGTAATCAATCGGCTAATCTCATTTTGCTCCTCTACTGCCTTGCGAAGTGCAGCATCAGAAATGTCGATTCCAAAATTCTTCTGAAGTGGCTCCAGCACACGAATACGCATCTGCTTTACATAGTGTCTTAGAGCAGTTTCATCAGATTTCATAGGAACATCTGCGTATGTAACAAAAAACGAATCCTTTGGATTAGTTCCAAGCTTTTCTATATTTTCCACGCAACGATTCATCTGAGCGCAAGCATCCGGCGCCAAAATGCAATCTAAGAAATTGAATCCACCCTCAAGAGCACGTTCAAGATATGCACGGCAAGCCTCACATAATGTGGAGCTCATATAATATGTACCCATTTCAATGGAGCCAGTGCGAGGTGCACGAAGACGTGTAGAAAAACAACCCGGTAAATTTAAAAGTGGCTCAGGGATTTGAAAACATACATGACCTATGGCCCGGTTACCATCTGCCTGTCCCTGACGGCATAAATCGTTATAGGATTCCTCCAATAACTTTTCAAAAAAATATAAATGTTTTAGATCTTTCAAAATATACTCTCCCAATTAAGTCGACTTTGGATTAACTAATAAAATCATTAGAAAATCCTACTAAGTATCTGTATTTTACCAATTCTACGAGCTTCGCACAATCAAGAAAGTTTCCCAAATTAAAAAAGACCCACAAGCTTTTAAGCTTGCAGGTCTTTGAAACTACACAGAATATTTCACGGCAGGTATTTCTACAGAATTCTTGTCTTCTACCGCTAAGGAATTGATATCAGATGCGATATCCACCAATTCTCTTGCATTTTCAACTTTTCCCTGGAGTAAAAGAACCTTTGCCATACTCAAAAGAGTAAGCCCGCAGTTCCTCTCCATCTTCAAGGCCTCATATGCCTTTAGAATTTCTCGGTAGATTTTAAGTGCATCATCATAATTTGCTTCCCCAATAGCAATAGATGCTCTTTCTTCTAATTCATCTACCATTTCCAAAATCATGTTCTTTTCCTCAATGCTCATAAAAACCATTCCCTCCGTTTATTTTCTCCTGCTACATTCCTCCCTTTAAAAAATGTGTGTTATCCTGCTGAAAAATGATACGAACTTCTTCAACAAGTAGTTATGGAACTATAATACACTAAAAATCCATAAGTGTGCATTATTTCACACTTATTTCACAAAATCTGCATAACTTGGATTATCCGAATTTAGTATATTTTAATAAAAATAACTAAATGTTGTGATATTGCTATCGCTCCTACACTATATATGCTATTATTCACTTAAGGTGGAGGATAAATGTATGGTTATTAATGATATTATGTTTAAAACACACTTAAACTACCAAATTCAGGCAAATACAATTGAATCAGAGGACACTTCCTTGGATCTTAAGGATGTCCAGCATATCGATTTGCACAGATGCTATTTCAGCGAATTCAAAAAGGCTATGGAGTACATCCGTGAACACAATAGTGATTACAATTTCAGTGATTTCACTATCAACGCTGTAAAGCCAGCACCAGCTGATTTCTCCGAAAACAAAAAGTACGATTTTGTTGAGCTTACAGATTATGCCAAGCACACAGCTATAACTATTGGTAATATGAGCCTTTTCAGCGAGCTTCAGAAAATAGCAAGTGCCGCAGAGACCTTCAACTTTCAGGTCTACAAAGCTTCTTCTACTCCTGAAAAGAAGATTGGAAATGTCATCTCTTTCCAGGACTACAGCAACTATTTCCTTGCTGATGAAACCAATACATTTCAAGAATTAGGTAGCTGTGTAATCGGTGGCGGAAATGAAGAAGCAATAAAACTTACTGCAACTCTTCATGCAAGTAGCACTACAGAAAAACCTATTATATCTATCAGAGCATTTTCACTGAACACAAATTCATATCTTGCTAATCAAGATATAATTGATTTGGATACAATATTCAAAGCAAATGCATCCCTTATGGAAGTTTTTGCCTACATGAGTTACTACGATTATCAGAATAACGATTTTAACAAATCCTTTGATAAATTGCTGTTTAGTGGCGCTTTTCAGGTGGAATCCCTTGAAGATATGTATGCTCAGCACTATAGCCTAGGAACCTTTGATTATATTAACAATATGTAATATTGTTACAAATCTGTGTCTCAATTACAAATTTTCTATCTAATATAACTATTGAACATTTCTTGTATACCTTGTATTATTATCGACGTTGCAAACGTGTATGTTTTTAATAGGAGAAATCAAGAAATGTTAAATATTATTACATTAGTAGTTTTTTCAGCAGTTACATTATTTTTCGTATCTTTTATCGCTTCAAATGTTAGCTATGCAAAGCGTTCAATCGCTATTGCCGATAAGCACTGCATTATCAGAGCAATTGGCGCCATCATCGTAAGCGTTAGTGTTCTTATTGCACTTTGGGCACAGGCATGCTATTTATTCTTATTTGCATAACAACTTTTATTACTAGAAAATAAGCAAAGGCACCGCAAATTGCGGTGCCTTTTTTGTGCCTATTTATAGGGGAAATGATTAACCTTCAATTGCAATATATCTGGTCTCATCTTTCTGAGGAATTGCTTCTTTCTTTGGAATGTTCAGGGTAAGTACACCATCCTTAAATGCTGCGTGAATATCTTCCTGAGTTACATTATCTCCAACATAGAAGCTTCTTGAGCAAGATCCTGTGTAACGCTCGCGGCGAATGTACTTGCCATCATCATCCTGCTCGTCATTATTCTGATTTGTCTCAGCCTTGATTGTAAGATAACCATCCTTCAACTCAGCCTTGATATCTTCCTTGGCAAATCCTGGAAGATTCATATCTACCTGATAATCATTTTCGTTTTCCTTAACATCTGTAGTCATCATTCTGGCAAAATCACTGTCCATTCTTTGACCAAAACCTGTCATACGTGGTACTCCGAAGAAATCATCCATAAAATCATTTGATAAAATACTAGGCATTAACATAATTACTACCTCCTCTTATATATGAAATATAGTTTTAATCCCGGTTACGTTGCTGCCACAGTTCTTAAAATTTACTGCTCAGCCAGGTTGGTTTGGGAAGCTTTTCTTTTTTCCTTCCCTTGTTGTAACTATGTTATACGCCCTTAATTAGCACTCGTCAATAGAGAGTGCTAATAATTTATAATTATTTAAGATTTATTTTATAATTGTCTGATATTAATCCTCTAGCAGTTGAGAATCTCTCATAGTTAAATACTGATTTCCATTCTCCTCATAGGTATCAAAAGTACCTTTTATAATAATCTCATCCCCAGCCTCAGGATAGTCTTCCTTCTGATACTGGTCCTCATCTAAAACAAACTCCAGGCCCTGAGAACAGCATTGTGTAGCATCCTGAACTATGCAGGCATAATATATGTTGCCAGTATTCTCATCTTCATAAATACTGCACACTCCATCCATTTTTACAGTCTTGCCTACATATTCAAGAGGCTCCATCATCATGTTGAAAACTTCAGAATATATTAAAGTTGATGAAAGTGCTGTCAAATCAATGTCCACAGATGGATCTGCCAAAGCTTCCTTTTCTTCAGCTGCCTCATTCTCTGAAACTGACTCTTCCGATGAAACCAGTTCATCCACAGTAGTTGTTTCAGCAGGTGCAGAAGATTCATTGATAGCTGCTTCGCTCTGAGATGAACTCCCTTTTGTCTGTGAGCCACAAGCCACCAAACTAGTAGCCATTATTCCTACGACAATTAATATTTTTATTCTTTTCATATTTAACCCTTAATCTTTCCAACTATAAAACAAATCAAAAACAGCACCACATCAACAGCCACAATAGTGGAACCTACCGGAGTTCCTGCAAGTATGGAAATTATAATTCCAATAAAAGCACAAATCACAGATGATGCTGCAGAAAAAATAGTTACAGCTCTAAAGCTTTTAAGGACACTCATTGCTGATAAAGCTGGAAAAATTACAAGGGCTGAAATAAGCAGTGAGCCCACCAGATTCATAGCTAAAACTATTATTATTGCAGTGATGGTTGCAATGAGAAGGTTATAAAAATCCACCTTAGTTCCTACCGCATTTGCGAAATTCTCATCAAAAGTTACTGCAAAAATCCTGTTATATAAAAGTACAAATATTACTAACACTACTATTGATAGGATTCCACTTATCCATACCTCTTCTATTGTGAGAGTAAGTATTGAGGTGGATCCAAACAAAGTAGAACAAACATCCCCTGAAACATTTGATGAAGTAGGAAAAAGGTTCATCAATAAATAACCGAAAGCCAATGCCCCTACGGAAATCATAGCAAGGGCAGCATCTCCCTTTACCTTTGTGTTCTTGCGATTCTTTAATAAGAGAATAGCGCTAAGAATTGTCAAAGGAAGAATAATTAACATCTTATTTGTAAGATTCAGCACAGTGGCAATGGCAAGCGCTCCAAAAGCAACATGGGACAAGCCATCACCAATAAATGAATATCTTTTTAGCACAAGTGTAACTCCAAGCAAAGATGAGCAAAGAGCTATAAGCACTCCAACAATCAGTGCGTAACGGACAAATGGGAATGCCATATACATCATTAATTTATCAAGCATTATTCCACCTCCGTAACATCAAAGATTTTTGTAGCGTATTTTTTAACATTTTCTATATCATGACTAATCATAATAATAGTAAGTCCCTGCTTGTTTAAATCATCAATAAGCTCGTACATTTCCGCAGTAACCTGAGGATCCAAGCCTGCCACCGGCTCATCTAAAAGTAAGATTCTGCTGGTAGCACAAAGAGCTCGTGCAAGAAGCACTCTCTGCTGCTGACCACCTGAAAGCTCTCTATAGCATCTATTCTTTAAGCCATTAATTCCCATCTTTTTTATGTTTTCCAAAGCAAGAGTTTTCTGCTCCTTGCTATAGAAAAATCTCTTTCCAAGGCTATTCTGAAAGCCTGAGAGAACTATCTCATATACAGTAGCTGGAAAGTCCCTTTGAACATCAGACTGTTGTGGCAAATAGCCAATCTGATTTTTCTCTACTCCTTCTCCAAACTCTACTGTTCCTGAAACAGGGTTCTGAAGTCCTAAGATTGTTTTCATTAGTGTAGATTTTCCCGAACCGTTCTCCCCTACTATGCAGAAGTAGTCCCCTGCTTCGATTGTAAAATTAATGTTTTTAAGAACTGGCTGTCTATCATAGCCAACAGCCAAATCACTTGCGCGTAATACACACATTCTAACTGCTCCTTACTTTAATGCTTCCTCAAGCACTTTTAAATTCTCTTCCATTATTCCAAGGTATGTTGCACCAGCAGCCACATCCTCAGAGGTTGTTGATTGCATAGAATCCAATGATAATATCTTTGCATCCTTTGAATCCGTATTTGCGATAATTGTTTCTGCTATCTTCTGGTCAGAATTTTCAATTGTAAATACTGTTTTTAAACCAAGCTCATCAACCTTGGCTGAAAGAAACTGGATAGTTTCAAAGCTAGCCTCTGTTTCTGCAGAGCATCCTACAAATGCAGCATAATATTTTAAGCCATAATCATCCACTAAATATCTAAATGGGAAACGGTCTCCAAAAAGAATTGTGTTAACAGATGCCCCATCAACTGTAGCTTTATATTGTTCATCCAGTGCCTTAAGTTTTTCATTATAGGCTAAAGCGTTTGATGTGTAAGTATCTGCATTAGCAGTATCTACAGTTCCAATTGCCTTCGCTATAGCCTCCACAAGAAGCTGCGAATTTTCTAAAGAAAGCCATACATGTTCATCATACTCTGGGCCTTCCTCTTCTTCCTCGCCTTCTTCAGCTTCTTCCTCTTCGCCTTCCATACCTTCAACAAGCTCTTCTTCTCTTACCTTATCACCGAGAGTATCTAAAAGGTTGATTACCTGCATATCACTATTAACTGCCTCTGCCAAAGCATCTTCAACCCACTCGTCAGACTCTCCACCTACATAAATAAATACATCGCAGGTAGCAATTTTCATAATGTCCTCAGCTGTTGGCTGATAGCTGTGAAGATCAATGCCATTATCTAAAAGCATAGTAACGTCCACATTAGCATTATCTCCAGCTATCTGACGTACCCAATCATACTCTGGGAAAATAGTAGTAACAACAGAGATAGAATCTCCACTTCCTTTTGTCGCTGTGCTTTCCACTGATGAAATCTCTTCTGTCACATCTGTAGCCCCTTGAGCGGTCTGGCCACAACCAGTAAAGAGACCGATAGTAATAACCATAGCTGCCATTATTAAGTTTTTAGTTTTCATTATTAAATCCTTTCTTATATACAAAATGAGTACCACAAATAAACCTGCTAAACAGCAGGGCGTGCACCCATAATCAAGAATCTAATCTAACCTTTTGGGAAACTAGTGTAGTCTGAATAGACTGATATGTATAGCAAGCAACTGTATCGACCATTACTTTGATAATCATGGCCGATACAACTGCAAGTATTAATCCTGAACCTATAGTCTTGATATTTTGTTCGCACTGAAGAATGATGGCGCATACTGGACAATGCTCCTCATCATTACAGTGGTGATTAACATTTTCGGAAATTACGGTCACAGAAAAGAATACAACAAGCATAGTAGCTAAAATAGCTACTGCAGAAAGTATTCTATTAAAAATGCTTTTATTGCTCATTTTGCATTTCCTCTATCACTTTACTAAGCTGACCGGTAATTTCACTGTAGTTTTCTTTGATATGTGGGCGCAGACAATCTACACAGGATTTAATTCCTTTTGCAGTGTATTTAAAATTGCCTCCGCATTTATTTCCTAGACAGTATAATGGACAATAACAAAATAAGCAATTAAAATTCTCTGGATTATCCGTTTTGTGACATGGGAAATATTCGCATTCTTTATTTTGAAAAAATTTATAATTCTCCATTGGGATCCCCTCTTTCCCAATGATAGCAAGATTATCCTAAAATATCAATGTATTCACCAGACAATGCCTTGTTCATACTTCTTACAGCACAGAACTTTCCGCACATAGAACAGGTATCGTCAAACTCTGGCGAGCGATCTGCACGGATAGCTTTTGCGGTCTCAGGGTCAAGTGAGCAATCCCACTGTGCGTCCCAATCAAAACACTGACGTGCCTCAGCCATCTTATTGTCTATATCCATAGCATGTGGAATCTTCTTTGCAATATCTGCGGCATGTGCTGCAATCTTTGATGCAATAATCCCCTGCTTTACATCATCAACATTTGGAAGCGCAAGATGCTCTGCTGGTGTAACATAGCAGAGGAAGGCTGCACCATTTTGAGCGGCGATAGCACCACCGATTGCTGATGTAATGTGGTCGTAGCCTGGAGCAATATCTGTAACAAGAGGTCCTAGTACATAGAAAGGCGCCCCCATACAAATCTTCTGCTGAATCTTCATATTTGCTGCAATTTCATCCATTGGCATATGGCCTGGGCCTTCTACCATTACCTGAACATCCTTCTCCCAGGCACGCTTTGTAAGTTCTCCAAGTCGCACAAGCTCCTCAATCTGACATACATCACTGGCGTCTGCAAGGCAGCCTGGACGGCATGCATCACCTAAAGAAATTGTCACATCGTGCTCACGGCAGATTTCAAGAATCTCATCATAATATTCATAGAAGGGATTCTCCTCTCCTGTCATTGTCATCCATGCGAAAACAAGTGAACCTCCACGGCTTACAATATTCATCTTACGCTTGTGCTTTTTGATTTGCTCGATTGTCTTTCTTGTGATTCCACAATGAAGAGTAACAAAATCCACGCCATCCTCTGCGTGAAGACGAACCACATCAATGAAATCCTTTGCTGTAAGTGTGGCAAGGTCTCGCTGATAATGAATAACACTATC
>JAEEGF010907862.1_pt1 | contig 17080 bp, 17 predicted proteins | sample 9134171 | NCBI WGS metagenome assembly JAEEGF01 (sample SAMN16246542, study PRJNA631951) | gut metagenome | biome: gut microbiome; feature: rumen; material: AP-attached | host: Bos | place: Iran: Karaj | collected 2018-10 | reverse complement strand
CATTATACCATATTTTTGTACTGGAAAATGTTTTTTTGCGATATAATGTACCCGAAGAGCAAAAAACCGGCGCATTTGCCCGGCTCAGAATGAAATTATGAACGCAAAAACGGATCTGATAATACATGGATTAAGAATAGACTGGTCAAAGATCGGCCGCGACAGCTATCTCAGGAACATTCCTGCGCTGTCGGAACTGGATGAACTGGAGTTCAGGCGTCCGGTCACGTTTTTTGTGGGGGAGAACGGTTCGGGAAAATCCACGTTGCTGGAGGCCATAGCCGTGCAGTACGGATTCAATCCGGAAGGAGGCACCAGAAACTACAGATTCTCCACCTATGACTCGCATTCGGATCTCTGCAGCGCCCTGACACTTTCCAGAGGCAGCAGGAGGGCACAGTGGGGATATTTTCTGAGGGCGGAGAGCTTCTATAACGTGGCCACCGCAGAGGAGGAATACAGCAGGGAAGGGGGAAATCCCATGTTTCTCCACAGACAGTCCCACGGGGAGAGTTTTCTGTCTGTAGCAAAGGAGAATTTCAGACCCGGCGGCCTGTATCTCATGGACGAGCCTGAAGCGGCACTGTCTCCACAGAGACAGATGGCCATGCTGGTAAAGATGGCCGAATGTGCCTCTCAGGGGGCACAGTTCATCGTGGCCACCCATTCTCCGGTGCTGCTGGCTATCCCTGACGCCGAGATACTCAGCTTCGACAGTGCGCCCCTTGCCCCGGTGAGATATGAGGATACCGAGAGCTACAGGGTGACGGAGATGTTCATAAACCATAGGCAGCGCATGCTGGAGCTTCTGCTGGGAGAAGAGCCTCAGGAAGACCGGACAGAATAAGATACGAAAAAAGACCCGATCCTTACGGATCGGGTCTTCGCTTGGTGACTCTGCCGAGATTCGAACTCGGGTAGCCGCCGTGAGAGGGCGGAGTCTTGACCGCTTGACCACAGAGCCACATCGCTTAGTGATTATATAACACCTGCGAAGTAATTTCAAGTGGAAATTTTAAACAATTTGTACAATTTTACGTGCAAGAGCATTTATCTCCCGGCAGTTCGGTTCCCCGTTTTCCTTTAAAATCAGATATCCGTTGACATATCCGCCGTAATCGGAGAAATCCTCGAAATCCGGAAGAAACTCTCTCAGATCGGAAATGAGGGCCCCGGAGCGCCTTTCTACGGGCAGACTTATCTCGAAAGTTCCGTCAGTCCGGAACTCGGCGTCAAAGGGTCTGTCGATGGAAGGAAAACTCACATAGCTGAAGGGTTCTCCCGGGTAGGTCCCGGTGATCCTGAGCCTGCCGGATACAAGGCGGTTCTGGGTGATGGTGAGCCTGTCCGGGATCAGGACATTTGTAAGACCGTGCCTTGAGACGGGATATCCTTTCATCATCAGTGCTTTGTGCAGATCACACTGCCTTATGACGGGCAGGATCCTGTAAAGCTGGGCCACGTCGTCAGAGTTGTGAAGCAGGATCTTGTCAACTATGGATCTTCTTACGACGGGATCGGTCTCATAGAAGGCGGCCTGGTACAGCTGTATGGATTCCGCGCCTGAGATCTCGTCATCTCTTTCATCCGCAACGCCCATGTATCTTTCGATGTGCTTCTGGCTCATGCCGCTGAGCACATCCTTCAGTGAGCTCCCGTACCTGACCATCTGATAGAGATCCAGGTTGAAGGGCCTGATCTCCGGAACGCTGCCGTGGATCATGGAGTATCGTTTCAACACGTAGGGGATATCGAAGCTCTTCCCGTTGTAGGTAATGATCATATCTACGGAGTTCAGCTTCTCCACGGTCTTCCTGAGAAGCTCCGCCTCACCCTCGGGGGTGTCCAGATAGTACTGGGTATTAACTGCGTTTCCCTCTGAGTCCACGTCCAGAAATCCTGCCAGGATCATGGGTGAGCGGGAAGGGGACAGCCCCAGGGTCTCGATGTCGAAGCAGCAGAGGCTCATGCCGCCGAAGTACTCGTCGAATATGGGATATCTGAATAATTCAGTTTTATAACTGTAGGTGTATGTTTCCATGGGTGAGGTATATAACAAAATAGTCCGCGAGGTGCAGACTACTTTGTTCAAAAGGGGTATTTTGGATTTGAGATTATGAGGTTATCAGGGGGGATAACCACAATTTGATAATATAACATAAAATCTTGAAATGCAAGAGCAAATATCAAAAAATACGGGCATTTATCTTTAAAAACGGTTGAAAAATCAGCGGAATGATAGAATAATTATTACAGATCAGCGTTTTTTGAACGGGAGGAAGAAATGACTTTTGAAGAAAAAACTCTTTCAGAAGAGAGAATATACGAGGGAAAGATAATCAATCTCAAGAAGCAGAAGGTGACGGTGAAGTCCGGCACCAGCTACAGAGAGATCATAGAGCACAGCGGCGGAGCAGTCATAATCGCAGTCACAGGTGAGCGCAGAATGGCGATGATCAGGCAGTTCAGGAAACCTGCGGGCAAAGTCATGTTCGAGGTGCCTGCGGGCAAGATCGATCCGGGTGAGGATCCGATGGATGCGGCCATAAGGGAACTCAGGGAGGAAACAGGATACACTGCGCCCTCAGTTAAGTATCTTACCAGGTTTTATCCCACCGTGGGATACTCCGAAGAGGTGCTTTATCTATATCTGATGGAGGGGCTTACGCCGGGGGAGACTGACTTCGACGAGAACGAGGCCATCGACATGGAAGACTGGAGCATAGACGACCTTCACCAGATGGTCATGAGGGGAGAGATCGACGACGCCAAGACCATTATCGCCATAGAATACGCCAATTCGCTGGTGAAATAAGCCACCGTATTTTCGTTTACATAAATTTTTATATTATCAACAGATTTCTGTTGATATTTTAATTGGCGGGGAGTATAATTCAAAAGCACCATTTCAGGAATTAAAAGGAGATATTAGTTGTTTACCGAAGATTTTGAAAAGTATCTGAGAGAAGAAAGGCAGCTGAGCGACAACACCGTGACCGCCTACTTAAGCGACATCGACCACTTTGAACGGTTCGTGAATTCAAAGGGAGTCCATGATCTGAGTCAGGTAGCGGGTCCCCACGTTGTGGCTTATCTTGTCGAGCTCAAAAAGACTGACAAATCAAAACCTACGGTGAACAGGAAGCTTACGTCCATCAAGACCTTCTACAAGTTCCTGATGAGAAACGGCGTGATAACCACAGATCCCACAGCGGACATCAGATCACCCCGTATCGAGAAGAAAGAGATCGAGTTCCTCTCCATAGAGGAGATCGACAGACTTATGTCACTTCCAGATGACACCGTAAAGGGCATTAGAGACAGGGCCATACTGGAGCTCATGTATGCCACCGGCATCAAGGCCTCAGAACTCATAGATCTGGAGGAAGGGGACTGCAATCTCTACATGGGTTTCGTCAAGTGTTCCGGAGAGCACGTGAAGGCCAGGATAGTTCCAATCGGCCGTCCCGCCAAGAACGCCATCCAGAAGTACCTGGACGAGGCCAAGCCACAGTTCACAAGGGGCAGGTCGGTTCCCAGTCTCTTCGTAAACTATCTGGGCGAGCCCATGACCAGACAGGGACTCTGGAAGGTCATCAAGGAGTACGGCGAGAAAGGGGAATTCAGCGTGAAGCTTACGCCCCAGGTCATCAGGAACAGTTTCGCTGTCCATATGCTTCAGAACGGAGCGGATGTGAAGTCCATCCAGGAGCTCATGGGCAACGAGGATGTTGCGGCCATCCAGGCCTATCTGCAGGCCACTAAAAACCGCATCAAGGATGTCTACGACAAGACCCATCCGAGAGCATAAATATCCTGAAAAAAACACTTGCAAAAGGCTTTTTTCTTTGGTATATTAAACGAGTTGAATTACGGGCGGTCCTCTGGAAGCCTACGCGTGAAAGTTATAGGCGCGGCCATGAACGTCTTTGAGGGAAGGAGGAAATATAATGGACCTCATTAAATCAATCACAAAAGATTACGAGAGGAATGACATCCCGAGCTTTGGTATCGGCGACACAGTACGTGTGCATATCAAGATCAAAGAAGGCAACCGCGAGAGAATCCAGGTCTTCGAAGGATTCGTCCTTAAGAGACAGAACGGCGGAGTTTCAGAGACTTTCACAGTAAGAAAGATCTCCAACGGAGTTGGAGTGGAGAAGACTTTCCCCATCAACTCACCCAAGATCGAAAAGGTAGAAGTTATCAGGAAGGGCGACGTTAGAAGAGCTAAGCTCAACTACATGCGTCAGAGAACCGGTAAGTCCGCCAGGATCAAGAGCAAGGAAACACTTTAAGTCATTTCCGGCCCGCAGCACAAGCTGCGGGCTTTTTCTTTGCCCAAAATGACTAACACCTTGCAGTCTTTATCTGTTATAATACATTTGGTATAGGTTGTTTTGCGCTGAAACAAGGAGAAGACATGCCTGAGTTTAACGAAGGACTTACAAAAGATACATTCGGAGCAGCCGGAAGGCATTCCCACCCTGAGGACACGGTCATAGAAGTCAGAGACATTAAGATCGGAGGCGGGGAACTGACCGTGATCGCAGGGCCATGCTCGGTGGAATCCCGGGAGCACATACTGAAGGTGGCCGGTGAGATAAAGGACACGGGAGCCTGCATCTTAAGAGGCGGCGCGTTCAAGCCCAGGACCTCGCCATACAACTTCCAGGGACTGGGAGAGGAAGGCCTTCGCTTCCTGGAGGAAGCGGGGAAAGCTTTTGATATGCCCGTAATAAGCGAGATCACCGGCGTCAGCCAGATCGGACTTTTCGGAGATGTGGACATCATCCAGGTGGGCGCCAGGAACATGCAGAACTTCGAACTTCTCAGGGAGGTGGGAAGACTGGGCAAGCCGGTGCTTATCAAGCGAGGCTTTTCCAACACCCTGCGTGAGCTGATCTTCGCAGCTGACTACGTCATGAACGAGGGAAATCCCAACGTGATCCTCTGTGAGAGAGGCATCAGGACCTTCGAGACATATACCAGGAACACTCTGGATCTGAGCGCTGTTCCTGTGCTCAAAAAACTTACCCACCTTCCCGTGATCGTGGACCCGAGCCATGCCACGGGGAGATCTGAATTCGTGGAGCCCATGGCTCTCGCTGCGGTGGCTGCAGGTGCCGACGGCATCATGGTCGAGGTACACGACGATCCCGCTCATGCGGTGACCGACGGAAGGCAGGCCATCGACCCGGAAGCCTTCAGGAAGCTGGTCAGGAGAGCAAAAGCTCTTCGCACAGCATTGAAAGAGGAAGAGTAATGAACGTCACACTGGTGACCCCAATCCGTGGCGGAGAAATCACTGCGCCTGAATCCAAATCCCATGCTGTAAGGCTTGCTTTTTCGTACGCTCTTTCGGGGAAGACGCCGGATACGATAAAGGGAGAGTCATTTGATGTACAGGCAGGGCTGAAATGCGCGGAAGCGGTCAGGGCGGTCATGGAAGGAAGACCGGTTGATCAGGTCTCATGCCGTGAGAGCGCTCTGAGCTTCAGGATGCTTCTTCCGCTAATGGGTGCGCTGGGCGTATCGATGGATATCGTGACAGAAGGAAGCCTTAAGGGACGCACTTCAAAGGTCTTCACGGATGTTTTGCAGGAACATGGAGTGCGTATCGGACAGTCCGAGACAGGGCTTTACAGGATATCAGGAGGCCTTGCGCCCGGGACGTATCGGCTTCCCGGAAACGTATCATCTCAATTTGTTACGGGGCTTTTGTTCGCGCTGCCTCTCCTTGACGGGGACAGCAGGATAGAGATAGACGGTCCTCTTGAATCTGAACCCTACGTACGGCTGACTCTGGACGTGCTTCAGAAAAGCGGAATAGATATAGAAGAGACGGATGGCGGATACTTCGTAAGGGGCAGCCGGAAGTATTCGATCCCGGACGGTATTACTCCCGAGGGAGATTGGTCTGCTGCAGCCTTCTGGTTTTTTGCCGGAGCCTCAATGGACACCGGCAGGAAGGTGATGGTCAAAGGCCTGAATCCGAATACCCTCCAGGGTGACAAGGCTGTGCTTGATATCCTGGGTCACATGGGGGCCGAAGTCGCTGTCAGGGACGACAGCGTCACCGTATCCGCAGGAAACCTCAAAGGGGTAATAACCGATATGTCACAGACCCCCGATCTGGTGCCAGCCATTGTTCCGGCGGCCATCAGGGCGGAGGGTATAACTGTCTTGAGGGGAATCAGCCGCCTGCGCCTTAAGGAGAGCGACAGACCCAAGGCAATATCCCATGTTCTGGCGGAACTTGGGGGTAGAACCGAGGGCTCTGACAATATGCTGGTCATCCCCAGGCAGCGCCTGAAGGGCGGCACGGTGTCATCCTTCGGCGACCACAGGATAGCAATGATGGCTGCCTGTCTTCGTACGGTAACGGAACGTCAGGTGAAACTGACGGAGGCCGAGGCGGTGGCCAAGTCCTACCCGGAATTTTTCGGGGACTACGCTCAATTGGGCGGTAAATTGGAGTTTACTAAATGAAGATACTTATTATCAACGGACCGAATCTGAACATGCTTGGGATCAGGGAGCCGGAGATCTACGGCAGCACCACCCTGGCTGACATAGAGGATATGATGAGAGAGCACGCTCTGCTCAGCGGGGCGGAGCTGACCTTCTTCCAGTCCAATCACGAAGGAGACCTGGTGGACAGGATCCAGCAGGCATACGGGACTGAGGACGGGATCATCATAAACGGCGGCGCCTACACCCATACCAGCATCGCCATTCTGGACGCGCTGAAGGCGGTGGGGCTCCCCACTGTGGAGGTCCACATCTCAGATCCTTCCAAAAGGGAAGATTTCAGAAAGTTGTCCTTCATCTCATATTACGCATTTAAGACTATAGCAGGTAAAGGTCCGGAGGGATATCTTGAGGCAATGGACGCACTTACCGGAAGGGAGTAAAATGAGTTGTCTCAAGGAGTTTTTTGAGCAAAACACCCGTGTGGCCATGGCATTCTCAGGAGGCACGGACTCCTGCTATCTCCTGCACATGGCAGGGAAATACGGCGCGGAGGTGACCGCGTATTTTATAAAGTCACAGTTTCAGTCTGAGGCGGAGCTTAAGACTGCACAGGAATTCGCAGCATCAGAAGGAGCGGAGCTCAGGGTCATCGAGACCGATGTGCTCAGCGTGGGTACTGTTATAGACAACCCCCCGGACAGATGCTACCAGTGCAAGACAAACATGTTCATGCTAATGAAGGCGGAGGCTGCACGCGACGGCATCCAGGTGATAATGGACGGCTCCAACGCCTCCGACAGGGAGGAGAGGAGACCCGGCATGAGGGCCCTCAGAGAACAGGGCATAAGGTCGCCTCTCAGAGAGTGCGGACTGACCAAGGAAGATGTTCTCAGGAATGCTGAAGAGGAAGGCCTGAGGAAGTGGCTCAAGCCGAAGGTGGTCTGTCCCGCTGTGAAACTTCCCTTCGGTGAGAGACTCAGCGTGGAAAAACTCGAGAAAATAAGATATGAATAACTACACCAACGATATCATTCAGAAAATTAAAAACGGCAGCATCTCCGACGAGGAGGCCGAACTCCTGCTCAAAAAAGCTCCCTTCGTGGATCTGGACTTCGCCAAGGTGGATACCCACAGGGCCATGAGGCAGGGTGCCGCTGAGGTGATCTACGGCGCGGGCAAGACTGCTGAACAGATAAGAAGGATCGCGGAAACTCTGGTGGGCAACGGTCAGAGGAGAGTACTGATCACCAGGCTGAGCTCCGAAAAGGCAGCGGAACTGGCAGATATTGAGGGATTCAGGTATTTTGAGCAGGCGTCCATAGGGGTGATCGGGGAAATGCCCGAGCCTGACGGGCTTGGCACCGTCCTTGTGATCACCGCGGGGACCAGCGACATACCGGTGGCCGAGGAGGCTGCGGTGACTCTGGAAGTCTTCGGAAACAGGGTGGATAGGCTCTACGACTGCGGAGTATCCGGTGTCCACAGGGTCTTCGGAAATCTGGACAGAATAATGAAAGCGTCTGTCATAGTATGCATAGCGGGAATGGAGGGGGCTCTCCCCAGTGTGGTGGGAGGACTCACTGACAGACCTGTGATCGCAGTGCCCACCAGCGTAGGCTACGGCGCCTCCTTCGAAGGGCTGGCAGCGCTGCTTTCGATGATGAATTCCTGCGCCAGCGGAGTGTCCGTGGTAAACATCGACAACGGATTCGGCGCGGGCTACGATGCGTCCCTGATCAATCACATGAAGAGGAAGGAACTTGAGTAATGAAAACTCTGTATTTTGACTGCTCCATGGGGGCGGCAGGAGATATGATAACAGCGTCTCTTCTCGAGCACTTCGAGGACAGGGATGAGATGGTCGGAAAGCTCAACTCTCTGGGAATACCCGGAGTGGAATACCATCTTGAATCCGCTGAGAGCCACGGGATAAAGGCGTCCCGCATGAGGGTCACAGTGAACGGTGAAGAGGAAGGACATCATCCGGATCACGAGCATGAGCATGACCACGAGCATTACCATGTGCACAGGTCCCTAAAAGACATCGAGGAACTGATCATGTCCCTCAATGCACCTGAGAAGGTCAGGAAGAACGCCTGCGGCATATACAGGATCATCGCCGAGGCAGAAGGCAAGGTCCATGGCCGGGAGCCCGGAGAGGTGCACTTCCATGAGGTGGGGACCATGGACGCCGTGGCGGACGTCATGGCTGCCTGCACTCTCATGAATGAACTGGATCCCGAACTTGTGATGGCATCTCCTCTGAACACGGGGAAGGGAACCGTCAGGTGCGCCCACGGCGTACTGCCTGTGCCGGCGCCTGCCACGGCGGAGATCCTCAAGGGCATGCCCTCATATAACGATGAAGTGGAGGGCGAGCTCCTGACTCCGACAGGGGCTGCCATAATCAAGTTTTTTGCGGATGAGTTCGGAAGCATGCCGGTGATGAAGACCCAGTCCGTGGGATACGGCCTTGGCGGCAAAAAATTCGCCAGGCTCAACGCGGTCAGGAGCTTCCTGGGAGAGACCGAGGAAAAGGAGAGCTCCGTGGTGGAACTTTCGGTGAACCTGGATGACATGAGCCCGGAGAAGATAGGTTTCGTCTGGGGCAAGCTTCTGGAACTTGGCGCAGTGGACGTGTTCGCGGTGCCGGTGTACATGAAGAAACAGAGACCGGCCACCATGCTGACGGTCCTGGTGATGGAGGAAAAGAAGGACGAGATCGTCCAGGCGCTTTTCAGATACACTACCACCATAGGGATCAGGGAGAACGACCTGAAGAGGTTCGTGCTGAAGAGAGAGATCAGGACGGTATCCACCAGGCTTGGAGAGGTCCGGAAGAAGATCTCCAGAGGATACGGCGTAAAACGCGAGAAATATGAGTACGAGGATATCGCTGAGATCGCCAGGCGCGAAAACATGACCATCGACGAAGTCCTTGCGACAGTGGAGGAGGACGACAGTGAAAACTGAGTATCCGGTGATAAAAGGTGAAAAGGTATATCTGAGGCCCACTGTGGAATCTGACCTGGTCACTTTCGCGGAGTGGGAATCCAGGCCTGAGGTGCAGGCATTCTTCACCATGAACTATGACAGAAGCCTTAAGGACGTGGCTTCCGAGGTCCACGGCAGGGCCGGCGATCCGGGATGCGCGGACTTCACCGTCTGCGCTCTGGAGGACGACAGGCTCCTGGGCAGGGTGTATATCTCTGCCATCAATCACCATTACGATTCCATGGATATATCCAGGATCTACATAGGGGATCTGTCCGAGAGAGGAAAGGGCTACGGCGAGGATGCCCTGAGATGTGCTCTGGATCTTGGCTTCGGCAGAATGGGAATGGAGAGGATCACCCTGGATTACGTCAACGGCAACGACTCCGCCCACGCCCTGTATCTGAAGGTCGGTTTCAGGGACGAGGGAAGGATGAGAAACGCCGGAAAAAAGAACGGCGGATACGTTGATCTCAACCTTATGTCCATACTTCGGGATGAATACGCCCAAAACCTTTGAAATAACGGAAAAAACCTCTTGCATTGCCTTGCAGGCCTGTGCTATAATGGCTTGCGTTGAGCATGACAAGGACTATTGTGAGACATCAGCCGAAAGGCTTGAAATACAGAAAAGGAGGTGCACGGCATGTCAAGAAAATGTGAAGTCTGTGGTAAGGGACAGGTATCCGGAAACATGGTATCTCACTCAATGAGACACACAAGAAGAAAGTGGAACGCTAACATTCAGAAAGTCAAGATCGTTGATGAGAACGGTGTTGTCAGAAGAGCTAACGTATGCACTAGATGCTTAAGATCCGGATTAGTAAACCGTGCTCTCTAATCCTTAAGGATGGAACGGACGCAGCAGACCGCGTGGATGCTGCGTTTTTTGTTGTTTTTGGGGCTCCTGAGTGGTTGACATAACAAGATAATGTGGTAAAATATATACGGGGAGACGTGTCATGGCACAGCTTTATTACAGATATTCCACAATGAATGCAGGCAAGTCAATAGACCTTATCAAGGTCGCCTACAACTATGAGGAGAGAGGACAGACCGTTATGTGCCTCATTCCTGCGGTAGACGACAGATACGGGGTCGGCGTCATCACATCCAGGATCGGCGTCCAGAGGGAAGCCACCGCGGTAGGCGATGACACCAACATACTTGAACTGTTCATGAAAGAGAACGAGAGACATCACATCGACTGTGTTCTGGTCGATGAGTGTCAGTTCCTGAAGAAGCATCATATTCAGGAGCTCGTTGAGATCGTGGATTCCTGTAATACGCCTGTTATATGCTATGGCCTGAAAAACGACTTTAGGAATGAACTGTTTGAAGGTTCCTACTACATGCTCGTTTACGCGGACAAGATCGAAGAGATCAAGACTATTTGCTGGTGCGGCAGGAAGGCTACAATGGTGGCCAGGATCGTGGACGGCAAGATAGTCAAGTCCGGAGACCAGATCGTTGTCGGAGGCAACGACCTGTACGTGTCTCTTTGCAGGAAACACTATAATGACGGCAGGTTGGGACCTTCTAAGTAATAGATATTTAGAAGAGGTACCTAATGCTAATGACGAAGACCTTTAAGCGATCTTTGGTAATAGCACTCATAGCAGTGCTTTTTGTCGTATTTACGATTCCCTTGGACGCTTACGGCGACACAACTGCAACCGGAACGGTCACCTATTCATACGGAGCTTACGTCAGATCGCAACCGACTGTGAACAGCTCCGCTTTGACATGCCTGGGATGCGGTACCACTGTTAAAGTCAACTACAAGACCAACGGAACGGACAACTCCTACGTCTGGTACAACATTACATATTCGTCCATAACGGGATTCGTCAGAAGTGACATGATGTCGGTATCCGGAACAGTACCCGACGGAGATCCCGGGCCAGGCTCCGGCTCAGGCTCGGGTTCATCCATCACTGATCTTACGCCTCAGATATGGCAGGTCTCATACCCGGGCGGAGCCAACCTCCGCAAGGAGCCTACGACTGGTTCCACCGCATTGGTATATCTTTACACCGGCACAAAGGTCACCGTGGACGGCAAGTGTGCATCCACCAATCCATCAGACAGCCACACCTGGTACAGGGTGAATTACGTAAACGGGAGCGGAACCAAGATCGTCGGATTCATGAGATCTGACACCATCACCTACAACGGAGGGCCTGAACAGCCCACTGATGAGGACGCAGCGTATGTGGAAGAGCTCAAGGCCAAGGGCTTCCCTGACACATACATCCCGTATCTCGTGAGCCTTCACAAAAGACATCCCTCCTGGATCTTCACCGCCAAGGACACCGGCCTCAACTGGGCGGACGTCCTTGCCAAGGAGAACAAGAGCGGAATAAGCGTCATAAGCTACATATTCCCCAGCTACTACTTCTCACATGCCAGTGACTGCTATGTGAACGGTCAATTTATAAGCTGGGATTCCGGCGGATGGTACCAGGCCGCCAGCGACGTGGTGGCATACTATCTGGATCCCAGGAACTTCCTGACAGACTCGGGTGTTTTCCAGTTCCTGCCTCACACCTTCGACGAGGCCACCCAGAACGTTGCGGGACTGACCGCGATGGTACAGGGCACATTCCTTACCGGCCCCTGTGACGGAAGCACATACGTGAACGTCATCTACAATGCGGGTAAGGCACATCTGGTCAACCCTTACGTGATCGCTTCGATAATCATCACTGAGCAGGGAGTCAACGGTACGGGCGGATGCATTTCCGGTACCGTGGCAGGCTATGAAGGATATTACAACTTCTTCAACATAGGAGCCTACAAGACCAGCACCATGTCTGCAGTTCAGAGAGGCCTGTGGTACGCCAAAACGCAGGGCTGGAACACAAGAACCAAATCCATCAACGGCGGAGCAGAATTCTACTATAACGAATACGTGAAACCGGGTCAGTACACGCTGTACCTCAAGAAGTGGAACGTGATGAACGGTCTGGGAGCCGTTGCCACACATCAGTACATGTCCAACGTAATGGGCGCTGATCTTGAGGGCACCAGGCTTGCCCAGGCTTATGCCAACGTGACTGATACTCCCATCAATTTCGAGATACCTATCTACAGCAACATGCCAGAGAACACCGTGCTTCCCGCAGAACATTGCGTGAACAGCGGTCACAGCTGGGACAGCTTTGAGATCGTGGTGGAGCCCACCTGCACACAGCAGGGAGTGAGAGTGTTCACCTGCTCTGTATGCGGACTCAAGAAGAGAGAGACCATGGCAGGCTCCGGCCACAAGTGGGGCGAATGGACTCACGTCGAAGGAACCGAGACACATACACATTCCTGCCAGTTCTGCGGCAAGAAGGAGACAGTGAACTGCAGCTACGAGTGCATTGAGGGCAGGGCCCTGGCCGATATCGCCACCATCACCATCAAGTGTCCGGACTGCGGAGACGTAAGAGGCGAATACTCTCTGGACAGGACCTACGGAAAGTCCAGATATGACACATCCATAGCCGTAGCCGACAAGTACAAAAAACTGGCCGGCATCAGCCAGTTCAACAAGGTGATAATCGCCTACGGAGAGAATTTTGCGGATGCACTTTCGGGAAGCAGTCTGGCCATCATGAACGATGCCCCCGTGCTTCTTATAAACGGCAACGCTTCTGTGAAGGAGAAGGTCGCGGAATACCTTGCGAACAATCTTGCTTCCGGAGGAGAGATCATCATCCTTGGCGGTGCCGGCGTGATCAGCGATGACTTCGTGGCATCCATCACCGACAGCAAGGTGCACGTCACCAGGATCTCAGGCAAGAACAGATACCTGACCAACCTGGAAGTCCTTAAGAGACTGGAGATCGGAAACGACATTCTGATCTGCAGCGGAGAGTCCTTCCCGGATGCGGTCACAGCGTCACAGACCGGTAAGCCGGTGATGCTGGTAGGAAAGAGCCTGACCGCTGAACAGAGAGAATTCCTTGCGGGAGCAACGGGAAAGAATCTGTACATTATCGGCGGAAAGGGCGTTGTAAGCACGGACATCGAGGCTGAACTCAGGAACTACAGTTCCAGCGTCCACAGGCTGTACGGCTCCAACAGAGGCCGCACGGCAACTGCGGTGGCGGACTTCTTCTACGGTTCCAGCGTCAACAGCGTGGTCATGGTAAGCGGAGAGAGCTTCGCTGACAGCATCTGCGCAGGCCCCATAGCCCACGCGACGTCATCACCCATACTGTTTGCCGGCGAATCCAAGTCATACTACGAGCCCGCAGCCGAATACATGGCAGGACGCAACATCACATCTTCCTACGCTATCGGCGGACAGAAGATCGTGACTCCGGCCTTCGCGGGAACAGCGATGTACCAGTCACAGTAGACACAACAGTTCAAAAAATCAAAAGACAGCTGAGCGATCAGCTGTCTTTTTTGCTATATTGATCTTTTTCCCTGCCAGGTGTCCAGCAGATTCAGCCTGTCGTTTATCCGGTTTAAGATGGTCCTTTCGTTGAAACTCCATACCGGACTTATGAGGATGTCACGCCTGGCGTCTCCCGTCAGCCGGTGTATGGTGACGGAGGGAGGGATGATCTCGAGGCAATCCGTTACCAGCTCAACGTAGCTGTCTATGTCGGGGAAACTGACGTGATCGGGGATCTCCACGGCCATTGTGGAACCTTTCACCAGATTCATCAGGTGGAGCTTCATGCCGAAGAGCCCGGGAATGGACGCCACGTATCTGACTGACTCCAGCATCATGTCTCTGGTCTCCCCCGGAAGGCCCAGGATCAGGTGTACGACGGTGCGGATGTTTCTTTTGCTGAGCTCTGATATGGCTCTGTCGAATTCCGCCAGGTCGTAACAGCGGTTTATGCTTTTTGCGGTGGTCTCGTGTATGGTCTGGAGCCCCAGCTCCACCCACAGGAAATGATCCCGCCCGATCTCCTCCAGGAGATCCAGCACATCATCCGGCAGGCAGTCGGGACGTGTCCCTATGGCGATGCCGCTTACTCTGGGGTCAGCCAGGACCGCAAAATATTTGCGCCGAAGCTCCTCCACGGGAGCGTAGGTGTTGGTGTGGTTCTGGAAGTAGGCTATGTAGCGGGCTTCCGGCCACTTCCTGTAGTAGAGGGCGATCTGGTCATCTATGTCTGAGGAGAACTCCCCTGAACCTGAATCCGAACAGAAAGTGCAGCCGCCGAAGCCTTTGGACCCGTCGCGGTTGGGGCAGGTGAAGCCTCCGTCTATCGAGAGCTTGATGGTCTTGGAGCCGAAATGATCCTTGAGATAATTGGATATGGAATTGTACCTGAGACCCTGGAAAAACTCAGGCGGGCCGGGGTTCTCCGGCGGCCTCTGAGAAGCGGGCTGTTCCATTTTATTCATTGAATAAGGCACCGTCTGGTGGTATAATAAATACTTACTATGGGGTGTTATTGGTTTTTTCAGATTTCACAGTATTAATTTAGAATAAAAGTCGGGTAAAGTCAAATGAAGGACAGCTGTCAGCCCTGTTTAAGGGAATGCGAAGACAAGAAAGAATCTGAAGCGATGGAGATGGAGATACCAAAGGCGGAGAAGAGGAGGATCCTCCTTCACTCCTGCTGCGGGCCCTGTTCCACGGCCTGTGTGGAAAGACTTCTTCCTGACTACAACATCACCATCTTCTTCTACAATCCCAACATCACAGACAGGGAGGAATACGAGAAGAGGAAGGAGAACCAGATAAAGTTCCTGAACGCCCTGAACGAAGGGCTTCCCGAGGAGGACAGGGTCATCTTCATAGAAGGCGAATACTTCCCGGAGGACTTTTACAGCGCGGCGGAGGGACTGGAAGACTGCCCCGAAGGCGGAGAGCGCTGTACTGAGTGCTTTAAGCTGAGACTGGAGAGGACAGCCAAGGCTGCGGCAGTTCTGGGGTACGATATTTTCGGCACCACTCTCACGGTGAGCCCCCACAAAAATTACCAGCTGGTCTCCATGATCGGCCGGACCCTGGCCGACGTGTTCGGCCTGGAGTTCCTGGACATGGACTTCAAAAAGAAGGCAGGATACCAGCGTTCCATTGAATTATCGAGAAAGTACGGGCTCTACAGGCAGAATTACTGCGGATGCTCGTTCAGTAAACGGGACTGAAGGATAAATGTATCTCAATGTCATCGTAGAGAACAAAAGCAATTACATAGACAGCTTCTTCACCTACGGAGACGGCGGGCTCACAGCCGGCATCGGAAGCAAGGTGACCGTGCCCTTCGGAACAGGTACGAAGGAGGGCTACGTTTTCGGGATCTCGGAGACCTGCGACATAGACGAGAGCAAGGTAAAGGACATCATCGGAGTGGATCAGGAAGAGAGTCTGACTCCCGAGATGATCTCCACCGCAGTATGGATGAAGCAGAGGTACGCCATAAGGTACTATGACGCCATCAGGCTCTTCAAGCCGCCTCTTCCCAGGAGGAAGAGGGGAGTTCCCAAGGACCCTTATGCAGACATCGCCACGGATTATCCCAAGCCGGATAAACTGACGGATGAGCAGGAGGCTGCGGCCGTCAGGATAAGAGAGGCGCTGGAAGCCGGTGAGCAAAAGATCTTCCTGATACACGGAGTCACGTCTTCCGGCAAGACCGAGGTCTACATGTCAGCCATCGAGGAATGCCTCAGCCGCGGCAAGGGCGCAGTCATGCTGGTGCCCGAGATATCTCTTACACACCAGCTGATCCGCCGGTTCATAGGCCGTTTCGGCAAGGGGACAGTGGCAGTCCTTCATTCCGGACTGACCCCCAGGCAGAGGTCTGACGAGTGGATGCGGATCAGGCGGGGAGAGGCCAGGATAGTCATCGGCGCCCGCATGGGAGTTTTTTGCCCCATGGAAAACATCGGCGTGATCATACTGGATGAGGAGCACGAGGCCACATACAAGTCGGACATGACCCCCAAGTACGAGACCCACGAGGTGGCTGCCAAACGGATGCTGACCCACAAGGGGCTGGTGATCCTTGGCTCGGCCACTCCGTCCGTAAGCTCATATCAGAGAGTCAGGGACGGCATATACGAGCTCATAGAACTGAAGGAGAGGTATAATAAGACGCCCCTTCCGGAAGTGGAGATCGTGGATATGCGGGAGGAACTGAGGAATGGCAACAGATCCATCTTTTCAGAGGCTCTCAGGATCAGGATGGAAGAGGAGCTGAATGCAGGCAGACAGGTGATACTCCTTCAGAACAGGAGAGGGTTCTCCAACTTCATCTCCTGCAGGGAGTGCGGGACCGTAATGAAGTGCCCTGAATGCGGAATTTCCCTGACCTACCACAAAAAAGAAAACAGCATGATCTGCCATTACTGCGGCCGGAAGTACCCTGTGCCCAAGGTCTGCCCCTCATGCAAGAGCAGATACATCAGACACTTCGGTATCGGCACTGAGCAGGTGGAGGAGGAGGCCGCCAGACTGTTCCCGGGCAAGACGGTGGACAGACTGGACATCGATTCCATCAGGGACCGCAGGGAACTTGACAATATACTGGAGCGCTTCGGCAGCGGTGAGACTGATATCCTTGTGGGCACGCAGCTGGTGGCCAAGGGACTGGATTTCGACAATGTGGGACTCACGGGAGTCATCGCGGCGGACGCCACCATCAAC
>JAEEGF010740191.1_pt1 | contig 17083 bp, 19 predicted proteins | sample 9134171 | NCBI WGS metagenome assembly JAEEGF01 (sample SAMN16246542, study PRJNA631951) | gut metagenome | biome: gut microbiome; feature: rumen; material: AP-attached | host: Bos | place: Iran: Karaj | collected 2018-10 | reverse complement strand
GATTTTGCCAAGCTACACTCCATTGTGGAGACGGCCATGAAGAACGGAAACTCCAAATTCAACGCAATACTTGCTGTCGTAAAACAGTAAGACAACTACTCATACCATGGGGTGCTGAGTAGTTACGAAGAATTGTTTGCTAAAGCAGAAAGCTTTAATGTATATGATGGTCAAATATCAACGTTGGTTAATTGGAGTAATTCTTCTATAGATAAGTTGGAATATTATTATGGCAGGATAAAAGAACTATGGGTTGAGCCAAAGAGTCGAAACAAATTACGTCGGGCTTTATTGGCATTCGGAATCAATAGCTACCCTATGCCAACTGGTACAGCTAATTGGACTCTCTGTTCAGGAACAGAATGGCGCGTGTTGTTTGAAAAACAAGGAGATCAAATTATTTCCTTTATTAATAGTGATAATCTAGATGAGATTATTGCAAATCATACTGATACAGACTCTCCATACTATCCTTTAATTCACGATGAATCTAATCTCGATTTTTCAATAGATCATAAGATACGTGTTCATGCTCAAGGCGTTATTGAATTAATGGCAAAAACAAAAGCCAGTGCTAGTTTCCGACTTTTCCATCGAGGTCAGATGTTTGAGAAAGAAATGGTCGATATAAGCAAATGGAATGGTTTTTGGGTCTGGTCCGATGGCGTAAAGTCTGTTTTCTATTCCGGATGCCACGAATACAATCTAACTTTGGATATGCGAATACTGGATAAGGGTTATCAGATTGTCGCATGGATAGATAGAAATCCAGCAAAACTATCAATAAATAAACTTACATTAGAACGTCTTGGTTTTTTTAATAAAAACAGCGAATGGGTTAGTCCTGAAATATCAAATCCACTGGAAGCCAAGAACAAATTTGTTGAGCTATCTAAGAGTATTATTGAAATGTCTTCAAAAAATAATTGATGTCATAATGCTCACCTACATCTCCAACTCTGCCCACTATAAAGAAGTGTTATCACGTGTTTTGCATGTGAAGGAGTCTTTGTGGATAGGGACGGCTGATATCAAGGATCTGTATATCGAGGATGGAAAGACGAACAACGTTTCGAGTAAGCGAGGGCAAAAAGAACTTGTTCTTTCTGCTGAGCGTGAGAAAGGTCGAGCAACGCTCAAGCCTTTCTTGGAGGTGTTGGCTAAGCTGATTAAGAGAGGTGTGGCTGTGAGGCTGATTCATGCCAAGGAACCTGGACCAATCTTTCGCGAAGACTTTGACAGGTTCCCAATCCTCTATGATGGGATGGAGAGAGTACTTTGTCCAAGAGTGCATTTCAAGATGATGGTCTTTGATGGCAAGGAGGCATATATTGGTAGTGCCAATCTTACAGGTGCAGGAATCGGCATGAAGGCTGATGGCACGCGTAACTTCGAGGCCGGCATTTTGACTGATGACATAGAAATCGTTGAGCAGGCCATGAACCAGTTTGATGAGGTCTGGATGGGAAAGCATTGCACAACATGTAAGCGCAAAGACTTCTGCCCAGACCCTATATTAGCGAAATAACACATCCAATACTAAACTTTTCTATTAGGTGTGCCCCAATCCGGCGTACCTTTCTTGTATCTTTGCGACATTATTAGGAAATAGTAAGATTATGGATTGTCAAGTAAAAGCAGTGGAGTTAAAAGCCTTACTTCTCAAAATCTATCGTTGTAAGAAAGATTTTGAGCTATTGGTTATTGACAAAAAGCCTAAAACTAGAGCAGGGGTTTATATTGTTGGTAAACAGAGAATAAGAGTATATGCGAAATGGAGTTGTTCAATGTCTTTGATAGAAATCGCAATACATGAGTATGCACACCATATTCATGAAACTGAAAAGAGGACAAACGAAAACAGACGACAAGAAAGATCACATGGTCCTGAGTTTTGGAGGATATATTCTGCTCTATGTAGTAAAGCAACCCATATGGGATTATACACTGATGGATATATTGCAGATATAATATCTTATTAACATAGAAATTCGAAAGGAAAACCATTATGAGCAAAAGGAAACCAAGATATGAAGGGCCAGCCTACTGCGATTATCAGGATCTTTTCGATAGAATCACTGCCGAACTGGAGAATCTTTATCATACGCTTTGGAACAAGAGAAAAGAGGCACCCAAGTTTCGCACGATGGGGAAACAAGCGAAAACGGCATGGATGTTGTGGAAGCTTGGAAGTATGGAGTACTGGCGTAGAGAGGGCGAAGGTCTGCACTTCACAAACCAAATTGAAGAGAGGCGTAAAAGCCACATAATATATGTAAGAGCCAAGTATGAGAATGACCCTACAGATTTGGATGAGTGGGACGAAACCCTAGACGAATATCTGTGCAAAGTCAGACACTGCAAGGCCAAAAATCTGATGATGCCCTATCTCGCCAGGACAATCATGGAGTGGAGGGACGGCGGGACATTGTATTATGGCAGTCTGCTGACAGCTATGAATACCGAACTGATGGTAATTCTTGATTTCATAAAATATGGAAAGACACATACCGATCATCGCCAGACCATTATCGATCTGGAAGAAGCCATCAGATTGTTGCATGAAGCTCAGACCCATATTGGCCAGGCTGATGAAAAAGAAGCTTGGACAGCACTTTTCACACATATCTGGGAACGGCATCCTTGGTGGTATGATTAAACTATATATATTTGAATCATAAATTAATAATAATGTGTATGAAGAATAGAAAAGAAGAAGTCATTGGGTTAATCAACAATGTGCAAGACATCTTAAATAAGGTGCTGGCTATTGTTGATGTTGAAAGTGAAGGACAGAAACTCAATGTCGAGAATCCCAAACTCGACAACGAAAAGACTTTCCTGAGTTTCATTGAGGGCGAAAGCAATAAACTGGCACTTACTGCGGGGCTCTCTATCGCCGAACATTCAGACGAGAACACATTCAACCCTCTTTATGTCTATGGGCCTTCAGGTTGTGGTAAGAGCCATTTAATCAATGCAATCGGTGTGCGTTTCAAGGAAACTCATCTACAGGAAAAGGTAGTATATACAACTGCTCGGCAATTCCAGGTACAGTTCACGGATTCCGTTCGTCAGAATACCACCAAAGACTTCATTAATTCCTATCAGTCAATCGATATGCTCATCGTGGATGATATTCAAGAGTGGATGAACGCGCCTAAAACGCTCGAAACGTTCTTTCAGGTTTTCAACAATCTATTACGCAATGGTAAGCAGATTGTGTTTGCCTGCGATCGTCCACCTGTGGAACTGCAAGGTATGGAGGAACGCCTGCTAAAGCGTTTTGCCTGTGGACTGGTTGTTGAGTTGGAGAAGCCAGATATGCAGTTGTGTATAGACATTCTGAATGCAAAGTGTCACCAATCCGGTATGAAAATTCCTTCTGAGGTCATTGAATTTATAGCGAATACTGTCAATGACTCCGTGTATGATCTTGAAGGCGTAATGAATTCACTAAAGGTTTATTCCACAGTTAATAATTCCATTATTGATATGGATATAGCAAAACGTGTAATCATGCGTTACATGAAGTTGGATTAAAAATTTACAAGGTATGCATCAATCCGGCACACCTTTCTTGTATCTTTGCATCGTGAATCATTTAAATCGTAGTTCAAGATGGAAAGAAAAGAGGCCAAGAAGATGGATTTGCTCATGGCCATTGAGCAGATTGTGGAGAAGGCGAAGGACTCACAGTTGAGCAAAGAGTTCTTTCGCAAGGCCGACAAATATATTAAATATGTGTCTGGCAAACTCGAACTGACCAAAGAGCAGAGTGTAATGCTGGCACTCTTCATCAATAGGAGTGATGACAGCAGTATCTGTATTAGTGAGATTTCTAGGGATTTAAAATGCTCTACAGTCCGTATTCTTCGCTATATGAACGATATCGATGAACTTGAAAAGAGGGAATTCCTCCGTTGCTGTAGAGATACGGGCTACAGGAGGTCAGTCTCATACAGGGTTCCATTGGATGTCATTGAAGCCATACAACATGATGAGAAATATGTTCCTAAAAGATCTACTGGACTTTCTTGTGAGGAACTCTTCGGCGAACTGGAAGAAATCTTTGATATGCGAAAAGAAGATGAACTCACATACGAAAATATGGTGAAAAAGATCGACTCATTGTTTGAGGATAATGGGAATCTTGAATATGTGAGACAAGTAACACATTCTGGTCTCATAGATGAAGACAAGATGCTGCTGGTCTTGTTCTCTCATCTTTGTGTTAATAATAATGACGATAACATTGGATTTCATGATTTAGATTTCCTATACGATAACAAGAGAATGTGGAATCGTATAAAGTCGCAACTTAGCAAGGGAAACAATGATTTGTTTGAAGAGGGATTGATAGAGTACAACAACGATGACGGCTTGGTCGATCGTGAGTCGTTCCGCATGACAGACAAGGCAAGGTCTGAACTGTTCAGCGAACTCTGCCTGAAATCAAGGAACAATAGCAAACTCAGCAAAGACCTGATTATAAGTGAGAAGATAGCAGAAAAGAAACTCTTCTATTGCGAAAGCATACAGGCTCAGATTGACGAATTGAGCCAGTTGCTTGAAGAAAAGAATTATCAGGAAATCCATCAGCGCATGAAAGATTCCGGCTTCCGCTGTGGCTTCACTTGCCTGTTTTACGGAGCTCCAGGAACGGGTAAGACAGAGACCGTTCTCCAGCTGGCACGTCAGACTGGACGTGATATTATGCAGGTCAACGTGTCACAGATAAAGAGTTGCTGGGTAGGAGAGAGCGAGAAGAACATCAAGAGCCTCTTCGATACCTACCGTGAAAAGGTGAAGAAGAGCGAAACGACTCCTATCTTGCTTTTCAACGAGGCCGACGCCATCATCAACAAGCGCCAAGAGGGAGCAGAAAGAGCCGTGGATAAGATGGAAAACTCCATCCAGAACATAATCCTGCAGGAAATGGAGAACCTTGATGGTATTCTCATTGCGACCACCAACTTGGCCCAGAACATGGATAAGGCTTTCGAGCGCCGTTTTCTCTATAAAATCAAGTTCGAGAAGCCCACATTAGAGGCGCGTATGCACATCTGGCATGAGATGATTCCCACGCTTTTGGATGCTGATACTAAGCTGTTGGCTGAGAAGTATGACTTCAGCGGTGGCCAGATTGAAAACATCGCCCGTCATAACGCCATCAACAACATCCTCTATGGCGATAAGACGAACAATATCGAGAGCCTCATGACCTACTGCGATAACGAGCGCCTCGAAACAAAACAAACAAGAAAAATCGGATTCTGAGAACCTCTGCCCCAATCCGGCACACCTTTCTTGTATTTTTGCATTGTGAACCAATAAAACAATTCGATTATGGCAAAAAGTATTAAGCAACGAATTCATGCAGAACATCGTAACTGAGGAAGCATGGAAGGAGTTATCAAGCAGCTTCAACTGGAGAGCCATCATCGAGCAGAGATCAAAACAACTCACAGCAGAAATATGTATGTAGAAGACACCACATCCAAAGTACAGATGCTTAGGGAAATCATTCTCTGGGCATCTGAGGTAAAGCAGAAATCAATAGATATACAAACGAGATATGCTTAAGGCAGAAATCCGCTGGGGACTTGGCGTCAATGAGGATTTAGACGATAAAATGTTCATTATGCTCGTTTGTAGTAAAAAGTTGAGAGGAGATTAACCCCTCTCCTTCTCAAACGTCATATCCTGATAGAGTTCGGGTTTGCCCTTCTCACTCTCTGGCAGGAAGTGGAGGCGGACGCCGCGGATGTGCTTCTTGGCACGGAATGTGGTGGGGTCGTCCACCTTGTCGCTCTCAATCTCGAGCTTCATCAGGCCCCACTTGTCGAGACGTACTTTGTCGCCCCGGCGCAGGTGGCGGCTGATGACGGTCGACAGTCCCATCATCACACCGACGACGTCGCCCTCAGATACGCCCAGGTGCTTGGCCACCTCTTTCTGAATCTGATGACTGCCCACTTCTCCGTTGTGTACGGCCTTTGCCTTGTACTTGCCGAAAGTCTTCAATGTCGGCTTGGTTTCTTTGACGATTTTGTATCTCATATATATAGAATCTTTGTGATAAAGGGTGACACGCTGACACAACCCCGATGTACAAAGGGCGTGCAGCGTTTTGAAGGATGACACACGCTGACACAAGGGTGACACACCCGCGGGGTCAGTTTTCTGCCAGTTTGTAGAGCCGCCGCTGACGCCCGTTGCCCCTTTCGAAGCCGTTTCTGCGCAGATACAGTCCTAACAGCGTCGCGTAGGAATGGTTCGCAGGATTCAGTTTCAGCGCACTGATAATTTCCGTCGGACTCATCAGTACTGCCTCCTCGGCAGCCGTTGGCTTATGGTAGTGGTCTTCGAAGATGCTCACCACATTGGGCGTCTCATAGTAGTCGGCGTTCTGCGCCACAATCTGCTGTTCGCGCTCACCCGTGAAGGCGTACTCCTCGCCGTTTTCGATTTCCTCGACAATCTGGGCGTAGAGCTGGCGGTAGTCGATGGCCTTGTCGCCCTGCATGTCGGTATCAATCACGCCGCTCACCTCGACCACCATATAGCGGCGGCTGCCGCTCTCGTCCTTCAGCGGGACCAGCGAGTTGGTGGTAGCGCAGAAGACGGCATAGCGCTGACTCTGCTCAAACGTTGTCGAGTAGAGCTTGCGCTCCTTCACGTCCGTGCGCTGGATGAGGTGCTTCAGGAAGGCCGTCTGCGCCTTCGATACCTGGTCGTACTCGTCGATGTTGATGAGCAGGAAGCGGCTCAGCGCCCGCAGGGCCTCCTTGCGGTTGGCAAAGTCGATGCGGTCGATGTAGAACGGCATCAGCTCACGCGGCAGCAGCATCCGCATGAAGGTCGACTTGCGCGTACCCTGGCCGCCAACGAGCATCAGCACCATCTGGGCGCCGTACATCGCATCGCGGCCTGTACGCCACTGGCTCACCATCGAGCGCATCCATATCTTGAAGTTCTCGCGCCAGCAGGGGGTCGGCGTACTGACGCGGTCGGCCAGCTCGCCGAGGCGGTCGCGGCCGTCCCAGGCGGGCAGGCCGTCGAGCCACTCGCGCACAGGGTCGTAGGTGGCGGTATGCTCAGAGACGAGCACGCGCTCCAGGTCCTTCGGCCACACCTTGATGCCCTCTTCGATGGCCGCATTGTTGATGTCGTTGCGCGCTTCCTCGGTCAGCGGCTTCCACCACAGCGCGTAGCGGTACTTCTCCTGATACTCCAAGTCGCCCGTCACGCTGTTGCGACGGAACATATAGCGGCGGCGCAGGAATTCCTCCAGCAGCTGCTGGTGCATCAGCGACCGCTCCACAGGGTTCTTCCGCCCCAAGGGGTGCTTCTCGTAGGCCGCATTGAACGCCGAGCGCACCAGGACGTCCTTCTTGAAGAACAGCCCCATCGCGATGGTCTCCTTGATGGCCAGTTCCTTGTCGATGCCCGCCTTGCGGCACTCCGCAGCTAACGTCATCAGATACTCGTCTTCGTCCATCTCCCTGCCGTTGGCCAGTTCGCGACAGATGAAGTTGAACTTCGTGGCGTCCATCTCGCGGCGCGTGTAGCCAGGCAGCACCTCCGTATCGAGTTTCACCTCAGCCGGCTTCCCGACCATCTGGGCCGACTCGTCCGTCAGCGGCTCCGTGGGCTGCGCCATCTCTATCGGCTTAGCCTCAGGATGGTAGTACACCTGCTCGTCGCAGGAGATGCGGAACGACTCAGAGCCGTCGTGCGCCACCTCGACAGGCTTGAAGCCCGTCGATGCCAGCGCAAACTCCGCCGCCCGCTTATACGCATACTGCTGGAACAGAGCTACTTGCAGCTCTGCCGCAGGCAGCCCGCCACCAGTCAGCCGATAGGCAACAATCACCTCAAGCGACCGCCCCTCGGCCCCAATGAACGACAGCACCGTCTGCTCCCACAGGTTCACCGTCCGGCGCAGCCGCTCCAATGTCTCAACGCCTTCGTCAACGCGGAACGACAGCAGCACGAGGCCCGTATAACTGGGCCCCGCCCCGTTGGCAGGCATCACTTTCGGCAGTTCCTCTGCCGCCATCGGCCCGCAGACCATTCCGCCGTCGACGGAAATCTCCCTGAACCCCCTGGCAGCGTCCACGCGGCTACGATATTTACCACTCTTCGTCCACTCGGCTATCTGGCTGAGCGTCACGTACTTCTCCTTCCACTCACGGCGGTAGAGATACTTCATCAATACCTTACTTATGTCTTTCATGCCTCCTTAATTGGTTAGTAACACCTTCTTACCAGCAAAAAGCGTGCCATTTGCTGCTGAATTCTCGAGAGAATTCAACGCTAAAGTGCCGACTTACGACCCGTTAGGCGCCGCCTAAAGCCCAAATTCTCGAGAGAATTCAGCCCAAAATCGCCGCCTTTCGCCTGACAGAAGCCTTCCGTCGTCCGGGTAAGTCGGGCTTAAAAGTACGACTGCCAACGTGTCACCCTTGTGTCAGCGTGTGTCACCCTTCAAAACGTTGCACGCCCTTTGTACATCGGCGTTGTGTCAGCGTGTCACCCTTTTATCACAAAATTATTATGTCACTTGTCATTATAACGTTTTCATCCCTTGTTCTATTGTTTCCGAAATTAGATTTGTAACACCGAACAAGTTGCCATCGTTTTTTGCCGTACTGTTTCTTATTTCTCTTCTTTTCGCCATATCTTCAATAACGTTTTTATTTGCGGGTTCTATTGTTTTTTGATACAAACATTATACCTCCGAATATCTCTGGTAAAATGGATCAGCAGTCCCCATGATTCCGTTCATACAACAATCCCGCCATTTCATACAACATGGCGGGATTTTCTTGGCCAAATAGTATAGAAAGGCTAACTTTGCATCATTAATAATGTATAACAAAGAATGACTATGAAATTGAAGACTATTGCACTTCTGCTTTGCGCCATAACATGTATGGCCAGTTGTTCCCAAAACCATGGTGAGAACAGTGAACTTTCTGATGAGGAAGAAGTCAGATGCCTGTGCCCACCAGTCATACATCTTCAGCCATTGGGCAAATTCAGTCAACATGAGGCTCAGCTGTTGGGGAAAGAACTAACGAAGAGAACCGGGGAGATATTTGGTGTAGAACTGGAATGCGAGGTACACCCTCCATTGCCCCTTTCAGACACTTTGATGAACGATGGCCATACAAGGTACAGAGCGGAGAAAATCATACATTCAATGGCTGCAAATGCTAACAGACATAACATCTACATCGGATTGACGCATAAGGATATATCATGCAGCGTACATGGCAAGAAGGACTGGGGGGTACAGGGACTTAGCCTTATTCCAGGTAACGCCTGCGTGGCTTCAACGCTCAGGGTGAAAGACAGACGGGATTTCTGGAAAGTCGTATGCCATGAGTTTATCCACACCTATTTCACCTATAACCATTGTCCTAAGGATGATCCGTCTTGTTTGATGCAAGCTGCCAAAGGACATCCTCGCTACAAAGGAAAGAATGGGCTATGCCCGCATTGTAGTAATGTACTGAAGATATAATGTCTATTTAATAGAAAAATAGGGAATCAATGATGAAACAACGTAAGAGATGGGGATGCCTGGCTGTAATACTGTTGTTTACCATCGTGGCAGCAGTGTTCGGTCTTCATTGGGCATGGAAGTATTACGGCCTGCCTGAATGGCCAGACCGCAGGGAGTATAAAACCATTGAGGAAAGGGCCGAGAAAGCACTTGCCTTTGCTCGTCGCCACAATATGAATGAGCATTATGCGTTGTTTGTGGACTATGGTATCCCATCGGGAACTCCAAGGCTCTTCGTTTGGGACTTCCATCAGAAAAAGATTGTTGCAAGCACCTATGTCATGCACGGGCCAGGCGGTGGAAGCACAGCCGAACGTCCTGTGTTCAGTAATAAGCCAGGAAGCGAGTGCTCATCATTGGGGCGCTTCCTTGTTACCAAAGAACATGGTAACAGGTTAAAACGAAGTTTTCGAATAAAAGGCTTGGATATGGATAATCAGTCTGCTTATGCCAGAGGTCTGATGATTCACAAATCCGGTTGGGTGGATAGTCATTGTTGGATGCGTTATATTCCCCTACATCGTGCAAGTTGCCAAGGATGTGTCACCGTTTCTTCCAGAGGAATGAGTTACTTGTGGTCACTCGTCAATAAAGAAAAGAAACCGCTGCTACTTTGGTCTTTTGTCAGTAAACAAAGTTAAAAAAGATGTACAATCCACGTAACTTTCAATAAAAATGCGTATATTTGCCGAGTAATAACCAGTTAGTACATGGAATGGCTCAGAATATCTACCAGTACCGAATTGGTACGTGTCGCCACGGATGAGATTGTCTATGTCCGTGCTGACGGTAACTATTCTGATCTCGTATTGACTAACGGCCAAAGACGCAAGATGACCTTCCAGCTTCACTTCTTCGATGAGGTTTTCCAGCAGTTGCAGAACAATATGTTCGTCAGAGTGGGAAGAAGCTTGATTGTCAATAAGAGGTATATCTATGTCATCAACTTGACGGAGCAGCAACTCATATTGTCTGGAGGCGACCTAAAGGAGCCCATCGTATTTTATGGACAGTCTAAAGCCGATAGCCCTCAGAATATTTCTCTTGCGCGTGAAGGACTGAGGCAGTTGAAGGAATTACTTGAAAATGAGAAAGGGGTAGACAATGGATGATATAAACATGCAGAAACCGGAGGTGCCCATCATCATTATCGAACGAGATGAGCAGCCACAGGCCCGTGAGTCTGTGACGAAGGTCATAGCCCCTTCCAAAAAGCAGAAATGGCTGAAGCGATTCCTTGCGCTCGTAACAATCGGCTGTTTGATGATGGTTATCCTCGTTGGCTACTATTTCTGGAACTATTATTATAATATAGGTGTACCCGTTTCTGTCACACCAGCGCAGAACATCGAAAAACTTCAGCAGCCTGTAAAGCAGGAAACACCCGAGGTCGTGATGACCAGCGACAGCATCCTTGGTGTTGCAATGGACTTCTACGCTATTCATGGCTTAAAGGCATCCATCGAGTTCGAGGAGCCTGATACCGCCGACACCTCCGTCTACCTCTACTGTCGTTCTGCTGACTTTACCCCCAATGGCAGATATCTCGGAAGCATGGTCGCAGAAGGCAAAGAAATCCAGAGCGACCAGTCGCGTTTAGGCTATATGGCTATGTTAGGAGGTAACAGTGTCATAGGCATATCACGAAGCGAGAAAGTCAAGGACTTTGTTCAGGAACGTGGCGGTTCCTTCTTCCGACAGTTCATTCTCGTCAGCGATGGTGCCATCCCTAGTCGTTTCTTCCTGCATGGCAAGGTGGAGCGACGCGCCATTGGCCGCATCGGTGACCAACTCTACTTCATTGCCACTCGCCACAAAGAAACCCTCTGGGACTTTGCCGATGCCCTCCGAGAATACGGCTTCATGGATGCAATCTACATCACAGGTGGTGCCGATTATGTCTTCTATCGCAGTAAAGACGGTGCCAAGCACGACATCGGTGATCCCGCGGATTATCCACATGAGAAGTGGAAAGTTGTTATTCCATGGTTAGTTTTTAGGTTTTGACTAATCAATACAGAAGAAAAAATCATTAATATTTCATTTTTTTGTTTTTTATTATTAACTTTGCAGTCTACTATTGAAGCTATATATATCTATATATTGATTATAGTTCAAAATTGTTTTGTCGTACATTATAAAATAGTGAGGTATGAATGATAGAAAGAATGAGGAGGATTTAATTCCTCAGGAGAACAATGATAATGAAAACTTGTTATCAAGACGTGGATTCTTTAAACAAGTTGCTAAAAAAGTACTTCCTGTTATAGGTGGTGCAATAATGTCATCCATACCTTTTAAGGCTATAGCGTCCTCTCAAAGTTGTGCTGGCTGCACATTTAACTGCAGCACTTCTTGTGGGGGTAATTGTTCTGGTTCTTGTGCCTATGGATGTACAAATTCTTGTACAGGTTGTAAGGGAACTTGTACTTTTGAATGTACAACTTCTTGTACAGGTTGTAAGGGAACTTGTACATTTGAATGTACAACTTCATGTACAGGCTGTAAGGGAACATGTACATTTGAATGTACAACTTCATGTTCAGGCTGTAAGGGAACATGTACATTTGAATGTACTCGCAGTTGTTCAAGTAATTGTTCTGGTAGTTGCTCTGGCTTTATTCAAAGTTCAACAAGTAATAATAGTAGAGGATATGGCTCAAGTTCAAGAACAGGGTGTGGAGGAAATTGTTCAAGCAAATGTACCGGTAAATGTTCCTCATCATGTTCTGGAGCTTGTGCTGTAGGTTGTGGTGGATGTTCTTCAAGTTGTTCTGGCGTATGTAGCGGCAGATGTTCTTCAAGTTGCTCATATAACTGTTCTGGCTCATGTGGAGGATGCCGAGGAAGATGTAGGAATTGCAATTAAAATGATGTCATCAAATTATTATATGATTCAAATCGCAGACCATAACAATAGTTGGCAAGAAGGCTCTTCTAAAGAAATAACATTTATAGTTACAAAGGATTGTCAGTTAGCATGTAAATACTGTTATCTTGTAGGTAAAAATTCGCAAGGTCGAATGAGTTTCGATATTGCTCAAAAAGCTGTCGATTATATTTTGAGTCATGAATTTCACTGGTATTTCAATCAGAAATCTGTAATTTGGGATTTCATTGGTGGTGAACCTTTTCTTGAAATAGAACTTATAGATAAAATCTGTGATTATATTAAAAAAGAAATGTATCGACTAAATCACCATTGGTTTGATTCTTATCGTTTCTCATTTTCCACTAATGGCCTCACATATTCTTCAGATAAAGTTCAAAAGTTTATTGATAAAAACAAAAAACATTTGAGTATTGGAATTACTATTGATGGTACACAAAGAAAACATGACCTAAACAGAATTTACAAATCAGATGGAAGAGGGTCGTATCGCGATGTTGTTAAAAATATTCCATTGTGGCTTGAACAGTTCCCAAATGAAGGAACGAAAGTTACTATTTCCTCTGCGGACATACCATACATAACAGAATCGGTATTACACTTGTTCTCTCTTGGAATCCATCAAATAAACATTAATTGCGTTTTTGAAAATGTTTGGAATTCAGGAGATGACAAACTTTTTGAAGACCAGTTAATAGAACTTGCTGATAATATGATAGACAGAGAGTTGTATAAAACAAATTCTTGCTCTTTTTTTGATGAAGGAATAGGAAAACCTTTAGATAAAAATATAAATAATGAGAATTGGTGTGGGGCAGGAAAGATGCTTTCCGTAGATGCTGATGGCTACTTTTATCCTTGCACTCGTTTTGCTCAATATTCATTACGCGATAAAAAAGCATGGATATTAGGAAATGTTTATAATGGTATAGATGAGAACAAGTTACGTCCATTCTTTCTGTTGAATCGAACATCACAATCTCCCATGAAATGTATAGAGTGTGAAGTTGCATCTGGTTGCTCATGGTGCCAGGCAGAAAATTTTGATAGTGCAGACACATATACGTTATATCAAAGAAGCACAGCAATCTGTCTTATGCACCAAGCCAGGGTTCGTGCAAACAATTATTATTGGAACAAACTATATAGAACTATTGAATTAAAGGAGTTAAAAAGGTAGATCGTTTTTATGCTACAATATTTGGTGATACTTTTAGATGATACTAGCATTGCGTTTTGCCATGCTTCCAATCCTTTGACGTCAAAGCATCTTATTGATAAAGATGTTTTGAAAAAAGCTGTTCTTTTTGGAATGAAAAACAATCTAATGATTCAATATGTATTTCCCTCTTATGATTTACCACAAGAGTATTATGATATTATTGAATCCATCGACAACGTGAAAATTGGTAAAGATATCCAAGTCTATGATTATATTCCAAGAGTTGTTAGTTGTGACACAATAGTGTTAAGAATTAAAATTGATGATTTTATAAGTAATAATGTAATGGTGTCAGATTTAATAAAACAAGTTAAACGATTATCCATTTCCTTCACAAATATTGACGAATTCTATGATGATTTAATTTCGTCATACAGCAATGCACTAAATAGCATTCATGACGAACTAATATCAGAAAAGAAAAAGGGTAAAAATCCACAAGTTAATATTTTAACAGACAGATTGTCATTACAAAAAATGTCAAATTGCGGGGCCGGTATTAATAATATTACAGTCGCACCTAATGGAAAATTTTATATATGCCCAGCCTTCTATTATGACGAGAGAAGTGGAATGGATACGAATTTTAACTATAAAAAATGTATTACAGACAGATCTTGCGGAGATTTGGAAATAGGTCTAAATATAAAAAATGAGAGCCTATTGAACCTCGAACATTCACCTCTTTGCAAGTTGTGTGATGCATATCATTGTAATCGATGTGTTTGGCTTAATCAAAAACTCACCTATGACATCAACACTCCTAGCCATCAACAATGTGTAATATCCCATATTGAAAGAAATTCATCTATGTTGTTGTCTGCAAAGATGCGAAATATTGGTGTTGATGTAGATGTAATAAATAAAATAGATTATCTAGATCCATTTAATACTTTTATTTAATTAATTATGAAAAAGGTTATAAGCAAAGTAACACTTGAAGAAAGAAATGAAATCCAGAAGTTATTCGAACGTAAAAACGGCTTAAATGAATTGGCCAAAATATTGACTTCTGACAATGACGTTCTTTATGAAAAACTTGTAAAGGACTTAGGTGAAACTACCACAAAGTTTCAAAACTGGTGGGACTCTATGGCGAAAAAATATCAGTGGCCAATTATTGAAAAAGGTAATTGGGAAATTGATTTTGAAACCTGTGATATTTATTTAGTTACAAGTGAAGAATAATGACAACACAAATATTGTTTATTGGCACATCCGAGTTGATACTAATTGCAGGTATAATCTTGTTGCTTTTTGGGGGAAAGAAATTGCCAGAGGTAATGAGAGGTATGGGCAGAGGGGTCAGTGAGTTCAAGAAGGGAACTAAAGAGGCGAAAGAGCCTTTCGAGGAGGCCAAGAATGTTTTTGAGGAAGCCATCAAGAAATGAGAATTATAGGATGGACTTCTTATCTGTTTTTAGTTGAGCTATTTTTCAGAAAATGAATATATGGCAAAACGTAGAGAAATAAGAAACAGTACGGCTGAGTTCCTCATCTTTCAGATAGAAGGAAAGGAACAAGGGGTGGAGGTGTACTATAAGGACAAAACTGTGTGGTGTACCCAGAAGGCGATGGGTATGCTGTTCGACTGTTCCTCTGACAATATAGGGCTTCACTTAAAGAACATCTTCAAATCTGGAGAGTTGATAAAGGATTCAGTTACCGAGAAAATCTCGGCAACTGCCTCTGATGGGAAGAACTATATGACGCAGTTCTATAACCTCGATGCCGTCATCAGCGTGGGCTATCGTGTCAATAGTATCCGAGCTACTCAGTTCCGGCAATGGGCTACGAGCGTGCTGCGAGAATATGCTATTCGTGGCTATGTGCTGGACAGGAAACGAATGGAGAATGGCACGTTCTTGGATGAGGACTATTTTGAACACCTGTTAGCAGAGATACGTGAGATTCGTCTGTCCGAGCGACGTTTCTATCAGAAATTGACGGATATCTATGCGACAGCTATCGATTACAATCGTGATGCTCCAACAACAAGACTCTTTTTCAAGATGATGCAAAATAAGATGCACTATGCCGTGCATGGCAGAACTGCAGCCGAGTTGATTGTAGAACGTGCTGATGCTGAACAGGAGCACATGGGGTTGACGACATGGGAGAATGCGCCAGACGGGAAGATAGTCAAGACGGATGTATCGATAGCCAAGAACTATCTAAAAGAGATGGAACTGGCAGATATGGGGCAATTGGTGAATGGTGTACTGGAATTGGCAGAGCGAATGGCTAAGCGCCATATCCCGATGACAATGGAGGACTGGGCCAAACAGATTGATACCATCTTGGCGGCTGGTGGTAATGAAGTGCTGCAAACGGCAGGTTCTGTAACAGCTGAAGAGGCCAAGGAACATGCCGAGACAGAATTTGAAAAGTACCGCATCGTTCAAGATCGTTTGTTCCAGAGCGACTTTGACAAGTATTTGGGTGAATTACCTTTTGAAGGTGAGTAAGATTCCTGTATGCAACATGCCATTACGGTAGAGGGACGTAGCCTAATACGCACTTTCCTGGCAGGTGCCACAAAAGATGCCGCAAACTGCTTGGTGAGCGAAGAGCAAGCTGATGGCTCATTATCGGGTGTTCTTTGATGCAGTTTATAGCAGAATGTGGAATTGAGTACGGTTGCCAATTCGTAACCCCGTTTTTTTCTCAATCCTCTAAACTGCCTTTGTACAAAGAAGATCTGCGATTTCTTCCAAAGTGACAAAAAAATGAGCACACGGCAAAATTAGGTTCGCATTTTTGCTGTGTTCGCATTTTTTTTTCGTAGCTTTGCACCGTCAAACTGTATCGTGTATGGCAAAGAGCCTGTTAAGCAAGTATGTATGGGGCCAACACCTAAACTGCACTGCGGAACCGACCCTATTGTGTAAAACGGAATGAAGAGATATGTATTGATAACGATTGTCGTGGCCCTGATGGGGTGGATAGACGTCGGCGCACAGGTCAACGACCTGCCCCGTACGTCGCCCGAAGCCGTGGGCATACGGTCGGAGCAGGTTGCCGCCTTCTTCGACTCGCTGCTGGCCTATCCCCGCTGCGAGATTCACAGTACCATCGTGATGCGGCATGGGAAAGTGGTTGGCGAGCTGTTTCCGGCTCCCTTCCGCCCGGAGTATCAGCATACGCAGTTCTCGTGCTCGAAGACGTTTGTGGCTGCCGCCGTCGGCATTGCCATCGGCGAGAAACGGCTGCGCCTCGACGACCGACTGGTCAGCTTCTTTCCCAAGCAGTTGCCGAAGGTGGTGAGCTGGCGGCTGAACAGCATCACCGTCCGCGACCTGCTCACGATGCAGTCGGGCTTTGTCGTCGACACGAAGATGCGCAACGCCAGCACACAGTGGATTAAGGACTATCTGGCACACCCCATGAACGC
>JAEEGF010833864.1_pt1 | contig 17088 bp, 9 predicted proteins | sample 9134171 | NCBI WGS metagenome assembly JAEEGF01 (sample SAMN16246542, study PRJNA631951) | gut metagenome | biome: gut microbiome; feature: rumen; material: AP-attached | host: Bos | place: Iran: Karaj | collected 2018-10 | reverse complement strand
TCAAAGATGAAAAATTTGGAGGAGGACAGTGTGGATTTGCAATGTGTTCGCCAGGTTATAATATGCAACTAAAAGGAAATCGGCTAGTGGCGGATATAAGTGAAGATGTAAAAAGAGCCTTTGACGATTATGTGTCATATTATGATGTGGATTCAGTAAAAGTGTACGTGGATGTAATGGCATATCCGCCATATGAGATAGGGGATGACGGAATAATATACATACGAAGTGATATTTCATCCTACTCAAATGAAGTCATCTACAAAAAATATAATATTGTAGAAAATATATTGCTTTCGCCAAACAACCCGATAATATACAAGGGAAATTCCTTCTTCCTGGGCAAAACGATTTATCCGGAAGATGCACATTATGACATCATTGAATGGAGTTCATCTGATGACGACATTGTTTCGGTTGATTCAATGGGCAAGATAACAGGAAATTCAGTAGGACAAGCTGATATTATTGCGACTATCGGTGATGCGTATGGTACAGTAACAGCAAATGTTTATGATATTTCATCCAACATCGAAGATGAGGAACAAAATCACAACGTCACTGATACGGCAGGAGATATTATAGATGACATAGCCAATAATGATAATCCGGATTTGGGGAATACTGACATCACAGAAGGCGACTTGGAAGAGGTTAAAGAAGACATACAGCAAGGTGTATGGCGAGGAGATTCATTCTTTACTGATCTTAGATGGTATGAAGAAAATTTCAGTAAATACAAGATGAATTGGGGCCAGATTCAAAAGGCAGCAAGAGAACTGAACGCTCAGTTTGCAGGAGCATACAATATTGAAGTAGAAATGTATCATAAAGATAAGGATGGAACAGAATACCATATTGGAAATATAACAGAGATGGAAAATGAGGTCACATTTACGTTTGATTTGCCAACAGGTATGAGTGAAATTCAATCAGGAGAAACAAGAAAATATGTGTTAGTAAGGATTCACAATAATCAATACGAAGCAATAGATGTAGAAGTAAATGATGACGGAACCTTTACAGCAAGTTCTAATCAGTATTCAGATTTTGTACTGCTATATGTTGATACTCCAAAAATAAAGAATGGAATTGAAATCAATGGATTCCAGTTGAACTCTTGCGTAGGTGGAATAGAAGGCAATGGAGGAATAAGAACGGTATATTCTGTAGAGCCGGAAATTGAAGGAAAGAGTGTAGTAAACTCTGGACTCATCTATTCATTGGAAGGTTTGGCACCAAAAGAGGAGATGTATGTTGGAAGTCAGGAAGAATATGTAAAAAGTTATCTGAGTACTAATACAGGTAAACTATCAGCCAATATGTCAGATTCTTATACGGCAACAAGTTATGCGATGACTATGATATTTGTTAATAAGTCTCCGATTGAGTATACAGATACTTTTAATATTCGCGCCTTTGCCGAACTGGAAGATGGAACGTTTGTATACTCTGATATTTATAGTTTTAGAATTTATGATATTGCAGATAGAATTTACAAAGACAGAACGTCATCTAATGAAATTTTATATCAATATCTGTATGATAATATACTTAATAGGGTGACACCTGGGTATGAACTAAATACAAATTAAAGCAATGGAATATGATAGATGTAATTGAAATCTGCAGTGACGAGAGTTGCTGCAGATTTTTTGATTTATAGGAATAATAATAGGTGGCTTGCTCTTTTGATTTTAGATGTTGTTTTTGCATAAAAGTAAGACTAAAAAATAACCTCGAGATCTTTTTTTTGCTCCGTGCAAATGATATAATTTTACTATAATTTAGGTCGGATAATTTAATACATACGAGGTGCGCCTATGGTAAAAACGCATGGAATAATTGATAGTAACTTAACTAATGATGAAAACGGTAGTACTAACAATATTCAAGAAGCTAAAAAAAGAAAAAATATTGATTTTTTCATAAAGCAAATTCAATCAAGAAAAAATATCGGTATTGATCTGATTGATATATTAGATGATGATAGTTTGATTAAAGAAATACACTTACTAGCTGAAAAGCAATTGGCAAGAACATTAAGCTCTTATTCTAGTGTAAGAGTTGAAAACAGTGAAGTAGTGTTTCTTTCTTTAGTTATCATTGGCATGCTCAATTACGATGGTAATTTTTACGAATATGTCAATAATACATACTCAACTATTTACGAAAAATATTCTCCACAAAAGATACAGGGCTTAATAAGAGATGTATTAAGAAAATTTACTATAGTAGCGAACGTTGATAACAAAAGAACTATTAATAATGCTTTGCATAATGCTTTAGTTCCGGCTCCATTTTTGCCGGCTTTTTTTGATTTTATATATGACATTTATAAGCAAAATTTTGAATACGAATTATCGGAGAATCTGGATGAGGATTTCCGATTTGTATTTGACAGTTTGCGTAATCATATGTCTGAAAAAACTGATGAAATTAAAATCAGTGTGACTAAAAAAACTTATAAATTGATTAAATCTACAAAAGAGCTGATAAATGACGAGCACTTTGCTGAAGATATTATTAAATTGAGTATAATCATCGTTCGCATTATTGATAAATACATATGGAACAACAATGTTGAAGTTAATAATGCATATATTAATCAAGGATTTGAGGAATGGATTGAAAAGTATGCAGAAGAAAATGAAACAAGAAAGAAAAGCAGTGATAATGAAATCAGATCCAAATGGGAGCCTATATTTGTATTAAATAATTATAATGTGAAACTGTTTCCACAGATTCATGCAGTGAAAAATGAATATGATTACAGAAAAATAGTGATTGAGGTTTTTAATGGTAAAAATAAAATTTATGAAGAAAATGAACCTTCAATTAAAGAAATAATAGGTGGTTATAAGATATATCCGAAGATTATAGATATAGTACAACCGCTAGGTCAACTTTCTTATAGGTTGGTTTGTGGTGATCAAATACTATATGATAGCAAGCAAAGTTTATTTAGAGAAGTACTTCTTTTTTCTCCTGATGGCAAAGAAATTAAAAATAATTCTGATTATAGCGGAAGTGTTTTGATTTGCCATAGCAAGGCTATGCCGATATCTTTTAAGGCAGCCGAAATAAGAAAAGAGTATTATGATGTCTCAACATTGAATGTTAAAGTGGGCGATTCGGTACTTATAGGAGATGAAATAATCAATTTTTCAACGCTATTAAAACCTGGAATAATTGGTGAAGAATACGTAGATTATTCAATTGTTTCAGTCGAAAATGGAAAAGAAATAAAAGTATATAAAAGTGTGAGTAGCATTCTGTTTGAGAATATACCGAAAGGAGATGCATCGTACGTAATAAATATAAATGGAGATGAGTATAGTTTAGAGCATTTTAATTATTCTGAAACACTGAGAGGGAATATTTACAAATATAAAATTGAGTTGGAAGATTTGAAATCCCGGTTATATAACATAAAAATTATTGAAAAGAGTGGTGGTAATTATAAAACACTGTATTCGTTTGATTTTGCACTTGATAAGAAATTAAATGTTGAGCAGATAAAGATAGATGACGAGACGTATCTTGTATCTGTTGAAAGCAGTTTTATAAAAAAAGAAGTCTGCAAGGAAGTAAAAATAAAGGATTACTCCGAGGAATTGTTTATTTTTGCTTTGGGAAGAAAAGAATATAAATACATTATTCCATTTGCATTTGAAATGTATAGAATTACTGATGGGAATTGGCATGCTTTCTCTGATTATTTATGGATAGGAGATATAAAACAACAATCCATATTAGAAGTTTTTGGAGATGATGCGGATGAATTAATTGTATACAGCGATGATGGCAGACAGATTGTTGAACCAATTAGGCTTTCAAAAAAAGGAGTTGTATCAAAAGTACCAATTGGTTTTTTAATGTCATTTAAGGAACAGTATAGCTACAGTATGCTGGTTTTATTGAAAAAAGGTAAGAGAGCAAAAGAAATATTCTGTTTCAATAAATGTGTAATTGACAAAGAAAAACTAGAGATTCAATATGACCAGAACAGCAAAGAACTATTAGTAAAAACTTTTTATCATGGAAGAGGACAGGTGTTTTTTGCTTTATCAGATGAAGATGGTAATGACTTGTTTTGGAGTGAGTATCTTTCAAACGGAGAAGAAACAGTTATCAAAGAATTGGAATCGTTTAATACTTATACAATAACTTTTAAAGAGAAAGCAAAAGGATTGGCGCTGATTAAGGAAAAAGAATTGTTGTCAATTCAAAAAAAAGTTTATGCGTGGAATGACTTCGTTGGTAAAACGTTTAGGATTAAACGAGTTTATTTTGATGAATATATAAATGGAAAGTTTGAACGAAAAATAGATTATTTTAACATTGCTTATGTTACTTTTATAGACAGAAATAAAGATGGAAAATTTAAAGGAATATTGTTTAATAGAACGAGAAAAAATCAAAAATACACACTCAATAAAGTGAATCCGGTAGAGATTGAAATTTGCGGTGATGTATTTGATGATGAATTGGAATTAGCAATTACAAAAGATAGGGACGGATTGCTTTTAGATACCAGATATCATTGTGTTATGAATAGTTTAGATGAAGACGCGATTGATATTTATTTATATGTAATTGATACGAACGGAGAATAATATGAGTAGATTGAATTCAGTTGAAAAATCAAAGTATATAGAGAAAAAGTATAAAGAATACTTAAGATCGACCTTTCACTTTGGAAGTGAGAAGTTACAAGAGTTATATGAAGAAGAGTTAAAAAAAGAGACTTTATTTAAGGGACCATATGTTGATATAAATTTGCCTTTTACGCCAGGAAAGAATATTGAGCAGTTAGTTGAGGAGGGGATTGTCTGTAAATCATTTTTGAAACTTGGAAATATAGATTTTAAAAGACCATTGTATGCTCATCAGGAGCAGGCAATAAGAAAGATTGGTGAAGGAAGAAGTGTAGTAATTACTACAGGAACCGGTTCGGGAAAAACAGAAAGTTTCCTGTTCCCGATATTAAATGAATTAACAAGAGAAGTTGAAACTGGAGTAACTGATGTTGGCATTAGAGCTATTTTTCTTTATCCGATGAATGCTTTGGTAAATGACCAGATGGATAGAGTTAGAAGTATACTAAAGGATTTTCCTGAAATTAAATTTGGTTTTTTTACTGGAGATACTAAAGATAAAATTTCACATGCCGGAAGGATAAAATATGCAGAAGAAAATGACACAGAGATTCCGGAAAATGAATTAATATCAAGAGAGGAAATAAGAAATACACCACCTCATATCTTATTTACTAACTATTCTATGCTTGAATACTTATTAATCAGGCCGAATGACTACGCTGTGTTTGAGCCGGAACGGTTAAATAATTGGAAGTTTGTCGTTATGGATGAAGCGCATACTTATTATGGGGCGAAAGGGATAGAAGTATCTATGCTGATGCGTAGACTTACAGCAATGGCTAAGAATAAACCAAGATTTATTCTTACCAGTGCAACATTAGGAACGCAAGGTAAATCAGAGAATGAAATTGTTTCTTTTGCTGAGCGATTAACATCGGTTCCGTTTGAAACATCAGATATCATTTTTTCTAAGAGAATAAAGTTGTCATCAAATGATTTGAAGTATAAGGTAGATGGAAAAGATTATTTAGAATTAAAGGATAATATCGGTAATACAAATACGATTGAAGAAATTGTACGAAAGTACACAGAGATTGATTGTAATAATGAAAAAGAAATAATCTATGATTTGTTGAAAAAAGATCAAAATACAGGAATTATTTATAAAGAACTAAAAAATGGCAGCAAGGATTTTTATGATTTATTTCAAAAAATAGGAGGAAGTTATCAGGAGAAAGAGATAATTGCATTGATAGATTTGATTAATTATGCAGAAAAGAATGGAGTTGCATTGTTTGATCTTAAATATCATTCTTTTGTAAGACCCCTTTCCGGTGCATTTATTACGCATACGGAAAATCCAAAATTAACACTAACAAAAACAAATGAGATAGACGAGTTACGAGCTTTTGAAATAGGTAATTGTAGATATTGTAATGCTCCATATATTATTGGAAAAATAAAGCACAATGAAGAAAAACATTTAGATTATTTGTTTCAGAATAATGAAGTAGATATATATGAAAATTATGGAGAAAATGAATTTGTAAAAATAGACTATTTTCTGTTAAATGACTTAATAAATGATGAGGAAATTGAAGAAGATGAGATAGAAGAAATGACGTTATGTGCCAAATGCGGCTCCATTCATTCAACAAGGGATTTGAATGCAAGAGAATGCGACTGTAAACAGTCTTTTAAAAAGTCTGTCTACAGAGTGCTTCAGAAGAATAAGAAGGAAGATGAGTATTCCTTATATAATAATATCAGGAAATGTCCTTGCTGTGGAATTGAAGGAAAACAGGGAGTTGTTAAAGGCCTGAATTTAGGAAAAGATGAAGGAACTGCATTGATAGCACAAATCCTTTATGAGGCAATAGATAATGGTGAAGACAAAATCGAAGAAAATACGACATTCACGTTAAGTTTAACAAAAAGAGCTGACACGAAAGAAAAAAAGAATGATTCAACTAAGCAATTCCTATGTTTTTCTGATAGTAGACAACAGGCAAGTTTTTCGGCAGCCTTTCTAGATTCGAATCATGTTCGAATGTTGCAAAAAAGAATAATATGGAAAGTACTTGAAGATAATAATTACCAAAACATGACAGTGGAAGAGTTAGCTGTATATTTGGAAGAAATGATTAGAGGCAGAAAACTGATTCCGAACAGTTTGACATCACACAAAAACGCATGGATTACATTGATGTCAGATTTGTTAAGAGTAGATGGAGATAATGATGGACAAGGATTAGGATTATATTATTTTGATTTGAATTTGTCTGAAATTGAAAGCGCCATATCAGAAGAGGATGTTAGAGAGTCTTTAGGAAAGTATGATGTTACCAAACAGGATTTATTGACAATTATTCAGGTTGTTATGGGTATATTTCAAACGTCTCCAGCTGTTAATTATAATAAATCAACACTAACTCCTGATGAAAAGAGAGAATACTTAGGATATAGAGGATTTAACAATAATGTAATGTTTGAATGCCAAAAATCTTTAAAAGGTACAAGAAGTTTCTTACCAATTAAGGGGAAGGAAAATGCGCTTGTAAGATATGTAAAAAAAGCATGCAAATGTTCGAGCGAGGAAGCGAAGGATATTCTGGATATAATATTTAATAATCTGATTATGCAAATATCAGCGGGTAGTAGTGATCCGTTTTTAATAAAGGATCAAAAGAGAGATGCATATCAAGTTGATGTGAGTCGATACATTATAAAAAATTATAAGACATCCAAATATTATCAGTGCTCAAAATGTGGAAGATTAACACCGTACAATGTTCATGAGGTGTGTACTCAGGATAAATGTGATGGCGTGTTAAAGGAGATTAATCCTGATGAGGTGCTGGCTAACAATTATTACAGAAATGAATATAAGAATAAAAAAATAGAAAGTATTGTTGTTAAAGAGCACACAGCGCAGCTTGATAGGATAAAAGCAAAACAGTATCAGAATGAATTCAAAAACAAAAAAATAAATATTTTGAGTTGTTCTACAACGTTTGAAATGGGTATTGATATAGGAAATTTAGAGACAGTCTTTATGAGAAATATACCTCCAACACCGGCTAACTACGTCCAAAGGGCAGGAAGAGCAGGTAGAAGAAAGGACAGTTCTGCATATATTCTTACCTATTGTGGTACAGGGTCACATGATTATACATATTTTATGGAACCGGAAAAGATGATATCGGGAGTTATTAATCCTCCATATTTTGACATATTAAATAAAAAAATAATAGTTAGACATCTGATGGCAGCAAGCTTGGGATTTTTCTTTAGAGATAATCCGGATTATTTCAAAAATGTCGAGGAGTTGGTATTTAACGACGGAGAAAAAGAATTTAACGACTATTTAAAGAGAAAACCAAAGAAATTGATAGAATACTTAGATGAAAAAGTGTTGCCGGAAAAACAGTACGAAGAATACCATAATTTAAAATGGTTTGACGAAATGGACGGAAAAGACATAAAAATGAGTTATTTTGTTGAATCATTTAAAGAAATGGCTAAGGAATATGAGGAAGCGAAAAAAATAGCAACAACGGAAGAGCGATTTGACGACGCAAAGTATTACAGTAGACAACAGGAGAAACTGAAAAAAGAATCAATAATTACAATGTTGTCGAAGTATTGTGTAATACCTAAATATGGATTTCCGGTTGATGTTGTAGATTTGGAAGTATATCAAGAGGGTGTTTTAAAGAATGATTTGAATTTTAGCCGTGATCTAAGGGTCGCTTTGTCTGAGTATGCTCCTGATTCTGAAGTCATTGGAGACGGAAAAAAATACACATCAAAGTATATTTCGTTGCCAAAAACAGGAGAATTGCCAAGAAGTTACTTTGTGGAATGTCCTTATTGTAAAAAAGTAAATGTTTTTTTGACAGGTGAGCATAGGGAGTGTAAATATTGTAATTCAGAAATAACATCGGAAAAGACAGAATATTTCGTAGAACCAATTTATGGATTCAAAACGGGACTTACAAAAGAAAGTACGCGTATGAAACCTAAAAGATCTTATTCGGGTGAAGTGACATATATAGGTGAAGGAATAAAGGATGAAAAAAGGTTAGAACTTGGAAGGGCATTATCAATTGAAACAAGCACAGAAGATGAATTGCTAATTATGAACAGATCTGGCTTTTATATGTGTCCGGTATGTGGTTATAGTGAGATTGTTAAAGGTGGAAATATACTTCAACAGATAGAACAAAAACACAAGAATTACAGACAGTATGATTGCCAGTGTGAAGAGATGAATTACCTTAAGTTAGGCCATAGATTCAGAACAGACGTTGCCAGAATGGTAATACCTACTTTAGAGAGCACAGAAAAAGCAAGTTATGCAAGGGCACTCTCGTTTTTGTATGCACTGTTAGAAGGAATAAGTACTGCATTAGAAATTGAACGTAATGACATTGATGGTATTTTAGAAATGAATCCGGAAAACGGAAGTTTCGATGTTTTGATATTTGATAATGTACCCGGAGGTGCAGGACATGTAAAGAGACTTATGGAAAGAGAAGCAGTTCTGAAATCCCTAAACGCTGCTCTTGCAAAGGTTTCACAACATTGTTGCGATGAAAATACATCGTGTTACAACTGTCTGAGAAATTATTATAATCAAATTCATCATGGAAAACTTCAGAGAATTTTTGCCATTGAAATAATAAAGAGGCTTCTTTATGATGCAGATTTGGTGCTAGAGATGGTAAATCGTGATGATATGACAAATCAATCTTATATGAAATTGACAATAGGTAATGATGGAAGAGATCCCGGCGAAGAAAGCGCAATTCAAGTGTGGGAGGACATATTAGAGGATTGCTTTGATGATAATGAAATACTGTTAATTAAGCAACTTAAGGAAAAAACTCCGACAAACATAGAAAGACCTTATTATAACAAGACGGTCACTATAAAAGAAACAGGGGAGCAATTTTTTGTAAATCTTATCTGGAAGGAAGCTAAAACAATGTTATTTTTAAATGATGAAAGAGCAAATTATGATGTGGCAAAATCTACGGGATGGGATTGTTATTGTACCTCTGAAGAGTTTGACGTTGACGAATTGTTAAAAAAAATAGGAGATGAGTGATATGGCGATAATGATTCCAGAAAAACCTAAAGAAATAGTAAAAGCAAGTCGGGAAGATGTAATGTTTGAAGAATTGGAAAAATTACCCAATGATTATTATGTTTTCCATTCGTTTTCGATGACAACTGTAAAAAATAATACTATTTATGAAAGTGAAACGGATTTTGTTGTTTTTCATCCTAAGAAAGGAATTATTTGTATTGAAGCAAAGGCCGGTGCGGTTGATTATAATTCCGGGAATTGGGTATATGGAAGTGGAAAGATAATGTCTCATGATGGACCGTTTAATCAAGCAAGCACAAATAAATGGAAATTAATTACATACGTAAAGGATCATGGATTGAGTGGTTTGTTAGACCACTGTAAGTTTTTGCATGCAGTATGGTTTCCTGATGTATCTAAGTCAAAGTTTGCAGAAAAAAAATTGCCATCAGAAGCTGATTTAAATCTAATGTTAACAGAGGATAGCTTTGGGAAAGTTGAGGAGGATATTGAAAGTATTTTTTCAATCGAATTACCAAACAGAGTGCAAACAGTTTTAACAAAAAAAGAGATAGATCAGATGCTTAATAGAGTATTAGCTCCAAGTTTTAATTTAGTTTCGCTTGAAGAGGTGACGTTAAAAAGAAAACACTTAGTTTTCAAAAAAATGTTAGATGAGCAGATTGCATTATTAAATTACTTGGAAGAACAAAGAGATGCAATAATAAACGGGCTAGCAGGAACCGGAAAGACAGTTCTTGCATTGGAAAAGGCGAAGAGACACAGTGATAAAGGTGAGAAAGTTTTATTTCTATGTTACAATTCGTTCTTAAAACAGCATCTTAAAGAAACTTACAAATTTGACAATGTGAGCTATTATACAATTGACGGATTTGCATGCAAAATATGTGATTCGAACGAAGCTGATTATGAGCAATTAAGCATGAAATTATTGGAAATGCAAGAGGAAGGAACATTCCCATATGATCATGTAATAATTGACGAAGGACAGGATTTTGGTAAAAATGAAATTGACGAAGTGGAAATTATAGAACTTTTAAAAAGCAATGTGTTGGACGATGATTCTAATGTGGGCTCTTTTTATATTTTTTACGATAAGAATCAAATGATTCAATCAAGTAAAATACCATCATACATTTCAGAGGCAGATTGCAAATTGACTTTGTATAGGAATTGCAGAAATACAAAGAATATCGCCAAAACATCATTAAGGTTGTTGGGATCGGATAAACAACCTAAATTATTCAATAATATTGATGGAGATAATCCAGAAATGCTCTATGAAAAGGACAAGGAAAAAACAATTATATTGTTGGATAAAATCCTAAATAGATATATCGATGAAGGATACAACGATATAACTATTTTGACTTGTAAGACAGAAGAAACGAGCATAATTAGTGAAAGGTGTGTGGGTGGTAAGTATCTAGGTGAAAAAGGAAAAGTAAAGTTTACTACTTGTAGAAAGTTTAAGGGATTAGAATCAGAAGTTGTAATCTTGCTTGATGTCGATAAAGACTCGTTTGATGATTTGGGAGAACAAATAATGTATGTAGGTACATCAAGAGCCAAATTTGGATTGACGTGCATAATAAATATGGATGATGACGATTGCATTAAAGTATTGGAGAGAATAAATGCAAGATATAACAGGAATATAAAGAAATCATTTGCAACAGCATTTAATGCTAAATATGTAAGTGAAATGTAAGTGTATGAGATTTTAAACTGTGGGCGAAGCGCTCTGAAAAGAAAGTTACTTTTCATGGGGCAGTGAATGTTTAAAGGCAAGGATAAGGAATACATTTAGAAGTGTTTTAAATAGTCGCTTTAGGCAGAGCATTTGTGCTTTGATAGAATCTGCTTTTTATTTAAGATAATTACTAAGGTGATAATTTGCTAAAATGATTAAAACAACAATATAATTGACATTTACCTGAAATTCTATACAAAGATATGGAGGTGTAAGATGTACTTTGTCGATTTGGATAGGGATGATGAGCATAAGGAGGAAAATGAAATCAAGTATGCAGAACCGCTAGATTATTTTCCTAAAGAAATACGTGAAAAGTTTTTTGATAAAGACGATGAAGTGGAAGATGAAGAACTAATGCTGTAAATTAAAAGAAGAAAATTATTATGCATTACGAATCATGTGATTTCTCGGAAAAGCAAGATGATGGCAGTTATAAGAGCAGATTATTAGGTATTTCTTTTTAGTTGTATATGACAATTGCATAGCTGATATTTTTCTGTTTCTTATAGAAAGAAGGTACATAGAAAAAGTGAAGTATATTATAAAAGATAAAAAATACAGTTTTATGTCTGCGTTTGATACCGATACGGGTGCATATGTACGAACCGGAATAATTGATGAGAACGGAAAAGATACTGGAATAGACCCTTTTATGGCATCATTTCCCCATCTAATTGATGTTGGAGTGATGGGGCACTGTATTCACGGAAAGACAGGTCTTTGTGTAAAAGCAGGGATTGGATGTTATCAGAGTGGTCTGACAATTGAACAGGATAATATGACGGTTGAAAACTTTAAATGGATTGCAGAGCAATGTAAGGGACGGTGTAATCAGCTTGCTCTGGGAGGGCGAGGAGATCCTGATCAGCACGAATATTTTGAGGAACTGTTGAAGATTAGCAGGGAAAATAATCTGGTTCCTAATTTTACGACATCAGGATATGGAATGACACCTGAGATTGCAAGAATATGTAAAAAGTATTGTGGAGCAGTAGCAGTTAGCTGGTATAGGAGTGAATATACACTGAACGCTATACAAATGCTTTTAGATGAAGGTGTAAAAACAAATATTCATTATGTTGTTGGAAAAAATACCATAGATGAGGCTATTGAGCGTATTTCGACAAATGATTTTCCAAAGGGAATTAATGCTGTTGTTTTACTTTTGCATAAACCTGCTGGATTAGGTAAAAAAGATAATGTGCTTTCGATAAATGATCCTAGAGTGAAGGTGTTATTTTCAGAGGTGGATAAAAGGCATCCGTTTAAAATTGGAATGGATAGTTGTAATGTCCCGGGGGCCATTAGATTTTGCAAAAATGTTATACCGGAATCTTTGGATACTTGTGAGGGAGGAAGATATAGCTGCTATATTGGAGCAGATATGGTAATGGTTCCTTGTAGCTTTGATCAGGACCAACGATATAAAGTGTCATTGAGGAATAAAACAATTCAAGAAGCATGGGAAAGTGAGAAATTCGAACTATTCCGAAATCATATGAGAAATGCATGTCCAAACTGTGAAAAACGAAATTTATGTTTAGGTGGATGCCCGCTAATGCCAGAGATTGTTTTGTGTGATAGCCAAAATCGTGAAGTAATCTCATGAAGGTATTTTAATAATTTTAAAAAGGAGGATGTTGGTATGAAAATTAGAACAGATTTTGTTACTAATTCAAGTAGTAGCAGTTTTTGCGTTGAAGTATGTATAACTGATAAAAAAGGAAATGAATTTTCTTTTGAAGACAATCCGGTTGACTATAGTCCTGATTATGGTGGTACAGCATATTTTCATGGAAGTTTCAAAAAAAAGAAAAATGAAAATATTGAAAATATAGAGTTGATTCTTTCTACTATATTCGCAGAAGAACATGAACTTGATTATAATCAAGATAAAGAAAGTGCAGACAGGGCGGAGAATCTTCAAGTTGGTGAGAAAATTGAAATTAAAATAGAGGAACTGAATAATGAAAAATTCAGATGTCCCCATTTGGTTATTTCTGCATATGCAAGGAATGGCTTTATTGGAGCAATAAAAGTATCGGCTAGTTACATTGTAATTGTGGAGGCTATTAGGAGTGAAAAATATGATATAGAAGCCGAAGTTACGGGAATTGTTCCGCTTTCAAAAAGAGGAGGTAGCGCAAAAAAACCAAAGATAATGATAAGGTTTATTGTGAAGGAAAATGAAGATTTTGAAGAGGGAAATAGTATACTTCGTTCTTTTAAGTCAGTAAGAGCATTATGTAATTTTCTTACGAAATCAGTAGATGATGATTTTAGGAATCAAAAATATGATGAAGAGTTAGAGGAGTCTGAAGCTTCAAATCACGATATAAAAATGTATGAGGTTAAGAAAAATTTTATTCAAAATGTAACTTCAAATATTAAGAAAATGTCAGATATTCAATCTGTAGTGGTGAGAAGGAGATATGAAGCTACGGGGGAATACGCTGAATTAGTTGCAGATAACGACTACAAACTTCGTTGTCTTGCGGAAAAAGTTATGGCAACAAATGGTGAAGCTCATGAGAGAGCACTAAAAGAAATGTTGGAATACATTAAGAATCCGAATCTAGAGTGTATGGATACATTTGGGAGAGGTTTTTCTGATTTTAGATATAACTGGCACGGTGATGATTCAGATCTTGAAAAACTTGCGGAACGCTTATGTAGCAATAGGGGACCTAATTGGGTCTCTGGAACTGAATATCATGAACTCGATATTACAAAAGGTAAATTGACAGAATATGCTGTTTTTGATTTGCATTAATATAAAATAATAAATTGGAGGATTATTATATGGCTAATGCAATTGATGTGAATGAAATAATTGTCATGGCAGATCAGACACCCGGGACGGCCAGTTTCAATAATTTTGATAAGTTAAAAGAATATATGGAGTCGGGACTTTCAGTATATAAGACCACATTATATACTACTGACAACATTGAGCAGGCAAAGCAGGATTTGAAAGATCTTAAAGCTATTAAAAAGAAACTGACTGATAAAAAGAAAGAACTTGAAGCAGCATATTCCATGCCGATAGAAGTTGTTAAAGAACAACTGGATGAACTTATTTCAATGGTTAAGGAACCAATGGATATCATTGATAAGATGATTAAGGAAAATGCAAAAGAAGAAAAGAAAATTGAGATAATGGAATATGCCAGAGAGCAGGCATCAGTGCTTGGACAGTATGCTGATAATGTTTTAGATAGTCAGGCATTCTTTAATGACAGATGGCTCAACGCAACATATAAGACTAAAGATTGGAAAGCCGATATTGATAAGAAGGTCAGTGATGCGGCAGATGCGTTTAAGACTATTAAAAATGTTGGTGGAAATAATTCAGGAGCTTTGCTTGGTTTTTATTTTGATAAGCTTTCATTAGACGGCGCAGAGCAGTTCCTGCAAATGGCTTCAAATGATATTGAAGAAGATGCAGTATTAGCAGTTGAGGATGAAAATGCAGTTGTTGGATATAAAGTGTTGAAAGTATATGGAACAGAACGTCAAATGCTTCAGTTTATGAGTCAGCTTGATCTGTCAGGTATGGATTACGAAGAAATTGAAGATGGTATGCCGAAAGAAATGGAAGAACTTGTTGAACCTGATTTTGATTCTTTTGTAGCATTCGACATTGAGCATACAGGAACATTTGGTGTTAACAGTGGAGATGCAGAGGCAGAGATTATTGAAATCGGAGCAGTTAAAGTTGAAAATGGTCAGATCGTAGACAAGTTTGATATGCTTGCTAATCCGGGGCGTAAGATTGTTCCAATGGTTTCAAGGTTGACACATATCACAGATGAAATGGTAGCAGGTGAACCACCTGTTGTAGAAGTAATTAAGGTGTTTAAAGAGTTTGTCGGTGACAGTATTCTTATAGGACACAATATCAAAGGTTGTGACATTCCACATATTTCGAAGGCAGCGAAGAGAGCAGGAGTTGTTTTTGATAACAAATATCTGGATACAAAGAAGCTTGCAACGAGTATGAAGCAGGATAAAGGTTGGGAAAAAGTAACTTTAACATATCTTTCGGAGTATTACGGCATTGAGCAGGCGGAGGCCCACAGAGCATGGTGCGACGCAGAAGCAAATGCTTATGTATATTTAGAGTTAAGGAAAGAATATAGCTAATCCAAGTTTTAAAAACAGTCACAGCAAAGAGTATGTTGCTATTGCAGTTGAAAAAATAAAAGAAATGCTTGGAAAGATTAGAGAACATACGATATATGTAAATGCCTGCAGACAGAGTCCGTAAGGATTCTGTGAAAATATTCTTTAAAACAGATAGGGGTAAGTCACATATGAATATTATAAAAACAATGATAGATTCATTTTTTAATAACACCAGTTCTACAGACAGGCTGTTGATAGTAATTTGTGTTTTAATTGGTATTATTGCCACAATTCTTAATATTCCAGAAGTAAAAGGTAAAATAGGAGAGGGAGCAATTAAGCAAAGAATTAAAAAACTCCCGGCGGATACATATAAAATATGCAACGACATTATGATTAAGAATAGTAAAGGTGGGACGAGTCAGATTGACCACATTGTTATATCTAAGTATGGTTTGTTTGTAGTAGAGACCAAGAATTATCAGGGATGGATTACCGGTGGTGAGAGGTCAGAAAAGTGGACACAGACTATATATAAGAAAAAGTCGCAGTTTTTTAATCCGCTTAGACAAAACTATGGACATATAAGGGCATTGATGGAATTGCTGGATTTGCCTCAGGATAAGTTTATTCCTATAATAGCTTTTTCTGATAAGGCTGAATTAAAAGTTAATGTTACATCCCATGTGGTGTATTATTCTGATGTGATTAAAGTAATTCAGAATTATAAAAACATTATACTGACAGATAATCAGGTTGATAACATTTACGAGACATTAACAAAGAATAATATTGTAGAGGCTGAACAGCGAAGGAATCATACTCAGTCAATAAAGCAAAATGTGCAAATAAAAAATCAACAGATAGCAAATGGAATATGTCCCAAATGTGGAGGCAATCTTGTTTTGCGTAATGGAAAGTATGGAAAGTTTTATGGCTGCAGCAACTATCCAAAATGCAGATTTGTTAAGAGTGATAATAGTAAAAATGTATAGCTTACAAATTTATTATGTAGTTTTGATGTCTGAATAATTACTTGGAAAAGTAATACAAAAAATGTTTATGTACGATAGCAGGAGCGAAGATTACAACCTTAGCGTGAAGGATTATCAAAAGAAATAGAGGTGACAATATGTACAATAGTAATACCAAAGCTTCTGATATGCCTAATATAGATAAATATAAGAAAGCTTTACTAGCAGAAATGTATTATCTTAAGGAGCAGGGCGGAAGAAAATACAGAGTAACAAATGGAAATTTAATGAGTCAAAATAGTTCAGGATACTATTATGCATTTGATTTAGAAACAGAATTACATATCGCTGATGATACACCTATGTCATTACAGGTTGGAGAGGTAAAAGTTGCAGGAATTGTTCAGTTTTGTGAAGATGTAAGTGGTAAACTAAATTCCATAGAAACTGGCAATTAATTTTCCATAGTTTTCAATCAAATATTATTCCGTGATATACTTTGTCACGGAG
>JAEEGF011569531.1_pt1 | contig 17093 bp, 14 predicted proteins | sample 9134171 | NCBI WGS metagenome assembly JAEEGF01 (sample SAMN16246542, study PRJNA631951) | gut metagenome | biome: gut microbiome; feature: rumen; material: AP-attached | host: Bos | place: Iran: Karaj | collected 2018-10 | reverse complement strand
TCTGCTTTTACGGATTATATCATTGCGACATATGCCGATGCCCTGAAGAAGTACACTTCTCAGACTGCTGAAGTTCAGAAGCCAAACAAGGTCGATGCCGATGACGGATTTACTTCAGTTAAGGTGTTTGTGAAGGAAGCTGGAGCTCCTGACATTGAGGTTATTTTTAAGCTTCGTAAGAATAAGAAGACCGGACAGTGGAAAATATATGACATGGTTGCTGAAGGCATCAGCCTTCTCAGTGCAAAGCAGTCTGAGTTAAGCGGTTTAATCAGAGACAAGGGCATTGATGCCGTAAGTCGTCAGCTGAATGAACATGTTGCCGCCACGGCCACTAAATAGGACGGGAATATGAAACTTAGCGGTTCACTTGATTTCAACAGCGTTGAAAAGCTCTGGAATGAGCGGAAGAGTTTTTTTGCCGATGACGTTGCCGATCTTAGTTCCGTCGATAAGATTGATTCGGCAGGAATATCGTTTTTGGTTCTCTGGTCTAAGGAGCATGAGCACAGACTGAAGGTTATCAATCCTCCGGTTGAAGCAATTAACCTCATAAAGCTTTTTAAAGTAAGTGAACTGTTTGAGATCAGTGAACGTCCGCAACAGGTAAAGGCTGAGGAATAAGCTGAATTCATAATGGGCAGAAAGGGATCGAATGTTTGTTTCGATCCCTTTCTAGATCTGTGGTGGTAAGGGGAAGCACCACATGGCATGACAGTGAGGTATGAAAGGAGAACTTTAAGGCAGACTGTACCCTGCAGCCAGATAGAGTCCGTACCATTCCTCTCTGGTGAGGTTAATGTTGGCTGCTTTTAAAAAGTCTTCATAATGCTCTTTGTTTACTGTTCCGGAGATCACCTGAACATTCCTGCCAAGACGGAGATTCCATGCTGCGGCTATACTGGCTTTGGAAACCCCGTATTTCTGACAAAGTTCCCACAGCTTTCCGTTCAGAGACCCGTATCCTGGATTATCTATAAAAGTACCCTGAAATGTACCGAACTGCAGAGGACTCCATGTCTGCATCTCTATTCCGTGAAGACGGCAGTAATCAAGAAGCCCAAGTGTTCTGCTAAGACCATTCTGGGAGTATGTGTTTGTTTCCAGTCCCTCGGAGATCATAGGGGCAAAAGCCAGACTTAATTGAACCTGGTTAAAGGCTATTTTGTGAGTCGTGTTTTTCTGAAGATATTCAATCTGGGCAGGATTACAGTTAGATACGCCAAAGGCTCTTACTTTGCCACTTTCATACAGTCTGTCAAAAGCTTTTCCGATTTCCTCCGGTTCCCATAGAACATCCGGGCGGTGAATCAGGAATACGTCCAGATAATCGCATTCAAGTCGGGATAGAATTCCATCGACGGATTTCATTATGTAATCAGCTGAATTGTCATAGCAGATGCCGGGTTTGATTCCGCATTTTGACTGAATTATAAGATTTTCACGCTGAATATTGCGTGTTTTTATCCAGGATCCGAATGTACGTTCACAGTCACCGTTACCGTAAATATCGGCATGGTCAAACCATGCGGTTCCTCTTTCCCTGGCGAAGTCCAAAAAGGAAAATGCCTCATCAGGTCCCCGCCCCATGAGTCTCATCATGCCCGAGATTATTCGATGGGATTCTGCCTTTTGCAGAATTATTTCAGGTATGTTCATCTAATCATCCTTAAATGTGGTTAAGTATGGTGGGTTGCGGATTTATTATGGCATTAATCCGTGCATGTTAAACGTTTTTTGTTCAGCTGAGCTCATGGTTTTGGATGGTAATAAGGCCGATGGACAATGTGTTATTAGTTGAGTTTTACGTTAAACATTTGTAAAATTCCGTTGGTTTTATTTGATTTTTATACCTTTTGCAGGTTGCAATTATGCATAAATTTAAAATTGAAGGCGGAAAGGCCTTAATCGGTGATGTTGTTATTTCCGGAGCTAAAAATGCGGCACTGCCAATTATCCTGGCAACCATTCTTACTGATGAACCTGTTGTTTTGCACAATGTTCCGGACTTAAGGGACGTAAAAACCTCCTTTAAGTTGCTGGAGACAGCAGGAAAAACTGTCAGACAACTGGGCGAAGGCAGTTACGAAATAACCGGAACCGTTAAGAACTCTCAGGCACCTTATGATCTGGTTAAGACTATGAGAGCTTCAATTTTGACGCTCGGACCGCTTGCTGCCAAAACCGGTATGGCTGACGTGTCGCTGCCTGGAGGGTGTGCCATTGGTGCCAGACCTGTTAATCTGCATATTCATGGTCTCGAACAGATGGGTGCGCATGTGGAAATTGAGTCAGGGTACATTAAGGCACGCGTGAATAACAGACTCGTTGGTACTCATATATACATGGACATGATTTCTGTTACCGGCACTGAAAATCTGGTTTCTGCCGCAACTCTTGCATATGGTGAAACACTTCTTCAGAACGTTGCAAGGGAACCTGAAGTCGTGGACCTCGTAAATTTTCTAAAGACCTTAGGGGCTGACATCAGCGGTGAGGGTACAAATGAAATAACCGTAAAAGGTGTTGAAAAGCTTCATGGCGGTGAATATACCGTACAGCCTGATAGAATTGAAACCGGAACATTTCTGGTGGCTGCTGCGGTAAGTGGCGGATGTATCACTTGTCACAGAACAGATCCTAAGAATATGATGGCCGTTATCGCAAAGCTGGAGGAAGCCGGAGCTCTTGTTGAATGCGGTGATGATTATATTAAGCTTGATATGCGTAACCGCGAGCTGAAACCTGTTAACATAACTACGGCACCGTATCCTGCCTTTCCAACTGACATGCAGGCTCAGTTTACTCTGCTTAACGCTATTGCAAAGGGAACCGGTGTTGTAACTGAAACCATCTTTGAGAACAGATTCATGCACGTTCCTGAATTGAATCGTATGGGCGCCAATATTGAGCTACAGGGTAACAGTGCAATCTGCCGTGACTGCAACGGCTTAAGCGGTGCTCAGGTGATGGCAACAGATCTGCGCGCAAGTGCTTCATTGGTAATCGCCGGTTTCATAGCCAAGGGGACAACCATTGTGGATCGTATTTATCACATGGATCGAGGCTATGAGAAAATCGAGGAGAAATTCAGGGCTCTTGGTGGTTCAATTGAACGTATTCCTGAATGATTGTTCCATAATTTTTACGGAGAATCGGTATGCCGTTTAATTTAAAATCCTACAATACTTTTGGACTTGACGTAGATGCGGCATACGGATACGTCATCCGTGATTTTGCCATGTTCGGCATGGCTTTCAAAAAAATAAAGGATACCGGCCTGCCGTTTATCGTGCTCGGTGAGGGGTCTGATGTCCTTTTTACCGAAAATTTTAATGGTATTGTGCTGATAAACAGACTCTTAGGCTACGAATTTGCCGAAGACGCTAATTTTCACTTTGTGAAGCTTCAGGCAGGGGAAAATTTTGACCGAGCCATAAGAACATGCCTTTCCAGGGGAATCTACGGACTGGAGAATTTGGCTTTAATCCCCGGGACGGCAGGAGCGGCACCGGTTCAGAATATAGGGGCTTATGGCTCTTCATTCTCTGATTTCTGCAGGTATGTTGAGGTTCTGGATCTCGAAAATAATAAACTGTCCAGAATTAAGGCCGAGGATTGTGAATTCGGGTATCGTACAAGTATTTTCAAAAAAACGGAGAATATCGGTAAATACATTATTACCGCCGTGGAACTTAAAATACCGAAAAAATGGAAACCGAATCTGAACTATGCCTCACTGGATGGTTTAAGCGGTGCGGGGGCACCAGATATTTACGAGCGCATTTCAGATATCCGTAAGTCAAAATTACCGGATCCTCATATTATTGGAAATGCTGGCAGCTTCTTTAAGAATCCTACGGTGGATAGCGATTTTTACAAAAATCTTGTTTCAGAATATGGGACTGTTCCCGGATATTTCACTGAAGGTGAGGGTAGGGTAAAGCTTGCAGCCGGATGGCTTATAGAAAAAGCAGGATGTAAAGGACTCAGAATGGGTAATGCCGGCACCTATGATAAACAGTCACTTATAGTCGTTAACCATGGCGGTGCTACACCTTTAGAAGTAGTAAATGCGGCCAGATACGTAAGAACTCAAGTGCTTGATAAATTCGGTATTGAGCTTGTTCCGGAAGTCAGAATTTTTGGGAGAGACGGTGAATGCGGTCTGTAGGACCTTTCGGGGCAAAGGTTTTTTCCCCTGATGAACTTAAGATTCTCAATGTCCTGTCAGACGGCAGGTTTCACAGCGGTGTTGAACTTGGGGAGGTCATAGGAAAGACCAGATCATCAGTTCTTCACAACATAAAGAATATTGCTGAAAGCGGAATATGTTTTAACAGAGTTGTGGGCAGGGGCTACCAGCTTCAGCATGTTCCGTGTTTTTACGACAAGAAATCTCTAAAAAGCCGTGACGGTCTTTTGTTCTTTGATTGCATAGAGTCAACTAACACGTATCTGCTGGGCAGAACAGATGTTTCTAATGGAACCGTGGTGGTTGCTGGTTTCCAGAACGGAGGAAAGGGACGTCGAGGCAGAAAGTTTATTTCTCGGTACGGCGATCAGATTATGTTCAGCTACGCCTGCAGATTTAATGAGATTGCGGAAGTAAGTGGTCTTAGCATTCTTGCCGGTGTTTCGATTGTAAAAACGTTAAGAGCTGCCGGACAGCAGAACATCGGCCTCAAGTGGCCTAACGATATCTATGTTTCCGGGAAAAAGGCCGGAGGCATTCTTGTTGAGACAACATGTGATTCTGACGGAGTGTTTGTTGTTATAGGAATAGGTCTTAACGTTGAAAGAGGCTTTTTGTTCTCATCGGAAATTCATAACATTGATCGAGAGCTGAACACTATTGATGTGGCTGGAAATGACGGAAGCAGACGTACGGATCTTCTTCTGAGGTTATGCGAAGGGCTGGATGCGGATCTCACAGGATACAGAAGTAAGGGATTGGCTCCATTCACAGACTATTTCAATGGGTGTGATGTATTCAGTGGAAAGCAGGTTGTGCTTACAAATGACAATGTAAACATTTTTGGCACATGTTTGGGAATTTCTCCATCAGGCTCTCTGATTATCCGCGATGAAAATAATATAAAAAGGGAAATATTTGCCGGTGACATAAGTCTTCGCCCTGTTTCTCAGGATCCGAGCAGAAGCTGAGTACTGTACTCCTTAATGCTAAATTTGTAAAATTCCCTCGGAAACGGCAGGCGATGCCTTAGTTGGGATTTTGTTATCATGATGTTTTCAGATGCACTGAGAAAATGTCATGATACTGTCCTTTCCTTACTACTAAATTCGCATGAATCATGGAAGGTTGAATGTACATCCGGAAATTGCGGTAGTTGATATCATACCAGCGGTGGTCAATAATCTTTTGTAGTTCATGATGACTCATGCCAATCATTTCGGCGTAGTGAGACTTATCCTGATTTCTTTTGGCGTCTTCCAAATGGTTCAGAAATCTGCTTCTGAACCAGTCGTAGAGATTATCATCAGATGCGTCAAGAAAAATGGAAGCGTCCAAGAAATCCCGAATATTGCCGACCCTTGGTAACGTTGGGATACTGTAGCTGTCCGACAGAGTATTGATACCTTCGAGAATGAGAATATTGCATTCAGGAAGAATTTGCGGGGTGTCGGTTATATCGTAAAGGTCATGAGAATAGCATGGGTAGGTTATCTTTGTCTTCCCTTCCCTGTAATCAGTAAGAAAACTGATTATTTTTTCGTAGTCGTAGGATACGGGAAAGCCTTTCTCTGACATGATGTTTCTTTCTTTTAGTATGCGTGCGGGAAAGAGAAAATTGTCGGTTGAGACCACATTTACATTCAGCACGGGATAAACGGAAAGAAAAGTTGATCTTAGCTGTTCGGCAAAAGTTGATTTTCCGACAGCTACGCTTCCTGATATTCCAATGATAATGCGTGAATCGGAAGAAATGTCTTTGCCGGCATTGCTGTTCCTTATGACTGATATAAGTGAATCCAAGACTGTATGCATTCCCTGTTCACTATCAGTACCCGGGCTGGCGCTATCCTGCATGTACAGTACACGATACTTTTTCAGGGAAAGTATCCCGAAATCAGTCATGACAACCTCCATCAGTCTGTTAATTTATGAATGGTCCTGGCTGCAATTATAAATACATGTGACATTTAATGAATATGAAAGGTGAACAAACAATAAATTTGTCTAAAAAACGTTCATAAATACCACGATCAGATCAAAAAAAACGGAAAAATGTAAAATATTAACAAATATGTATTGCATGCCTTGTACTTTTCATGTAATATTCGCACCCACAGGGTAACCGAGAAGGTTACTATCTGTAAAACCAGACTGGAGGGGTTCCCGAGCGGTCAAAGGGAGCAGACTGTAAATCTGCCGACTCTGTCTTCGAAGGTTCGAATCCTTCCCCCTCCACCATTCATGGTTTGTATACGATTAGGGCGGGCATCGTATAATGGTTCTTACCCAAGCCTTCCAAGCTTGTGATGCGGGTTCGATTCCCGCTGCCCGCTCCATGTTTTATTTTAAATAATTTCACATCGTCTGAAACTGTGGCGTTTCATGCCTACAGTGATCACTTTATTAGAGGAACTAGGTATGTCAAAGGAAAAGTTTGAACGTACAAAGACTAACGTGAACGTAGGTACAATCGGTCACGTAGACCATGGTAAGACTACTTTAACTGCTGCTATTACTACCGTACTGGCAAAGACCTTCGGTGGTGAAGCTAGAGCATTCGACCAGATCGATAACGCTCCAGAAGAAAAGAGCCGTGGTATCACCATTAACACTTCACACGTTGAATACTCAACTGCAAACCGTCACTACGCACACGTAGACTGCCCAGGCCACGCTGACTATGTAAAGAACATGATCACCGGTGCTGCACAGATGGACGGTGCTATTCTCGTAGTAGCTGCAACCGACGGTCCTATGCCACAGACTCGTGAACACATCCTGTTAGCTCGTCAGGTAGGCGTACCATACATCGTAGTATTCTTAAACAAGTGCGATATGGTTGACGATGAAGAATTATTAGACTTAGTTGAAATGGAAGTACGTGATCTGTTATCAGAATACGACTTCCCAGGTGATGACACCCCAATCATCCGCGGTTCTGCATTAGGTGCATTAAACGGCGAAGCTAAGTGGGAAGAAAAGGTTATCGAATTAGCTAACACCCTCGACAGCTACATTCCAGACCCAGTACGTGATATCGATCACCCATTCTTATTACCAATCGAAGACGTATTCTCAATTTCTGGTCGTGGTACCGTAGTAACCGGCCGTGTTGAACGTGGTATCATTCACGTAGGCGACGAAATTGAAATCGTTGGTATTCGTGACACTGCAAAGACCACCTGTACCGGTGTTGAAATGTTCCGTAAGTTACTCGACGAAGGTCGCGCTGGTGATAACGTAGGTATCTTATTACGTGGTACCAAGAGAGAAGAAGTTGAACGTGGTCAGGTAGTTGCAAAGCCAGGTTCAATCACTCCACACACCAAGTTCGAATCTGAAGTATACGTATTAACCAAGGATGAAGGTGGTCGTCACACTCCATTCGTTAAGGGTTACCGTCCACAGTTCTACTTCAGAACTACCGATATCACCGGTACCATCGAATTAGAAGGTGGTGCAGAAATGGTTATGCCTGGTGATAACGTTAAGATGATCGTTACCTTAATTCACCCAATCGCTATGGAACAGGGTTTACGCTTCGCTATTCGTGAAGGTGGCCGTACCGTAGGTGCTGGTGTTGTTGCTAAGGTTATCGAATAATCTGAACTTCACTGAAATTCATTTTTTATAAATGATAAAAGCTCCGGATCAATGATTCGGAGCTTTTTCAATTATGGCATAACGTAATGCAGTGGTAGGTCTCAGCTTAGCCAGTTACCTTTTACCATGAGCGGTGACTGCTGATTTGTAATCTGACCGTTTTTGTGTAATGTATTGCTATTTGCGTCAAGTTGATTATTTATTATTTTTATCCGTCAAAGTATAATCATTACATAAGTTGTGTTCACCAAGGATTTTATATGAAAAAGATAACAGCCATTATTAAGCCTTTCAAACTGGATGATGTTAGAGAATCCCTAAGTTCAAAGGGGATTTCAGGCATGACTGTGACAGAGGTAAAAGGGTTTGGCCGTCAGAAAGGGCATACTGAGTTATATCGCGGTGCTGAATATGTTGTTGATTTCCTGCCTAAGTGCAAGCTTGAAATTGTTGTAAAGGATGAGGATGTAGACAGCTGCATTGAGGCCATAACCCAGGGGGCTCACACTGGTAAAATCGGTGATGGTAAAATTTTTGTGACCTCTGTGGATCGTGTAGTGAGAATCCGTACTGGGGAAGAAAACGATGAGGCTATCTAATTAATCTCGTCGATATCTCTTTTATTATTTTGGGCACCTTTCCGGTGCCCCAAATCTGCAGTGCTGTACTGCCTTTCTAAATCTATCAGCGTGGCTTATCGCTTCCTTGATTTTAGTCGATATTTCCAAGAATTACTTCTCGTTCCTCATTTTCGATAAATGATAGTTTTTTTATGTACTGATTAATACTACGATATGTTATCAGTTCATTTAATTACATTCGGGTTACGCATGATAAAGCATTTTTTCTTTTTCCTTGTTATTTCACTGACTTTATGTGCCTGCAGTACCACACCTCCGAAAAAGCCTAAGGATCTGTGCGAAATATTTAAGGAGAAGAGCAGCTGGTATGATGATGCTCAGGATGTTTATGCAAAACGTGGCGTCCCAATAAATATAGTAATGTCCTTCATGTATCATGAATCCGGGTATGTTGATGATGCACAGCCGCCAATGCGCTGGTTTCTGTTCATTCCTTACGGACGTGGCAGTTCTGCCTACGGGTATGCTCAGGCTCAGGATCCTGTTTGGGATGATTATGTAAGTGAAGCCGGAGGATTTTTCTCATCGAGGGATGATTTTGCCGATTCTCTTGATTTTATAAGCTGGTACATACTCAAAACCAATAAGGTAAATAAAGTTAAGATTACCGATGTTTATAATCAGTATCTTAATTATCATGAGGGGTGGGGCGGTTATCGCAAGAAGACTCATGCAAAAAATAAGAGCCTTCAGCAGTTGGCAAGAAAGGTTGAAACTACGGCAGGTAACTATGCAAAACAGCTTCGTAACTGTAATCTCTAGTTTTATTTGTATGTGTGATGCCGGTTATTGCAGTTAACTGCGTACATTATGAAATTCTTATTTATTTCGAACGGCTTGTAATATAATTACAGGCGGGAATCGGGGATATTTTATCGGTTTGAGGTTAAGACTCCTTTACTGGGTTGTTTTCAATAGCAAGTGGTTTAATAAATTTCTGGCTACTTTACGTTGATTCTGCCACGCAGTCTTTTATGATCTCGAAACACTGACTTCCTCATGATGATTTTGATTTTTTACATAGCTGACAGGATTTTTTTATGTCTTTAGATTATGAAGATCGCGGTCCTTTATCCGCAATCAAAGATTATGCTGAGTTTAATGATCTGGATGCTTTCTATTCAATGACCGATCATATTGTTGGAGAAATTCTTGCCGACGGAAATCCGGAGGATCAGGAATATGACATTATTCATTACTTCAGCTCCCTTAATTTTGCCAATCTGGAAAAGTTTGTAGTTGAAGTGAATAATGCATTTGGAAATGAGATTTACATTGAAGATCCCGATGAATGCTTTGATGAAGAAAATAATGAAACATTCTTCAGTGTTTCCATTATCATTACCCATCCAAAGCTTGACGGTCAGGCAATTTTTGATGAAATCACCAAGCTTGTATCCCTTTGCAACGAATACAAAATTGCATATGACGGTTGGGGTACCCAGTTTGACGATGATGAGGAATAATCTTTAAAGAACTGTTTGTCGTTGCCCGGAATTATTGATGTGGGGCTTCCGAGAAAATCAAGGGAGTGTTCCCTTGATTTTAAGATTGAGTAAAACTGCTTAGTTATGATGAACGTAAGTTCTGTCTATTTCCAGTTTGCGTGAAAGATCCTTTCTGTCCTCTTCCGAAAGGTTTCTGTCCGAATCACTGTAGTTTTTGTTTTTAATTCTTATTCCATTAATGCTGTTGCTTATGATGATGTAATCTTTTTTGATTATCGCATCTTCAAGATAACTTGAACTGATAATCGGATCCCTGGCACCTTCATCAAAGAATGACTTACCAATGGTGTAATCACTCGTATCGTTGGTTACCCCCAGAACTTCCGGCAGCAGTGTGGCAGTGAGGTCATAGGAGCTTGTGATATGGTGGTACTCATGAGGAGCTTTACCCGGCCAATGTATGACCAGAGGAATATGAATCTGGGCATCGGTAAAGTTTGAGTTATGCCCATAGTATCCAAGCCCGTTGTCATTAAATTCATTACCGTGGTCTGCCGATACGATTATTATGCTGTTGTCCCACATGTTACTGTTTTGTATATAAGTAAACAGATCCTGAAGCTGGGTGTCCATGACATGGGCTACATTCTTGTACAGATTAAAGAATATATCCCTGTCAAAATCTTCGTTTATGGCAAGATAGTTTGGATTGTTCCACGGAGTAGGGTACTTTTTATGTTCCCTTTCCTCACCGATTAGTTCATTGGAGTGGAGCTTATCCAGAAAAACAAAGGCAAATTGCGGCCTTTCTGATTTCTTATCAACAAAACTCTTGAAGTCCCTGATGGCATCCTGATCTTTTTCGCTTACGCTTCCGCCGTGTGATTCAATGCGCAGGTTTTTAACGTTTGCAAATACTGTACGGTCAAATTCCGGTTTGTACATCTGAGCGCCCGCAAAGGCGTTGATTTCGTATCCTCTGTCCTGAAGCGCCGTCACCATAATTGATTGAATGTTTGAATTGAGCATTCTGTTCCAGTAACTGCCTGGAAGGCCGTAAAACAGTGAAAAAATTCCGTTACGGGTGGCATTTCCGCCGGACAGATGTTCGGTAAAATTAAGATTATTTCGTGCCATTTCATAAAGATAAGGCATGTTATCGGAATTTAGCGTATCTGCACGAAGACCGTCCACGTAAATCATATAGATATTTGGGAGTTTACCGCCGGGAACGGTCTCTGAGTAACGCAACGGATGTTTCGGATAGTCGATAATGCCTTTACCAGTGTCCACTGTGTTTTCGGCTAACCCATCCATTTGCTTTTTGAATAGTTTGCTTGCGGTTAGAGGATAGTAAAGTCCTATTACTTCGGAATTTCGGTAAACGGAAGCTATTCCGAGTCCCTTGCTTACCGCATGAGTTATGTTACAGAGCAGGAATGTGGCTAGGATGAATATCGGTATTATGATTGTTCCTGCCGGTTTTATTTTTTGGCTTATGCGGGCTGAGGTCATAACTACTGTAAGTGTACCGATGAGCACCAGAGCACAGTACCCTATAATGGACATCCACATTGTTCCAGAAAAAGCGATTACGTCACCGCCACCGTTAAGAAACAGGTCCAGCATGGCCATGTTAAGGTGAAATCTGTATATTCCGTAAATCTTGAAATCTGTAACTGCAATAATTGAAAACAGCATGAACACAGCCCATGATATGACAAGTGCTGTTTTGTTGAGTCCTGCTCTGTGGAAAGGATATACAGTCAGAAGATTAATCAGAAAGCATATTATTGCCGTATTTGAGAATCCGGCAAGAAACAGATAGACTGATGGCAGAATATCAGTGTGTGGTATGGGAAGAAGTGATATGCCCAGAAGTGTAAGACAGATGGATTCCAGTACTGCGGTGATTATAATTAAATGCATTTATGTTTTCTTAAATTTATTATCTTTATTCTGTTTCGTTAGAGTCTTTGCCTTTATCTTTTGCATATGAGGCAGGGATTAACTGTCTTACGGAGAAATAAATGTCGTAACATCAGTTTTTAAATCAGTACTCTGATGAAAGAAACATAACCATCGTTTTACGTTCTTGACAGTATGAAAAAACCCGTGTAACGATTATAAGCATCGCTATAAGTCATGGCAACCTTGATACGGAGGCCAATGATGAATTTGCGGGGTATTATTCATTTATCAGTACGGAGACTAATATTCACCGCATTGATTTGGGTTGCTTTACGGCTTAATTGGAAAATTATGAGGTAATTACAGAAGTACGTTTTGGTTAAATAAGTCTGAAATGTACTTCTCATGAGTCAGATTTCAATTCAGTAGTATGAGAATCCGGCGTGGGTTTTTAAGATATGTACAGGCTGATATTATTTTCGTGATTGTTTGTTCTCAATTAAGAAAAATCCGTGTTCGTAACTCAACTCTCCAAGGTGTGCGTAGGCGAGTGCTTTTTTTTCCAGTGAATTGTTCTCTGTTGTTGGAGTAAGTGTTTGTGTGGAAAAATCATATTTTGCGGAGACAACTTTCTGATCCGGCAGGATCATTACTGCAGAGCCGTCATCCTTAAGATAACAGAAGTTTTGGTAGAACTGTAACAGAGCTCTGCCTTCAAAACCATCTGGAAGCTGCGTCAGGTCGTAGCCGACTGTAGGAACATCAGCCTCTATTCCGGCAAGTGACATTAGGGTCTTTGGTATATCTATCTGACTGACAACGTGTGATTCGGTTTTATGTTCAATGCCAGCCCCGAAAAGTACTGCCGGGATGTGGAAATGATTGACCGGGACAAGTTCACTTCCCCATGCTCTGGCGTCATGATCTGCAATAACCAGAAATATGGTGTCATTGAAATATGGCTTCGTTTTAACCTCGTCATAGAATTTGCCAAGAGCGTAATCAGCATATTTTATTGCAGTTTCCCTGTTTCTGACATTATGTGAGAATGACTCTTTTATTTCGTAGGGATCATGGTTTGACGATGTGAAAACCAGAGAATAAAAAGGCTGTTGTTGCCGATGCATTTCATCAAAGGTTTCCAAAGCCTTATTAAAAAGATCCTCATCTGAAACTCCCCACGAACCGGTAAACATAGGATTGTCATAATTGTTTATGTCAATTATTTTGGTATACCCGTTACCCAGAAAGAATGAGCGCATGTTGTCGAAGTGCGATTCTCCGCCGTATATGAATGAGTTATGATAGCCCTCATTTTTAAGTACGGAGGCCAGATTGAAAAAGTTTTTCTGTGTTTTTTCACGTTTTACCGTTGAAGTGTTCACCGTAGGCGGAAATCCTGAGGTAACCGCTTCTATGCCACGTACTGAACGGACACCCGTGGCAAACATGTTGGTAAATCCGTAACCTTCGTCGTAAATTCTGTCCAGATTAGGTGTCAGTCCGCTTCCTCCAAGGTAACCCACAAACTGAGCTCCCAGACTTTCTTCAAGAATAATGACGATATTTTTCCTTGCTCCGGTATTTGTGGGAATAAGACGGTTAAGAGTCGGGTTCTCCGCAGTTGCAGGGGTATAGTCAAATCCGGTGTCGGTTTGAATTTCTTTTATTATTTCCTCTTGAGTAAGCGGTTTGTATGTGCTGGCTTTTTCAGACATCATGGATTTTACGGATGTTGCCAGCATGTATCCGGAATTGGCAGTCAGAGTGTTAACAATTTGATTTGATGAGAAAATAGCCTTTGCCAAATTAAAAGGACGGTGTTCAAATGAGGATCTGGCAGATATAAATGTAATAGTGCCAAGAACCACAAAAATCATAACTGATATAAGATTGAACGGTACGTGTTTCAGGGTAATTTTTTTAAGGGCTCTGAAGAAGAACAGGACAAAAATGCTCATTAGGCAAAAAACGGTAATGACAGCAGCTAAATGGCCATTAATCAGAAGTTTGGCGAGTTCAGCCGGATAAATCATGTATTCCAAAAAAAGTCTGTTAGGTCTGGTTGCATATTCCTCCATGAAGGGGATTGTACACATTTCGAGAAAGAAAATGAGAGTGCCGGTGATAAGCAGGTAGGTTTTTTCGGCAAAAAGGAAAATTTTACCGATTCCGTAAGGCAGGGATGACGCCAGAAAAGTCAGCAGAACCGGTAAGGCCAGAATATATCCGAGACCGGACAGATCCGTTCTTAACCCGTTAAAGAGAAGTTTAGGTACTTCGTCCATATTGATGTCTTCACGGTATATTACTATTCCGGCAACTCTGACTAAGGCATATACAGCTATAAAAAACAGAATGAAGTAAATAAGATGACGATAGGGAAATAAATATTTACTTATCGGATGATGTTTTTCGTTTGAGGAATCATGATCAGGGAGTGTTCTGTTCATATGTTTGCTCTCTTTGTTTAGTTATTTTATTAAGCGCATCTGCAGTTCTCAGTACGCATTATTTTTGTTACTGTTACGGAAAAGTTTTTTATTCCGAGGTAACGCAGACTGCGCACGCAAAGCGGGGCGACAGTCGGAATGTTATTCTCTACAATGCCATGTTTTTGATATTTTTTTCTAAATTAAGTTTATTATCCATGGTTATGACATGTGTAGGAAATTACTGCTTCAAGACCGTGAGGTACTGCATTGCGCAATTTTATCTGTCCTCCCTGTTTCAGAACAATGTTTCTGACTATTGACAGCCCGAGCCCCACATGTCCGCTTTGGGTGTTTCTCGCTTCATCAAGCCTCATGAACGGCGCAAAGACCTCTTCAAGCTTTTCTTCGGGTATTCCCGGACCATTGTCGGCAATGTAAATGCTTATTACATCATCCTTTTCTTCCAGCTTTACTTTTACTTCTGTTCCATACTGAAATGCGTTGTCTATTATGTTCTGCAGGATACGATGGATGTCAGTGGAACTGCAGAAGAAATTATTTGCATGCTTGAAAGCACCGGATTCTTCAAAACTTATGTTTTTTCCGGCATCCGTGTAGTTGTTGCAGATGCTTTCTATAAGACTTGGAAGATGAATTTCCCTGGATTCGTCAGCATTGTTTTCACCTCGTGCAAACAGCAGGGTTGCCTTGACCATTTCCGTCATGGTGTCAATGGTTTCCCTGAGCTTTATCGTATCCTCATTTTCTTCAAGAAACTCGGTTCGCAGTCTGAGACTGGTCAGAGGGGTTTTCAAATCATGAGATATTGATGCCAGTATTCTGGTTCGATCGTCAATGAAGTTCGCAAGATTTTCCTGCATGCGGTTAAATGAATGCTGCAAATCCTGAATTTCTTTGGGACCTGTTGTTTCCAGCGGAGGAGTACGATAGTCCGAACTCAGCTTTTCTGCCTGAAGCATGAGTTTTTTTAACGGTCTTGTAAGTTCCGTAAAGAGCAGGAAAAACAGCAGGGTTCCGACGATTGTTGCCAGCGAAATGGAGAAAACTGTAAGTGGTGAAAGATGCGGCAGAAGCATGTTGTTTTCATAACAGACAAATGTGAGGTAGTATCCTGACTTTAGTTTTATGGATCCGAATATTGATACCTTACTGTCTGACGGCGGCTCCTTAGGCAACACCCTGTCATCAAACGGATTGTTGTTTTCTATCGTTGCTATTCTGGATTTTACGTCATGCCTTCTTCCATGGTGAATCGCTTCCGGATTTACAAAGACGTCATAATAGTGTCTTTCATGAGGTGGTGGCGGAGGCATAAATCCCGGGTGGCGGGGGCCATGGTGATGATGCGAGTCTCCGTGATAAGGAGGAGGTAGATGCTGTGACCTGCGGAACGGAGGTTTTTCCTGTGGAAAAGGCTCTCTTTCTGGTGAAACCGGTGCGTAGAACAGATTATCCGGTTTCTTGTTTGTCACGTAGTTGAATCCTTTAAGGCTTTCCTTTTCCTTAAAATCCAGGTTTTCAGTATTTACGTCAAATTTTGTATCTGTCTCAATAAAAATCTCTCTGCTGTCATCCTGAAGTTCCTCACGGATCTTGTTTTCATAGTCAGAGTTTCTGTTATTGGGAACTATCGGATTGGAAGTGATATTGGCAAACAGTCCGCGTGTCAGTCTGGTTTTAATGAATTCATGATATATTTTCGGGTCGTTGTGATCGAGAACCCTGGCTGTACTCAGCACTCTGAGAAGAGTCATTCGGTGGGCATTTTCGGCATAGTTCTGTCGCATATCCAGTACAAAGACCACGATAATTATAAACTGGACAGCCATAAGCACACTGACGGAGGTAAGAATAAGTCTCCATGTCAGGGTTTTAGGAATTATTTTACTGATTCTGATCATCGGTTACCTCTGCAATAAAGCAGTAGCCGCCACCCCAGACGGTTTTGATTATTTCATTGCCGGTGTCATTTTCAGTTTTCAGTTTTTTGCGCAGACGGCTTATCAGCGTATCGATTGATCTGTCAAAAACCTGTGCTTCCCGGCCTCTAGCCAGATCAAGGAGCTGGTCTCTGGAGAGTGTTTCCTGAGGATGCTGCAGAAATGTAATGAGAAGTTCATATTCGGCAGTGGATAGGGAAATTATTGTTTTATCAGAATCAATAAGTTCGCGCTTCAAGACATCTAGTGTCCATCCGTTAAAGAAGTAATGTTTTAATGGTTTTTTGTTGTCCTGCTCCTGTTTCTGATTTCCCTCACTGCGTCTTAAAACAGCTTTAATTCGTGCCAGAAGTTCCCGAGGGTTGAACGGTTTGGTAAGATAATCATCTGCTCCGAGTTCAAGACCTATTATCTTGTCGGTCTCTCCTATCATGGCCGTAAGCATGATAATCGGAACGTTGTTGCCGTTTTCACGCAGTTTGCGACAGATTGACAGACCGTCCTCTTTCGGAAGCATAAGATCAAGGACAATAAGGTCTATCTGATTATCCTTCAGAATGCTTCTCATTTCCTCGCCGTCACATGCGGTAAAGGTATTGTAGCAGTGCTGATCAAGAAAGCGTTTGATAAGTTCCCTGATGTCTGCATGATCGTCAACTACCAGAATATTAACCGTGTCTGTCATTATTTCTATCCCATTTTTCTTACAATGTTGCGAAGCTGTTTAAGTGTTGATTTTGCCCCGTCTGTTTTAAGTAAATGCTGAAGTTCCTTTTTCTTTGTCATTCCGAAAGTGAGAAACAGGCGGAATGCATCTTTTTCTTCATCCGTCAGTTTATGGACATCAGGACTGCTGCTGAACATCAATTTTAATTCATATATACTGTGAACAAGAC
>JAEEGF010227452.1_pt1 | contig 17093 bp, 14 predicted proteins | sample 9134171 | NCBI WGS metagenome assembly JAEEGF01 (sample SAMN16246542, study PRJNA631951) | gut metagenome | biome: gut microbiome; feature: rumen; material: AP-attached | host: Bos | place: Iran: Karaj | collected 2018-10 | reverse complement strand
ATTTGCAAGAAAAAAGAGCTATTAATAATCAAGAAGGGATTACACCGCCCGTGTCAAGATGTTGCCGCGCCCGTGTCATGATCGTGACACGGGCGTGTCATTTGTTTGACACGGCCGCTTGTTTACCAGACTCCCCCGGGGTTTCTCCCTGACAGTCCGGCAGTTTCTCCCTGTTTTCCCGGGGGTATCTCCCTGTTTTCCCAGCACAGTCCCAACCTGTCACCAATACAAGCCACGTCGGTAAGTTGAAAAAAATAAGGAGTTGTGTGACATGGGTGGTCTCCACAACTCCTTTTTCCATGAAGTGCTTGTATGTGACTTATGCTTCCTTCAACAGCCGCGCGGCCATAGCGCGGCCGAGAGCTTCACACTGGGCGGTGGTCTCCGGCGTCAGGCTCTGCTTGATTTCAACAGGCTCGCCGACAGCCTCGTAGTGCAGACGCTCGTCGTTCCAGCGCTGTATCTCGCTGACGGCCTTCGAGGCCCAGCCATAGGAGCCGAACCAACCCAGGAGGTGGTTCTTGATGTCCTTGCCGGCCAGCTCCGAGAGCAACACATCCATTTCATGGTAGAGGGCGGTGTTGTAGGTAGGCGCACCGACAATGAGGCCCTTGTAGCGGAACACATCGCGGATGATGTAGGAGTGGTGGGTCTTCGAGACGTTATACATCACAATGTTCTTCACGCCAGCCTCTGAGGCAGCACGGGCAATGACCTCGGCAGCACGCTCGGTATTGCCGTACATGGTGCCGTAGCAGATGACCAGGCCGGGCTCGGTCTCATACTTCGACAGCTGATCGTAGATGCCGACAACCTTGTCGATATACTCATGCCAGACAGGGCCATGCGTGGCGCAGATGTAGTCGAGTTTCACACCGGCCAGCTTCTTCAGCGCGTTCTGCACGGGAGTGCCGTACTTGCCCACGATGTTCGAGTAGTAACGCGTCATCTCCAGCCAGAAGGTGTCGCAGTTGATCTGGCTATCGACGATGCCACCGTTCAGGGCACCGAAGCAACCGAAGGCATCGCCGCTGAAGAGCACGTTACAGGTAGTGTCAAGTGTCACCATCGTCTCGGGCCAGTGAACCATAGGGGTAAAGACAAAGCTCAGCGCATGGTGGCCCAGCTCGATGGAATCGCCGTTTTTCACCTCTACGGTATTGTCGGCAATGCCATAGAAGCCTTCCATCATCTGGAACGTCTTTTTGTTGCCCACAATCTGTATCTGCGGATAGTACTTCTTGATGAGTGCGATGCTGCCGCTGTGGTCAGGCTCCATGTGGTTGATGACGAGGTAGTCAATGGGACGGTCGCCGATGACCTCCTGGATATGCTCCATGAACTGGGTAAAGAAATCCACCTCCACAGTATCAACGAGACATACCTTCTCGTCGTCAATGAGATAGGAGTTGTAGCTCACGCCGTTAGGCAACGGCCACAGGCCCTCAAAGAGGTTCTTGTTGCGGTCGTTAACACCTACATAATAGATTTTGTTTGTAATCTCTAACATAGCTTTTTTGATTTGTTATTGTTGCATTTTGTGTGCAAAGATACAAAAAAAACTCATAACTCATAACTGATAACCGATAACTTTTACTATCTTTGCACGCAAAAAGAAAAAAACTATGCGAAAAGTTATTGGAATAGGAGAAACGGTACTCGACATCATCTTTCAGGGCGAGCAGCCCGTCAGCGCCATGCCAGGAGGCTCGACGTTCAATGCCATGATATCGTTGGGACGTGCAGGCGTAGAGACAACTTTCATCAGTGAGACCGGCAACGACCGCGTGGGAAAAAGAATCATCTCGTTTCTGGAGGAGAACCACGTCGATGCATCGAATGTGAACGTCTATCCGGAGTCGAAGTCACCACTTTCCTTGGCATTCCTCAACGAACAAAACGATGCGGAATACATGTTCTACAAAGACCATCCGAAGGACCGGCTGGACTTCAACTACCCAACCGTGAACGAGGACGACATCGTGGTATTCGGCAGCTACTATGCGCTGAATCCGGTCATTCGTCCACAGGTGCTGGGATTCCTGCAGCATGCCCACCAGCATGGTGCCATACTCTACTACGACGTGAACTTCCGCGCCTCCCACAAGCATGAGGTGATGAAGCTGACGGCCAACTTCCTGGAGAACCTGGAACTGGCCGACGTAGTGCGTGGCAGCCATGAGGACTTCGATGTCATGTTCCACACGACAGACGCAGATAAGGTCTATCGTTCACAGATAGCTTTCTACTGCAAGAAGTTCATCTGCACACGAGGCTGCGAGCCGCTGATGGTCATGGCCGAGGATGGATTTAAGAAGGAGTATGCCGTGTTGCCTGTAGAAACGGTAAGCACCATCGGTGCGGGCGATAACTTCAACGCCGGGTTCGTGTATGGCCTCATGAAACACGGCATCACACGCAGCATGATAGAGAACGGGCTGAGCGAGGAGCAGTGGGATGCGTTGGTGGCATGTGCCCAGCTGTTCTCGGCCGAGTGCTGCAAGAGCATTGACAACTATGTTTCCGTGGAATTCGGGAATAGTGTAAAAGTTAGGGGTTAAAGATTAGAGGTTAGAGATTAGGGGTTAGAGGTTAGAGAACATTGAAATACAATACGACAACACTCCCGAACGGATTACGAATCATTCACCTGCCTGCTCCCGGGCAACAGGTGGTGTATTGTGGCTATGCCATCGCTGCCGGTACGCGTCATGAACTGCCTGGCGAGGAGGGACTGGCACATTTTGTGGAACATACCACCTTCAAGGGAACCGAGAAACGCAGTTCCTTCCAGATACTGAATGAGCTGGAACGGGTGGGCGGCGACCTGAATGCCTTTACAACCAAGGAGCAGACGGTCTATTACGCCACCGTGCTACACGAACACTTCAAGCGTGCCGTCAGTCTGCTGACCGACATCGTGTTTCACAGCACCTATCCGCAGGCGGAGCTGGACAAAGAAAAAGAGGTCATCTGCGATGAAATCGAAAGTTATAACGACTCACCAGCCGAACTCATCTTCGACGAATTCGAGAATGTGCTATTCCCCAACCATCCCTTAGGACATAATATATTAGGTACGCGCGAGCGAGTCCGCTCTTTTTCGACAGCCGATGCGCAACGCTTCGCCCGTCGCCATTATCGTCCGGAGAACATGGTGTTCTTTGTTTATGGGGACGTGGAGTGGCTTAAGCTGTGTTCCTCCCCTATGTCAGGGGAGGTCAGGGGTATGAACGAGCTGCAAGAAGAACATCCTCAGTTCACACCCCCTTTGCCTCCACCTAACTTAGGAGAAGTAAGGCACCAAGCCCACGTCATGCTGGGCACACGCACGTTTGCTGCCGACGATGAGCGGCGCATACCGCTGTTCCTGCTAAACAACATCTTGGGCGGTCCGGGCATGAATGCACGTCTGAACCTCTCGCTCCGGGAGCGCCGCGGACTGGTATATACCGTGGAGAGCAACATGACTACCTATTCCGATTCGGGCACATGGGCTGTCTATTTAGGCTGTGACCACGAAGATGTGAAACGCTGTTTACGGCTGGTACACCATGAATTGGACCGCATGGCTGAGCATCCGCTGAGTGAACGGCAACTTGCTGCTGCCAAACGACAACTGAAAGGCCAGTTAGCCATTGCCTCCGACAACCACGAACAGTTTGCCCTCGACATGGCAAAGGTCTATCTGCACGAACACAAGGAACACCACATCAGCCAGCTGTTCCAGCAGATTGATGCCGTCACGGCAACCCAGATGCAACAGATAGCCCAGGAGTTCTTCACCCCCGAACGACTCCAGACGCTTATTCTATAAGGTATCAATAACTATAAAGTCATCTGAAAAAAGGAAATCATATAGCAGATGACCTAACAACAATATCATCTTGGCATCACATGCATTGCCGTAACTGACGACGGACCTCCTTACGGGCTTGGCCAAGGCGATATTCTACGGCACGGTATGGTTGATGGGTTTCTTCGGCAATTTGCCTAACCTGCATACCGCCATAGATATGCAGATGATAGACCTCACGGCATTCAGGAGCCAGGCGTGCCAGCGTGCGCTCCATACGTTCCATGAGTTCACGGACAGAGATGACCGAATCCATCGAATCGGAGTCATCTCCCGTACCTATTATATAATGTTCGTATTCCTCACGAATACGGCGACGGCGGAACCAGTCGGTAACCGCATTGCGCACCATCGTAAACACCAAGGCGGGCAACGTGGTTGGAGAAATCAGGCGGTCGGAACACAGCAGACGGAAAAAGACATCCTGCACGACGTCCTTTGCGACATCGGCATCACCCACACGCACCGCAACGAAACCAACGATTTCGTCACGGTGCTGGGAGTAATAGTCTGCTAAAAGCTCTTTATTCATTGTTCACTTTCTGGATGGTACCATCCTCGTTGTAGAACAGGCGCTGTACCTTCAGGGAGCGCAGGTGCGTAATGTCGTTCGAAGGCACGCAGTCGTGGTAGAACAGGTACCACTGTCCCTTGTACTCTACAATAGAGTGGTGGGTGGTCCAGCCTACAACGGGGTCAAGGATAACACCCTGATAGGTGAACGGTCCGTAGGGGTTGTCACCCGTAGCGTAGCACAGGAAGTGGCTGTCGCCGGTAGAGTATGAGAAGTAATACTTGCCGTTGTACTTATGCATCCACGATGCCTCGAAGAAGCGGTGCGGGTCGCTGGCCTTCAGGGGCTGTCCGTCCTTGTCGAGGATGATGACAGGACGCGGTGCCTCGTTGAACTGCAGCACGTCGTCGCTCATGCGTACCACATTGCTGGGCAGCGCCGGAGCGTCGGGCTTCGCAAAGAGCTCCGTCTTGTGGTCGGGAGCAGCACCAAGGTCAACGAGTCCGTTCTTGTCGCCATACTTGCCAGGGATGGTCTCAAAGCCATGATAGAGCGAGCGGTTCCACTGCAGCTGTCCGCCCCAGAGTCCGCCGAAGTAGCAGTATATCTGGCCATCATCGTCCTTGAACATACAAGGGTCGATAGAGAATGAGCCGCGAATAGGCTGTGGTTGAGGAACGAACGGGCCTTCAGGCGTATCGCTGACTGCAACGCCCAAACGGAACACACCGTCGTAACCCTTGGCAGAGAAAATGAGGAAGAACTTGCCGTCCTTCTCAACGACATCATTGTCCCACATCTGCTTTTCAGCCCAGGGTACATCCTTCACGTCAAGAATGACACCGTGGTCTGTGACGTCGCCGTTCTCCACGTCGTCCCACGACAGCACATGGTAGTCCTTCATCTGGAAGTGACCGCCGTCGTCATCAAAGCACTCGCCGGCATCCCAGTCGTGAGAGGGATATACATAGAGGCGTCCGTTAAACACATTGGCTGAAGGGTCAGCCATATAATCACTCGGGAAAAGATAACGAGGTTTCATATTATATACGATTTAATGATTGTCGATGTATTACCTATACAAGTCTATGATTTTCTGTATCACCGTCTTCGGCTGATACTGACGGTCGAAGAGCAACGGGTAGTTGGTGCGTCCCTTGATGGGCCATCCGTTAAGCCAGGAATTCTCGTCGCACACACCCCACAGGGTAATGCGGCTAATCTGTGAACGGTGCTTGTAATAAATCTTGAACAATGCAAGCCAGCGCTCGTCCAGTTCCTTCTGCTTGGCAGCAGGCAGTCCGGCAGCATAGGGGTTGTACTTCTGCTGGAACTCGAAGTTCTGCTCTACGGCAGCGCCACCGAATCCCTCGGGGTTGGGCAGCACGTTGATGTCGAGTTCGGTTATCATGACCTTCACGCCGCAGGCGGCAAAGGCATCGATGCTTTTCTCGTACTCCTCCAGGTTAGGATAGTCCAGGCCATTGTGGCTCTGCATACCCACACCGTCGATGCGCAGTCCCTTGGCCTTCAGGTTCTTAACCAGACGGCATACTGCCTCGCGCTTGGCGGCACCCGACATCGAGTAGTCGTTGTAGTACAGCTCAGCGTCAGGGTCTGCCTCATGGGCCGCACGGAAAGCAATCTCAATAAATTCCTCGCCCAATAACTTATAGTAGGGAGACTGGCGGAACGAGCCATCGTCGTTGATGGCCTCGTTGACAACGTCCCAACCAAAGACCTGACCTTTGAAGTGGCCTACCACGGTCTTGATGTGCTTGATAAGACGCTCCTTCAACACTTCCTTCGAAGCAGGCATGGCGGTATAGCCGTTGGTAAACCACCAGTCGGGAGCCTGCGAGTGCCATACCAGACAGTGTCCATTAACCTTCAGCCCCAGCTGTTGGGCGTAGCTGACGAATTTGTCAGCCACGCGGAAGTCAAAGATGCCTTCTGCAGGTGCCAGTACCTCGGGTTTCATACAGTTTTCTGCCACCACACAGTTAAAGTGTTTGGCAAGTACGGCGTCTGCCTGAGGAACCTGACCGTCACTCTGCCACTGGTTCACGGCAGCACCTATCAAGCAATACTTGCCCACGGCATCCTTCAGTCCCTGCTGTGCCATGAGTGCCAGAGGCATCATGGCCAGACAAATAGTAATCAGTTGTTTCTTATTCATGATGGCGAGCTTCTATTTCAGCGTTAATCTTATCAATAACATCGTCTTCAAGTTCGTATTTGCTGATAATCCACATGGCGAGCAGCAGTAAGATAGCAGGAATCACGCATACTAACCACAGGATACCTTGCTCTGCAAACGGGGTCTGCTGGTCAAGCTTGGCGTCGAATCCCACAAATGCCAGTACAGCACCAGGTACCACACCACCCAACGCCATACCGAGTTTGAAGAAGATGCCTGTGAGTGCATTGACAATGCCTGCAATACGCTTGCCTGTCTTGTATTCACCGTAAGATACGACTTCGGGTACCAGTGCCCACATGTAACCTGTGGCAACAATGATTCCGGTAGATTTGACAAACTGAATGACACAGAGAATCCAGAATTGCTTAAGCGACTCCACCTGCACACAGATATACATGAGTATCATTCCTATGACGGCGACGCCAAGGAAACAGTAGAACATACCTTTCTTGCCAATACTACGCTTGATGGCAGGTACCATGGGCATGAAGATGAACGCCGGAATAGTGCCAAGCCACATAAATGCCGTCGTCATGTACTCGTTAGCACCGACATTGTAAGTCATGAAGTAAGCATCGGCTGCATTGCTGACACTCATCATGGAGAAGGCTGTAACAAAGAAGAATGCGAGAATGCGCAACGGACGGTTTCGTACAAACTCCGTAAACAAATCGGTTGCTTTCACCTTGTCTGATTCTGCCTTGTCCATCACAACGCGCTCTTTGCTTTGCGTGAAGCAGAATATCAGGAGTGCAAGACCTGACAAGGAGAACAACGTCATCGTGATAAACCATGCCGGTGCTGACTCAGGCTTGTTGATAATGGCTGTGCCGTCAGCTGCCACAGGGGCGAATATGGCCAAAACCATCGGCAGCGACTTGACAATGAGTGCACCGGCATTGGCCATGAACATACGGGTTGAGGTAAGGATTGTGACCTCATTGGTGTCGCGGGTGAGCGAAGAGTTCAACGCGCCATAGGGTACGTTGACCAGTGTGTAGGACATGGACATTAATACGTATGTGACATATGCATAAAGCAAAGAGCCACTGAATCCGTTCCAAAAGCAGAGAATAGCAAAGCCCGTCAGTGGAATACCGCCGAGGATAAGCCAAGAGCGGTATTTGCCCCATTTGGGGTTGCTCTTGTCAACAAACGCACCTACTACAGGATCCCAAGCCCAGTCAATGAGCCTTACGATAAGGAACATGACGGCAGCGGCACCGGGGTCAAGTCCATAGACATTCGTGTAGAAAAACAGCAGCCAGATGCTTACAGTCTGATAAATCAGGTTCTGGGCCATGTCACCGGCACCAAAGCCGATGCGCTGGAGCCAGGAAAGTTTGTAAAAACCTTTAGATTCGTTTGATTCCATTTTATTAATTTTTGTTTTTGTTATTGATTCCTTGTTGTTAGTAAGTGCTGCAAAGGTAGCGCTTTTTCAACAATTCAACGTTTGCGGATGTAACGGAAGTTTTCTTTTTTGTTTCATTCCACGAGAAATCATTGCTTTTTTGTGATTCCACCGATTATTTTTGCTATCTTTGCATAGCAAACAAAACTACATGATATGAAACACCGACTATTTCTCTGCTGGCTGTTAGCCGCTATCCTTTTACCCATGGCAGCATGGTCCCAAGTGACATTGCCTCAGTTGTTCCAATCGGGCATGGTGCTCCAGCGCAACCAACCCATCCCCATTTGGGGAAAGGCCAGTGCTGGCGAGCAAATCACCATTACCTTCCGCAAGAAGCAATACACCACTACTGCCGGTGCTGACGGTTGTTGGCGCATCGACCTGCCCAAGCAGAAAGCCGGCGGACCCTATGTTGTAAAGGTTAGAGGCGAGAAGTTAGAAACTGGAGACAACGAGATAGAACTAACCGATGTGCTCGTCGGCGATGTATGGTTACTTTCCGGACAGTCAAACATTGACGTAACCATTGAGCGCGTATATCCCCAATATATCGATGAAATCGAACATTTTGACAACAACCAGATACGTTTATTCCGTGTACAGAACGAGACAAACACTCATGGCGTACAAGAGGATATCCGTCCCACAGCCATCAACTGGAAACCGCTGAACAAGCAGCATGCATGGCTCTTCTCGGCGGTCGGCTCTTTCCTCGGCATCCGCCAGTTTCAGGAGACAGGCGTGCCACAGGGCATCATTGTCAACAGCTGGGGCGGCACTCCCATCGAGGCATGGATTAGTGCCGACTCCCTGCAACGTGACTATCCGCAGTTGGTCAGCAGGACACAGCTGTACGACAACCCCGAGTACATCAAGGCTCAGGCTCGTGCCAATCAGTTAGCCGACCAGCAGTGGAACGAGCTGCTGAACAAGAAAGACCCATTCCCCGGTCCCAATTTCACCACGATTAACCAATATGAACTGCCGCAGTTCCTGGCACCCTACACCAGAAACCGCCAGTTTGTGGGCTCGCTCTGGCTGCAACAGCACATCAACATTGACAAAGCACACGCAGGAAAGCCTGCACGACTATTGCTCGGTACACTCTTTGATGCTGACATTACCTACGTGAACGGCAAACAGGTAGGACGTACCTATTATCAATATCCACCACGCCGATACGACATTCCCGAAGGAATGCTCCACGAGGGTGACAACATCATTCTGGTACGTATGATCAGCAAATATGGCATCCCCCACTTCATTCCTGAGAAACCCTATCTCATGGCATTTGGCGAAGACCGCTTCAGCCAGAACCCCATGCCACAGGACGTCATCCCGCTCAGCGAACAATGGGAAGCACAGGTAGGTGCCGTCATGCCCTCCTGCCCCAGCAGCGACATCAGTCTGCAGAATTTCCCCACGACCTTATACAATGCCGTGGTCTATCCGCTGGCACCATATGCATTCAGCGGTGTAGTGTGGTATCAAGGAGAGTCGAACACGGGCAATCCTGCTCCGTATGGCGATTACCTGACAAAGATGATGGGGTGCTGGCGCGACCGCTGGCAAAAACCGCAAATGCCGTTTGTCATTGTTCAGTTAGCCAATTACGACGGCCGCCAGCAGACGGGTTCTCCTTCGCCCATCACCACCCAGACGGAACCTGTCAACAGCGGTTGGGCTGCTCTCCGCGAACAGCAGCGGCAGACAGCGACGGCAGACCCGTATGCGGAACTGGCCTGTATCATCGACCTCGGTGAAACCGTCGATATTCATCCCTTGCGAAAGAAAGATGTGGCAGAACGTATCGGACGTTGCTTCGACCGACTGGTATTCAACAAAAAGGTTACCCTCTCGCCCGAGGTAGTTGCCAGCGAAGTACAAGGAACCAACGTTGTACTGACCTTTGACCAGCCGCTTTGCAACGGTGATATCCTCGATGTAGAGTTGGCTGGTGACGATCGTCGCTTCCAAAATGCCAAGGCTACGGCAGAGGGGACAAAACTGACCATTTCATCGAGCATCCCCACCCCACGATACGTCCGCTACGCCTGGAAGGACAACCCCCTCCGTGCCAACCTTCGCGGCACCAACGAACTGCCCGCAGTGCCGTTTGAGCGGAAACTATAGACTTTCCCGCATCATCAGAACAAAACGGAAATAATTTTACAAATAAACTTTTATTTTGCTGGATTTTCACTACCTTTGCAGCGGCTTGGAGACAAATCGTCAAGTCGTAGATTAAAATGAAGTTGAAGAATACAGCATTTCTTGCTTTTCTGCTCTCAGTTTCCGTGACAGCCGTGGCTGATGACGGGAAACTGACAGGCAGCGTTATTGGAACCTTGGAAAGCGTCGATTACGCCAGCTCCCAACAGTCAACAACCGTCAACACCCGGGCGATGGCCTTCGACGGCAACCTCAACACCTTCTTTGCCTCGTGGGAGCGTAGCTACACCTGGACCGGACTGGACCTTGGCTCACCGCATGTCATCACGAAGGTGGGCTGGTCGCCACGTAATGACGGACTGGGTGAGGGGCGTGTTGTCTTAGGAGTCTTCGAAGGAGCCAACCGCGAAGACTTCATGGATGCCCTGCCTATCTATATCATTAAGGAGAAAGGCACCATCGGCCAGATGTCCTATGCCGACACCGACTGTTCACGCGGATTCCGCTACGTCCGCTACGTGGGACCGTCGGATGCCCGCTGTAATATTGCCGAACTGGAGTTCTACGGACACGAAGGCGTTGGCGACGACTCACACTTGAGCCAGCTGACCAACCTGCCCACGGTGAGCATCCATACAGAGAATGGCGTCATACCCTATGACAAGGAGAACGACATTCCATCCCAGATTGCCATTATCTCCAATGGCGGAAGCAAACTGTTGTACCAACCTGGCGGCGTACGCGAGCGCGGCAATGCCTCACGTACCTTCCCCAAGAAGCCCTACCGCATCAAATTTGACAAGAAGCAGAATGTGCTTGATGCTCCTGCCAAGGCCAAGAAATGGACGCTCATCAACAATTACGGTGACAAGACGCTGATGCGCAACCTGCTGGCTTTTGAACTGAGCCGCCGCATGGGTATGCCCTATACTCCTTATGGAACCGCTGTCGATGTTCTGCTCAATGGTGAATACAAAGGCTGTTACCAGCTGTGCGACCAGGTGGAGGTTAATCCGGGTCGTGTGGAGATAACAGAGATGACACCCGACGACAACTCAGGCGAGACACTGACCGGAGGCTACTTCATTGAGGTGGATGCCTACGCCTATCAAGAGACCTCCATGTTCACTTCGAACAATGGAAACCCCGTCACTATCAAATCGCCTGACGAAGAGGAAATCACCGAAGAGCAACATGAATACATACGTCAATACTTTAACCAGATGGAAAGCAACTGGCAGACGTACCTCGACCTTAACACCTTCCTGCGTCACTTCCTGGTGGGTGAACTTTCAGGCAATACCGACACATACTGGAGTACCTATATGTATAAGAAACGAGGCGATGAGAAGATCTATACCGGCCCTGTATGGGACTTCGACCTCGCCTTTGAAAACGACTCCCGTACCTACCCTATCATGAACAATTCGGACTACATCTATGCTACGAAGGGCAGTTGCGCCGGTAACATGAGACAGTTTGTTGACAAGATTGTAAAAATAAACGCTCCTGCCAAGAGCCAATTATTGAATATCTGGGAAGAAGTACGTCAGGGAGGACTTACTGAGGAGAACATGACCAGCTTTATTGACCAAATGGAGCAGACACTGCAGCAGTCGCAAATGCTGAACTTCCTGCGCTGGCCCATTTTACTCCAGCAGGTTCACCTAAACCCACGCTCCTGGGGCAGCTACACCGCCGAAGTGCAGAACGTACGCAGGTATATGAAGGAACGCATTGCATGGATGGACAACAAGCTGGGCTATACCTACACACCCTCTACGTCCATCAGCACTCGAATGGCTGACAATGAGCCTGCCGTCATCTACGACCTTTCCGGCCGACTCATGTCTGCAGACGCTCTACCCAAAGGCATCTACATCGTCCGTCAGGGCTCACAGGCTCGTAAGGTAGTTATTGGGAATTAAGTTCCCGCAACCGCTCATGCGCCTGGTCGATGATGGCCAGTAGCTCTTCGACCTTGGTGGCACGAAGCATGGCAATGCGCGTCTGACGGAAGTCGGGAATACCCTTGAAGACAGGACTGGCCGCCAGGTGACGACGGGTATGCAGAATGCCGCGATACTCGTCAATGCGTTCCACATTGATGCTGAGCTGCTCCTTCAGCACACTGATTTTCTCATCCAACGACAGTTCCCGGCGGGAGAAAATCCACGGACAGCCAAACGTGGCACGGCCTATCATGACACCATCGACACCATAGGTATCGAAGGCAGCATCAGCCTCAGCCAATGAATGGATATCGCCATTGCCGATGATAGGGATGGTGATACGCGGATTGCGCTTTACTTCGCCTATCAACGTCCAGTCTGCCTCTCCCGTGTACATCTGGCTACGCGTTCGACCGTGGATCGTAAGCGCCTGGATGCCACAGTCCTGCAGCTGCTCTGCCAATTCCGTAATGATAAGCTGCTCATGGTTCCATCCCAGCCGCGTCTTCACGGTGACTGGCACATGGACGGCCTTTACCACCTCTCGCGTAATCTCCAACAGCAGCGGGATATTCTGCAGCATGCCGGCACCGGCACCCTTGCCCGCCACCTTCTTGACAGGACAGCCGAAGTTCAGGTCTATCACGTCAGGGTGCGCCTCTTCCACGATACGCGCCGCCTCCACCATCGATGCCACGTCACGTCCGTAAATCTGTATGCCTACGGGGCGTTCCTCGTCGCTGATGGTCAGTTTCCTCACCGTGCTGTTGACATTACGCACCAGGGCCTCGGCCGACACAAACTCCGTATAGACCATTGCAGCCCCGTAGCGCTTGCACAGCAGACGGAACCCGATGTCGGTCACATCCTCCATCGGTGCCAGCAGCAATGGGCGTTCGCCCAAATCAATATTGCCAATCTTCATAAAAATTCAACTTTCGCAAGCTTCGCTTGCTTTGTAGTTCAAGGAGTTCAAGGAGTTCAGGGAGTTCAAGACAATAGTTCTAAAGACTCCTTCAAGCCCTACGGTACATACGTCTTGGATTCCTTGTACTCCTTGTCTCCCTGTCTCCTCTACCCATTAATCTTTAATGTATCAAATGGTACGTTCCACCCGCCAACGACTTGATGACACCCTTCATCTCCATTTGGAAGAGCAGGGCCGTCAGCTGACCGATGGGAATACCCGTCTTCACGCTGATGACGTTCAGCTGCAGGTCGTTGGTCTGCTGCAACAAGGTGACTACCAGTTGCTCCTCTGGTGTCAGGTCGGGAAACAGCTGGCGTTCCACAGCCTGTGGCTGATTGCCGCCTACGGTCTGCCAGCCAACTGCCTCCAGGAAGTCGGCGGCAGAGGTGATGAGGGCAGCCGTGTTATTCCTGATCATTCTGTTACAGCCCTCTGAATAGGGCATGCCCACCGAACCCGGGAAGGCGAATACGTCACGTCCATACTCCTGCGCTATGCGACAGGTGATAAGCCCACCGCCCTTGATGGCGCTCTCCACGAGGACTGTAGCATCCGAAATACCCGCCACGATGCGGTTACGCTGCCTGAAGTTGTTGGGCAATGCTTCCGTCTGACTCATGTACTCCGTCAGCAAGCCACCCTGCCTGACCATGCGGACGGCATCGTCACGATGACGGGGCGGATATATCTGGTCCAGTCCGTGAGCCAGCACGCCAACCGTCTCATAGCCCTGTTCAAGGGCGGTACGGTGCGCACAGATGTCGATGCCATAGGCCAGTCCGCTGACAATGAGAACCTGCGGGCACTGCTGGCGCAGGTCTGCAATGAAGCGGCGTACCAGGTCCTGACCGTAGCTGGTGCAGTGGCGCGTACCCACCATGTCAACCACATAGCGCTGGTTGAGGTCAGCCTCTCCTTTATAATACAGCACGATGGGGGCGTCGGGACAATCGCGCAGGCGCTGCGGATAGTCGGCATCCTGAAGGGTCAGTACCTTGATGCCGCCTTTGGCTATGAAGTCCATCTCGGCTGCCGCACGCTGCAGGGCCTCGTCCCAGTTCTTCATGGCCTCACGCAGTCGCGGGGTCGTATCAGCCACGGCATCGCCAATATCGTTGCGGTGCTCATAGACCGCCTGTGCGCTACCCATCGTCCGGTACAGCTGCAGGGCCATGGCAGCGTTGAAACCCGTCATGCGCGACAGGGCTATGGCATAGTACTGCTCGTTATTCATACTGCAAGATACTTTTCAAACGCACGGTCATACTCTTCGCTCTCTCCCAACTTGCCGTTAATCAGGCACACCAGCATGATGTCGCCCTTGAAACAGAGGGTCTCGTCGGAGGCTCGGTAGATGTCCTGGTGGAAGATGTACTTAAACCCGTCCTTCTCCAACCACAGCCGCGAGATAAACTCGTCGTCACAGCGCAGCGGTGTCTTGTACTGCAGTTTCATACGTGCCACCACGGCATCAATGCCGCGAGCGTGCATCTCGGCAAAGCTCAGTCCGCAATGCTTCAGGAACAGGTGGCGCGTGTGTTCCGTGTAGTGCAGGTAGTTGGCATTATTGACAATGCCCTCAATGTCGCACTCATAGTCGCGCACCTCCATTCGTGCTTCAAAAACATACTTTCTCATTATTTCCTTTTTAAATATTCATATCCAAAGCGACAGCGCAGACAGTCCTTGCGGTCACAATACTCATTCTTCAGCTGGATGAGTGCCTGCGAGTCGCCGGCATTCTTGACCTCCAGGCCACACTCCTGCCACATACGGATAATGTAATTGTTCTCAGCCTTCAGCTGCTCCAGGAAGTCGAAGGCCCGGTCGCACAGCTGCTCCTTCGAGGCATGGCGTCCGTAGGCAAAGAGCATCGGTATGGCGGTGTTGATCATCAGCAGATTGATGGAGAAGGGCGACAGTTGCTTGGTGTTCAGGCCACTGGTGGAGCCGAAGGTGTAGTGCGTTTCCCAGTAGGGTGTCACGTGGGTACGCATCATCTCCTGCAGTTCCCCGATGGTCTGGCACTCTATGAGCCTCGACAGGTTTGCCTTGCGCTCGTAGTAGAGGTTGGCCAGCTGCGAGATGCGGATATGGGGGAAGTTCTGGGGACGGAGCCTCAGAAACCGCCACAGACGGCTGTCCATCGGCTGCAGCGAGAACTTATGTGCCAGATACTGGTACTCGTTGCGCAGCTTGGCAAAGTAGCCCTCGTTCAGCGCATCCTTCTGGTAGTGTTCCGGCACGGTGTCCAACTCCAGCAGTCCCGCCTGCCCCATGAAGATAGCCTCTATCTGGAACAGGTCGTCGCGGTGCTTGCCCACAGCCGACAGGGGGATATGGTAAGCCCACTGCTCGAAGGCATCGCCATTGATGCCGAATCCGTAGTTACGGGCCAGCGTCACGAAGTAAGCATCCTCCCACGAGCCGTTACAGCGGTCTGCCCTCCGGCTGATGTCCTGGGTCTTGCGCTCCAGACGCTCCGTCTGCAGGGCTGCCATCCAGGCGTGGACGGTCAGCACCGACAAGTCAGGAATGATGCGGTAGCAGGGCGGATACTGGTCGGTCTTCAGCAGCTCGTCGTAGTGCTGCCTCACCTGTTCGGGCACGTCCAGCTGCAGCTGTGGTACCAGCTGACCGTTGGTGGTCTGCACCTCCGCGTCTATGATGCTCGCCACGTGCAGCACCGTGTTGTCGTAGGCCGAGTCGTGGTCGTGCCCATGCCGGTACCAGTCGCTCGCACGGTCGTGAATCTCCACGTTACCCACCCACAGCGTGCCGTCAATCTTCACCTTGGCGTTGAAGAAGTCGGGTCCTGCATTGCGGTTTTGCAGTCCCACGTCGATGACCTCCACCGTCCGTCCGTCGGTCGTAGTGAGTTCATGCAGCGGGAACATCTTGTGCTTCCATACATAGTGTAACAGCAGCTCCATCATCCTTTGTTCTGTTTTGCGTTTGTGCAAAGGTAATCATTTTTTGGACTATTCTCAAGGTTTTCACAAATTTATTTTGGTGTTTTTGGAAATAATCCCTACCTTTGCCGCCCTCAATTTCACATCAGAATGAACCGAATGAAACATCAGATTACGCTTTGGACCCTTGTCTGGATGGTCAGCATGAGCGCCACGGCACAGAACGTCACCGACGAGATGGACCCCGGAAAGTTCGAGGTAGATGGCGTCTTCTACACACTGGACGGATTTGGAAGATTAAAAAAGTTGCCGTACCTTTGTATGCAATCATACCCTGAGGGAAAATTATATAAATGAGTCATTGTGACGAACAGCTACTGGTACTGCTACGCTTCGCATTGGGACTGGAAGACAGTTTCGCGCTGCGACCAACTGCCGAGGAGTGGACAAGACTCTACGAGGAGTCCATACGCCACTCGCTGGTGGGTGTGACGTTTGTTGGCGTGAACCGACTGCGTGGTGAACAGCGTCCACCCTTGGAACTGCTCATGCAATGGGCCAGCGAGTCGGAAGCCTTGCGTGAGGTTAACCTGCGCTTCAACCAGGAGGCTGCCCGCGTGACACGTCTGTTCGAAAGCGAAGGACACAAAACAGCCATCCTGAAGGGACAGGCCAACGCACGGCTGTACCCGGACGTCTTGAGCCGACAGCCCGGCGACATCGACATCTGGGTGTCGGGCGGCAAGGAGGTTGTCATAGCCATGCTGAAACGACTGGGTATGGCGGACGACAGCTGCGACACGTGCTACCACCATATCCAACTGCCACACAACGGCGAGGGCATTGAGGTGGAGGTGCACTTCCTGCCATCGTCTGGCCACAACGACAAACGCTGCAACGAGCTATTGCAGCGGTATCTGGCGGCGGAGCTGGAGCGTGGCACGACATTGGTGGAAGAGGGGTTCCGCATACCGTCGATGCAATATGCCCTGATGATGCAACTGGCTCATATCCGTCATCACCTGCGTGGTGAGGGTGTAGGACTGCGACAACTGACCGACTATCTGCTGCTCGTGCGAACCAGCACGGAAGAGGAA
>JAEEGF011674009.1_pt1 | contig 17095 bp, 15 predicted proteins | sample 9134171 | NCBI WGS metagenome assembly JAEEGF01 (sample SAMN16246542, study PRJNA631951) | gut metagenome | biome: gut microbiome; feature: rumen; material: AP-attached | host: Bos | place: Iran: Karaj | collected 2018-10 | reverse complement strand
TGACTGATTTTAGAAGTTACAACTTCTTTAAGGAGGCAGTAATATGATCATTAACACTACTTTTACAATGACAGTTGATGATGATCCTTTGGGAGAACCAGACGAATACTGTTTTAATCTTAAAAACTGCATGTACATGGCCAGAAATACACCAATGTGCATCAGGTTTATTTTTGGAACCCATAATCTGGTTCTTAAATTCCGCAGTCTTGATTCCGTAAAAAAATATTTTGCCCTTTTCCAGGATTTTTTTGAAGGAAAAATTGACTGTGTAGAGATTAACGATCTTGAGCTGGAAAGCCGTGAAATTGAAGTAAAAGAATAAAGTTTATTAAGATGTATAATAAAGTAGACTTATATAATATAAATCGTCTACATTTTTACAACATATAATAAACTTTATATTTTTAATCAGCTAAATATAAAGGCCTGAATCGGTAAACTTAAGCATATGCTTTCTTCCAGATTCAGGCCTTTTAAACTAATACCTTATTGTACTACTTTCTTAACTCTGTAACCTTCCTTTTTCAGAACTTCACAGAGTTTTTCTATGTCAATACTTTCTTCACTCACAAGGCTCACTGCCCCGGTTTTATATGAAGATTTTATTGACTTTACTTTGAAATTGTTCCGGATTGCATCGTTCACATGGCTTTCACACATTGAACACATCATTCCGTCAATTTCAAGAATCAGGGGATTAAAGTTCTTCCTTGCACTTGTATGGCAACTGCTGCTGCAGGCCGATGTACAGCCTGAGCACTGCCCTCCGCAGGAAGATTTACCTTTTTTTCGTCCCCTGATAATACTGATGACAATAAGTGCAATTATTATCACCAGTACTAATGCTGTTACAATTGTTCCCATTATTTTACAACTTTAGAAGAAAGGGATTTAGATTCCTTATACTTCTTAATAAAGAGCATATAGATAATCAGTCCTAATGCAGCAACTGCAAATATAAGTCCTACAACATTTACATTTCCAGTAAAGAGATTTCCAAACTGATTAATCATAAGTGCAATAATATATGCGAAACCACACTGGTAAAGGATTGCAAACCAGGTCCACTTTGCATTGTTCATTTCTCTCTTGATAGCACCAATTGCGGCAAAACAAGGAGCACACAGAAGATTGAATACCAGGAATGAGTATCCTGTAATACCATTAAAGGCATTTCCAATTGCCTGGTATGCTGAAAGATCGCCTGAACCGTAAAGAATACCCATTGTACCAACAATGTTTTCCTTGGCAACAAGACCTGTAATTGAAGCAACAACAGCCTGCCAGTTACCCCAGCCCAGTGGATTAAAGATCCATGCAATAGCACTTCCAACCTTTGCAAGAATTGAAGAGTCCAGCTGATCTTCACTGAGCATGCCGAATCCTTCTTCTGTCCAGCCAAAGAATGAAAGGAACCAGATTACAATTGTTGAAAGAAGGATGATTGTTCCGGCCTTCTTAATGAATGACCAGCCTCTTTCCCACATTGAACGGAGTACGTTGCCCAGAGTTGGCATATGATAAGCAGGAAGTTCCATTACGAATGGAGCTGGATTACCTGCAAACATTCTTGTTTTCTTAAGCATTACACCAGAAATGATGATTGCTGCCATACCAATAAAGTATGCTGAAGTTGCAACCCATGGAGATCCACCAAAAATTGCACCTGCAACCATTGCAATAAACGGAACCTTTGCACCACATGGAATAAATGTTGTTGTCATGATTGTCATGCGGCGGTCACGTTCATTTTCAATTGTACGGCTGGCCATAATTCCAGGAATACCACATCCTGTACCAACCAGCATTGGAATGAATGATTTTCCAGACAGTCCGAACTTACGGAAAATGCGGTCAAGAACAAAGGCAATACGTGCCATGTAACCACAAGCTTCAAGGAATGCAAGAAGGAGGAAGAGAACCAGCATCTGTGGAACAAATCCCAGAACTGCACCAACACCGGCTACAATACCATCCAGAATCAGTCCTGAAAGCCATTCAGCACAGTTAACCTTTTCAAGAAGATTTCCAATTAATACAGGAATACCTGGAACCCATACGCCAAAGTCAGCTGGATCAGGACCTTCGCCATACTTTTCTTCCATTTCCTTTGCTTCAGCAGCAGCTTCTTCTGTAATTTCAATAGGATCAGAAGGTTCAAGGGTTTCTTCATCAACAAGGATATAAGAAGTTTCACCGTTATTTACTGCTTCAAGAATAGCTGCGGTGTCACCATATTCTTCTACAGCTTCATTGTAGGCGCGGCTGCCGATTCCAAGAAGATGCCATCCGTCACCAAAAAGACCATCATTTGCCCAGTCAGTTGCCTTGGCACCAATTCCAACCATTGAAATCCAGTAAACCAGGAACATAATTGCAGCAAAAATTGGAAGTCCCAGCCAGCGGTTTGTTACAATCTTATCGATTTTATCTGAAGATGTAAGTTTACCTTCTCCCTGCTTCTTGTAGCATGATTTTAGAATCTGAGCAATGTAAATATATCTTTCATTTGTAATGATACTTTCTGCATCATCATCCATTTCTTTTTCTGCTGATGCAATGTCAGTTTCTACATGTTCAAGAGTTGTCTTGTCAACCTTGAGTGAACTGAGAACTTTTTCATCTCTTTCAAAAATCTTGATTGCATACCATCTCTGTTCTTCTTCAGGAAGTGAATGAACCAGGGCTTCTTCAATGTGAGCCAGGGCATGTTCAACTGCACCAGAGAATGTGTGACGAGGGATTTTGTTTGTTTCAGAAACTGCCTTAATTGCTTCTTCTGCAGCTTCCATAACCCCTGTACCCTTAAGGGCAGAAATTTCAATAATCTTGCAGCCCAGCTGATTTGAAAGTTCAGCAGTATTAATTTTGTCTCCGGCCTTTTTTACCAGATCCATCATGTTAAGGGCAATAACAACTGGAATGCCAAGTTCAAGAAGCTGTGTGGTAAGATAAAGGTTTCTTTCAAGGTTTGTAGCATCAACGATGTTAAGGATTACGTCAGGTCTTTCTCCTACCAGATAATTTCTTGCTACTACTTCTTCCAGTGTATATGGTGAAAGGGAATAAATTCCAGGAAGGTCTGTTACTGTTACACCATCGTGCTTCTTTAATTTACCTTCCTTCTTTTCTACTGTAACTCCAGGCCAGTTTCCTACAAACTGATTTGAACCTGTTAAAGCATTAAAAAGTGTTGTTTTTCCGGCGTTTGGATTTCCTGCCAGTGCAATTCTAATATTACTCATCTCTTTCCCTCCTACTCAATTTCAATCATTTCAGCATCAGCTTTTCTAAGGGAAAGCTCATAATTTCTTACGGTTACTTCTACCGGGTCACCTAAAGGAGCTACTTTTCTAATGTAGATTTCAACCCCTTTTGTAACTCCCATGTCCATGATACGGCGCTTTACTGCACCTTCACCATGAAGTTTGACGACTTTTACAGTTTCGCCAATTTTTGCATCACGCAATGTCTTCATTTTGACAGTTCCTCCAATATTAAATACCTATGATTTACACCAGTGACTATTAAGTAAAATCAAACCATAATCCTTCTTGCCATATCTTCATTAATGGCAATGCGGGATTCCTTTACTTTGATTATCAGATTGCCTGCCAGGGAGCTGACTACAGTTATACTTCCCCCAACATTAAATCCAAGATTTTCAAGATGCCGTTTGACTTCTTCGTTTCCGCCGATTTTTTTGATGATAAACTCTTCACCAGGTTTTGCAATTGCTAATGGATACATACCTTACTCCAGTAAGTTAGATATAGGTAATATATATTACTCTTGACTAACTTTCAATACCCTATTGTGACTAAATTCACGAAAAAAAATAAAAAATATGTATTTTAAAGAGAATTGATATGTTATAATTTTAGTATTGTAAGAAAAATGAGGTTAATATGAAAAAAATCATACTGTTTTTACTTATTGCTCTAGTAGGAAATTTTGCTTTTGCAGGAATTTATGACGGAAAATACAAGGTTTCAGGTCTTATTTCCGGTGAAGAAAGCAGTGAAAAAGTGTCTGATATTGTATTAAAGAGTCAGACTTTTTATCCTATTTCAAAAGCCTACAGCAATCATTTTCTGGATAATAAACATATTGTATCTGTAAAAAACACTGAAAGCGGCGCAGTTCTTGAAAAGGATTTGAATGATTATTTTGAAGAAAGCTATCATCTTAATACAGCAACTGCAGCCTGGTTCTGCAATGAAGATTACCTGGATCTCCTTATAAAAAGCTGCTACCTTGATACAGATGACGACGAAATCACCCTCTATTATATTGTAAGATATGATTTTGGAGCCGGCCAGGTCAGTTTACTTCTTAAGGAAAAAGCCACATCCCTTTTTACAAATCTTTTCACAATTGATAAGGACAAGGCTGCTGAAAACATTTACCGGGTATTTACAGAAAACAGTCTGAATCTTGAAGGAAATTATAAATACAACAATTATTATTACGGATACGAAAGATCAATCAGATGTAAGGTCAAAAATGAAAGCATTACAACTTATGCGGCCCTTATGCTGGAAAGTTCCCACGCCTTTTTCTCAAATGATGTAGAAGTTTCATCTCCAAAATACAAGGCAAACTCTGAACTTCAGGAAGGAAAAACTATTTATTCAGCTTCCAATCTTAAAAAATTTGATGATTATCCATGGACTTCAGCATACAAAACCCAGTTCACAAAAGAAAAAATTATAATTACTGCAGGGGAAAATATTGCGGGGCTGGTAATTGGAAACGGCTTTAACAGAAAGCAGAAGGAATATCTTTACACATGGAATGACCGTCCTCATGAAATTATCATCAGATATGATTCCTACGGACTGGAACAGCATGTTATTCTTGAAGATACTGCTGACCTTCAGATTGTGCCTCTTCTTTTCTGTAATTCAAGGATGATTGAAATTGAAATTGTAAGTCTTTATAAAGGAACCCGCTACGATGATGTTTGTATTAACAACATTAACTGCTTAAAGGACATGGATTACAAAACTTGGTCAAAATTCTATAAATAATTCATATTTTAATTATACCTTGTAAGGAGAATTCTATGCGTGTAGGTATTTTAGGTGCAGGCGGAATAGCATCTACAATGGCTGTAACAATTGCCTCTATGGATGGAGTTGAAAATTATGCTGTTGCTTCCAGGGATTTAACTAAGGCAAAAACTTTTGCAGAAAAGTATGGGGTTCAGAAGGCGTATGGTTCTTATGACGAAATGCTTGCTGATCCAAAGGTTGACCTTGTTTATGTTGCCCTTCCTCATTCTCATCATTATGAATGGACTATTAAATCCCTTAATGCAGGAAAAAATGTACTCTGCGAAAAAGCCTTTGCAGTTAACACAAAAGAGGCTGAAGAAATGCTTGCCCTTGCTGAGAAAAAAAATCTTCTTCTCACGGAAGCTATATGGACCCGTTACATGCCGTCAAGAAAAATAATTGATGATATTCTTGCTTCAGGCCGTCTGGGGCAGATTCATACTGTAGATTCAAACCTGGGTTACAAAATCAATATGAATGAAAGATTGATTAAACCTGAGCTGGCAGGGGGCTGTCTTCTTGATTTAACTGTTTATCCTTTGAATTTTTCAAGCATGATTCTGGGAAATAAAATTAAAACCATTCACGCAAATATGATTCCTACAGAAACTGGTGTAGATGGTCAGGATTCTGTAATGATTGAATATGAAGATGGTAAAATGGCAAATATGTTTACCACAATGTATTCCCTTACAGACCGCAGGGGCCTTATCTGCGGAACAGATGGCTTTATTCAAGTACAGAATATTAATAATCCGGAAAAAATATACATCTATGATTCAAATAAACATTCCAGTCAGCCTTCCCAGGTGATTGAAGTTCCTGAACAGATAACCGGTTACGAATACGAAGTTCTTGCCTGCAAAAAAGCTATTGAAGAAGGCAGAATTGAATGTGAGGAAATGCCCCACTCTGAAACCCTGGAAATTATGCGTCAGATGGATAATATCAGGGCTCAGTTTGGAATTGTATATCCTTTTGAAAAGTAGATTTACTTCTGGATATTAAGTCCAAGTTCTCCAGGTAAAAAGCGGGGGCATACGTTTTCTGAAGAAGTAATTACGGAAGCTGCAATCATGCTTCCAACTTCCATTGCATCTTTCAAACTGCGGCCATAGGTCAATGCAGCTGAAAGTCCGGCACAGAATGCGTCTCCCGCTCCTGTTGTATCTACAACGTTTACTTTTCTGGCAGGACAGTATCCGCTTTCTCCGCCGGCAGTTGCATATACAGCTCCCTTTCCTCCCATTGTAACAACCATTGAAGGAATGTTTCCGCCTACAACTCTTTCCTTAAGCTCCTTTTCCATTTCCTTTTCATTAAGTTCGGAATAGTCGTTTACAAAGAGCTGCCCTGCTTCCAGCTGGTTACAGATAAAACAGTCCAGATTATGAATAAAATCTCTTCTTTCAATTGCAATTGACATATTGCTTACAAGACCAAATACCTTTTTATGGTGTTTGTTTGCCAGTTCCAGAACCTTTTTGATTATTTCCCTGTTGATGTCGATTTCAATTACAACTGAATCTGCCTGGCTGAAAATTTCATCACCTTTTTCATTAAGCACATCAAGTATTGGGAGCAGGTTTGGTCGCTGGGAAATTGAACCTGCCAGATCACCATTATTGTCGAATACTGCAAGCCAGGTTCCCATTCCTTCAGGAGTGCGCTGAACGTATGCGGTATTTACTTTATGATTTTCCAGTTTAGCAAGAACTTCAGAACCTAAGGCTGATTCATCCACAATACTTAAAAAAGTTGGCCTCAGTTCCATATTAGCAATGTCTTCAACCACATTACGGCTTACTCCGCCATGAACAAATTCTACATGGCCTACATTTCTTCCGCTGGGATTGTAGTTTCCTTCCGGAAATCCCTTAATATCAACAAAAACTGCACCTATAACAACTATACCCATAATAAAGAATGATTGTAGTTTAAATTGTAAAAAAATAAAAGACATTTTATAGGCTATTCTGTCTTGAACTCGTCAATGTGAGATTTCATTTTCATTACAGATGAATTGTTTTCTTCAACACAGTTGTTAACATCGGACAGAATTGAGTTTAAGTTGTTTGCCGCATCCTCTGTAATTGAAAGAGACTGGGTAATGGAATTGGAAGAAGCAACAATATTTTTTGTATTTTCGTATACATTGTCCGTGTGCTGTCTCTGACTGACTGCCAGTTCCTTGATTGAAGAAATTGATTGTACAACTTCCTGGGAAGCTGAAAGAGTTTCAACTGTACCCTTCCGCTGTTCTTCAACTGACTCCGCAATCCGCCTTACAATTCCCGCAGTTTCTGCAACGCCCTGGTCAATCATGTTAAAGGCATTTCTAGCGTCCTGCATTGCATTTACACCGTTAGTAATTTTTTCTTCCATCTCAGACATATTTGTACTTACAATCTGCAGGTTCTGGGCTGTGGTAGAAGCAAGATTTCTTACTTCATCAGCTACAACTGCAAATCCTTGTCCAAATTCTCCGGCGTGGGCAGCTTCAATTGAAGCGTTCATGGCAAGAAGATTTGTTTCGCTGGAAATCTTTTTTATCATTGCAACCGCCATCTGTACTGACTGGCTTGATTCCTGAATGAGTGAAATTGCTTCTTCAGCAGTATTAATTGATTTCATTCCCTTTTCTGTAGTAACCCTAAGTTCTTCAGAAATTTCATCAGCCTTTTTTGTGGTTTCTGCAATGGAATTAATGTTACCGGAAAGTTCTTCGATTGAAGCGGAAGCTCTCTGCATTGCAAGGTTTTCGTTTAAGACCAGCTGCTCAACTTTCTGTGCACTGTCACGAAGGCTTTCTATGTCAGAATATGTAAGATTGATTATTTCATTTGTCTTTTTATCTTCTGAACCGATTGCTACCACGGAATTTTTCATCACTTTAAGGGCTTCCAGGGATTTGGCTGAAGATTCATTAAGGATTTGTGCTGCAGAAGTTACACTTTCAGTTTCATTTTTTAATCCAATAATTATTGAAGAAAGTTTGTCCATTAAGGCGTTTTGTGAAGATGTTAAAAGTCCAATATCATCAGCAATGGAAATATTGATACGTGTTGAAAGGTCTCCTGACTGCTCAAGTTCACCAACTACATTGGTAATTCCTTCAATACGGTTTTTCATTTCAAGGCAGATGATTACCATCAGACCCAGACATTCAATAAAGTTTACAATCAGGCAGGCAAAACCATTTCTAAGGTATTCCCCCATCAGGTTAGATGACTTGTCAATGTGATCACCGATAATAATTCCGTAGCCGCTTGAAAAGGCGTTTACTCCCATAAAAATCAAGGTAACCACTGTTGCCAGAAGAATTTTTGTAGAAATATAGCGCTTTCTGGAAACATAAGAATCGATTTTATGAATTTTAAGCATCTTTCTATATGGCTGGAAAAGGAGGTCAAAATAATATACTTCGTAAAGTGAAATTATGGTACCTATACAGACTGCCTGAACAACAATTACAGCAAATCTTGACGGGGTAAAAGGATAATTTCCTGCAATAAAGTCTATTACGGAAACACTTACCTGTCCAATAATAAAACCGATTGCATTTTCAAGGAAAGTAAAGATTCTTACTTTTTTATAAGTTTTTCCTGCAAGTTCTCTGTCTGCGTCTGTTATTTCGCCCCCTTCCTTTACCCTTTTTGCAAGTTTATTCATAGGAATGAAAGTTTTTACAAAGAAAAGTGACATTATAAGGGCAAGAAGAGTTACAGAAGCAAATGTAGTGCCTATTCCTACAAAATACTGATCCATAGTTCTGTAAAGCAGAGTAAGCTGAAGCCAGCGCAAAGTCATGGCACCTACATACCCCAGGAAAAATGTAACTGGAATGTAAGCCAGAATTAGATTTAAAACTTTTTTCATAACACAATCCTCTATTAAAATTATAACGCAAATTTATAACTTATCAACTTTATATATTCTGTATATTCATTATTAAATCTTTTGAATATAATAACTTACAAATTTCTTTTTTAATAATAGAGGTGCTGCATATGTCAAAGTTAAGTGATAATATCCGCAAGGAATGGATTGTAAATGATACAAAGAGGGACCAGGGATTAAGTCAGCCTGAGACTGTAGAGGCAGTTAAAAATATTTCTTATGGAAGTTTTGATCACTGGAATTTACTGGATTTATATTATCCAAAATCCTTTAAGGGAAAGCTGCCTGTTATTGTGAGCATTCACGGAGGCGCCTATGTTTACGGGTTTAAGGAAATTTATCAGTTTTACCTTATGAATCTGGCTGAAAGAGGATTTGCAACGGTCAATTTTAATTACAGGCTTGCACCGGAATTTAAATTTCCTGCTGCCCTGGAAGATACAAATAATGTAATTAAATGGATTTTTGAAAATGCAGAAAAATATAATCTGGATACAGATAATATTTTTATGGTTGGAGATTCAGCAGGTTCTCATTACAATGCACTCTACTCCTGCCTTTGTACAAATCCTTCTTATGCTGATTTGATTAAGGTTCATCCTTACAATAATTTCAAGCCAAAAGCCATTTGTCTTAACTGCGGTGCAATTAATGCTGTCTGGAAACTGGATGAAAATGACAGAGGAGACCTTTTTAAGGACCTTCTGGGAGATAATTTTAAGGAAGATTCATATCTCCTGGATGCTAATCTTTATATTAATCAGAATTTTCCTCCAACCTTTTTAATGACTGCATATTATGATTTTCTTAAAAGTCAGACACCGGTTGCTGACAAAATTCTTACTGAAAATCATGTAGCACATGTTGTTAAATCCTATGGTACTGAAGAGCAGAAAGAGGCCTGTCACGTTTTTCATGTAAACATTAAGCTTGCTCTTGCAAAGGAATGTAATGATGATGAATGTGAGTTCCTGAAATCTTATATTTAATGCATAAAATTACCAGTTTTACGGATTTTCTTGAAAAATGTTGCATAAATATAAAAAAAACTGAAAAAATTGTATTGTACTAAAACATCAAAAAACATTATGATACTATTAATAGAATTATTATTTTCGTGTCAGGGAATGTAATTAAGGAGATACTATATGGATATGCAAATGAACTTCCTTAGAAAACTTCCAACTCCAAAAGAGCTTAAGGAAGAATTTCCTCTTGGAGCTGAAGTTACAAAACTTAAGGAAGAAAGAGATGAAATCATTAAGAATATTTTTGAAGGTAAAGATGATAGATTTCTTCTTGTAATCGGTCCTTGTTCTGCAGACAGGGAAGATGCTGTTCTTGATTACATTACCAGACTGGCAGGAGTTCAGGAAAAAGTAAAGGATAAGATTTTTATTATTCCTAGAGTTTATACAAATAAGCCTAGAACAAAGGGTATCGGCTATAAAGGTATGCTCCATCAGCCTAATCCAATGGGCGAAGAAGATATGCTTGCAGGAATTATTGCTATCCGTCAGCTTCATACTGATGTTGTTAAGCAGACCGGTTTTACCTGTGCAGAAGAAATGCTTTATCCTGAGAACCACAGATATCTTTCTGACCTTCTGGCCTACGTTGCAATTGGAGCCCGTTCTGTAGAAGACCAGCAGCATCGTATTGTTGCTTCAGGTCTGGGAATTCCTGTGGGAATGAAAAATCCTACTGCAGGTGACATGTCTGTTATGATGAATTCCATTACAGCTGCACAGAGCAAGCAGAAGTTCCTTTACAGAGGCTGGGAAGTTACAACTGACGGCAACCCTCTTGCACATGCAATTCTCCGGGGTTACGTAGATGCACATGGGGTAAGTCATCCAAACTATCATTATGAAGATATCCGTAACCTGATTGATGAATATAATAAGGCTAAACTTGCAAATCCTGCAGTAATTGTTGACTGTAACCATAACAATTCTGGTAAAAAGTATCTTGAACAGATTAGAATTGCAAAAGATGTTGTTCACAGCTGCCATGAATCTGCTGACATTAAAAAAATTGTTAAGGGTCTGATGATTGAAAGTTACCTGGAAGACGGTGCTCAGGCAATCGGCGAAGGTGTATACGGAAAATCAATTACAGATCCATGTCTTGGATGGGAAAAAACGGAAAAGTTAATTCTGGATCTTGCAGATTATATTTAAGGACCCTTGAAAAAGTAAAACTTTTCCAATGACCTTTAATAAATTCCAGTCAAATTATATAAGGCCCGGTTTATAAAAAAATGAAACGGGTCTTTATTTACTTAACTTATATAACATGCAGGGTCTGCCGCCTGTTTCGTAATTTACATCAGCAAGAAGAGTTTTTTCTTCATAAAGGTAGCGGAGATAGTGTCGAACTGTAACAATGGAAAGGCCAAGTTTTTCTGCAATAATGTCTCCAGACTGCCAGTCTTTGTTTTCCTTAAAATAGTCCAGTATTAATTTCAGTGTTCTTTCCTGAATTCCTTTAGGTAAACCAGTTTTGACTTCGGTTTCTTCAGAATCTGAACTTTTATTTGCAATCAGTTTGTCTACAAAACTTTGATCCATTGTCTGTGTCTGGGCTTTTTTTAGGGTTTCTACTTTTGCAGCAAATTTCTGCAGAGCTATTTGGAATCTTTCAAAGGCAAATGGTTTTATAAGATAATCAATTACTCCAAGATGCATTGTTTCTTCCAGAGTGGAAGTATCATTTGCAGCTGTCACCATAATCACTTCAGAATTAATTTTATTTTCACGGATTTTTTTTAAGGTCTCAACTCCATCCATGTAGGGCATATATACGTCAAGAACAATTAAATCTACAGGTGTTTTTTGAAGAAAATCCAGGGCTTCCTGACCGTTTCTGCACTGACCTGCAACGGTGAAGCCTTTATTTTTACACACATACTGAGAATTAATCATAGAGACCATTGGATCGTCTTCAACTACCAGAACTGAATAATTCAAGTTTGCCCTCCTATTTCTGTAATGTTACCATGAAACAGGTACCTTTGCCACATTCACTTTCAAAGGAAATCTGGCCGCCGAGAGATTCAATTAATTTTTTTGTATGATAAAGGCCGACTCCCCTGCCGCTGCCCTTGGTTGAAAAGCCGTTTTCAAAAACCCTGTCTTTTATTTCATCAGGAATGCCGGGACCTGAATCTTTAACAGTCATCAATAATTTTCCGGGGCTGGTAAATACTCCGAAAGTTAATTCCCTGATTGAATCCTTGAAAGAAGAATTATTCATTGCATCAAGGGCATTGTCTATAAGGTTTCCTGCAATTGTGATTAATGCCTGGGACGGCAAATCTATATCGTCATTTTTGTAGCAGATGTTATCATGCAGAATAAACTTTACATTACATTCTGAAGCTCTTGCAATTTTTCCGATAAGCAGGGCGGCAAAAGATGGATTTTCAATATGATGCATTACGTTGCTTACAGTTTCTCTTTGTATGATGGAAATATTTTCGATATATGAAACAGCTTTATCATACTGCCCTATTTGTATAAGTCCCAGAATTACATGAAGTTTATTTGTAAAGTCATGATTGTTTGCCCTCATTGAATCAACAAGGAATCTTGTGCCTTCAAAATCTTCTGAGAAATTTATGAACTGTTTCTTAATTTTTTTAGAAATTGTTGTACAGATGATTATTTCCAGCACTATTGCAATCAGCGTAACAATAATGAAAAAACCGATTGTCCTTACAGTTACTGACATTGTAGAAGTTTTAAGGCGTATAGTCATTATAAAACCAGAGTATGTTCCATCATCCTGATAAATGGCAGAATAAGTTCTTCTCTGGGGGCCAGATGGACCAATATCATTTTCCGTGTAATAGCCTGAAGGATGGCAGCTAAAGTCCGGGTGGGTTCCGTCATACTGGGTATTAATTAAAGAGTGATTTGTATGATAAATACGGTTGTTGTCTGTATCTACTATTGAAATAACATCAACATCCGGCAGCTCATTTACAACAGAGTCCATGTAACTGCATAAATCTTCATGAGAGTAATCTTTTATAAAATGATAAAGTCTTGTAATCAAATCAGAAGTATTCTGAAGGGTCTGATTAAAGGCTTTATTGTTTGAATTGATGTTTATTATTGCGCCGCCAAGAGCCATTAAAATTGTAGTTGCAATAATTAAAATAAGCTGAATGTTCCTGATTTCCTTACGCAGGGAATTAATGCTTTCCTTTATACCTTTATTCTCCATAATTATAATATAAAGGACTTTTTAAACTTTGCAAAACCTTTTGAAAGTAAAAAAAAAGCAGGCGAGATAATTTTTGATTTTTTATCTTTTTTAAAATTGTTCCATTTTTTTTCTTGAGTATTATGTAATCAGAAAAACGCAAAGGAGTATTTAAGATGGAACTCGGACATCTTTTTGAAGCAGTCATGCTGGTTTGTTTCGGCTTTTCATGGCCTCTTAATGTAATTAAAGCATTTAAGGCAAGAACAGCAAAGGGAACAAGTCTTGCATTTATTATCCTGATTATTACTGGATATGTAGCCGGTATTTCAGCAAAGTTTATCAATCATCAGTTTAACTATGTACTGGCAGTTTATTTTTTGAATCTGGTAATTGTAATGTCAAATGTTGTGGTATACATCCGCAATAGAGCTTTGGATAAAAAGGCTGAACGTGTAGCAACCAGAAGAAAGATTTCTGAACTTCAGACTAAATACAAAAATAATGAAACTTTCCCTAAGGAGGATAATATGAACTATAAGGAACTTAACAATATTGCAGAAAAGAATGCTGTAATTTTATTCGGTGGAGCTTTGGATAAGGAAATCCCTGTTACTGAACTTGCAGAATCATTCAGCTTCAACTTTAAGATCTACAACAGAAGTGACAAGAACATCTCTGTTAAAAACGCAGCAGATTTCTTTACAAACAATATTAAGTCCCTTGAACCAGAGGGAATCATTATTCACCTTGGCGATAAGGATGCAAACTTCTTCAGAACAAACACTTCTGACTTTGACGGTGCTTACCTTAATCTTCTTTCAACAGTTAAAGCAGCAAATCCAAAGTGCAGAATTGCAATTGTATCAGTAATGAATGAAAGAAAGGACAAGAACATCAACGATATGAACCGCCACATTAAGGCAATCGCTGATTCTGAAAAGTGTGACTTTATCAACCTTGATAATGCAAAGCTCTGGAATCCAAAAGCATCAAAAGCATCTGTTGACTTTGCATACAACATGGGCCTTCACATCAGAAAGCCTTTAATCAACGTAGCTGAAATCCTGTACAGCTATGCTTGCCTTGAAATGGAAGACACAAGCATGAACGAAAGCTTGGTTGGATAAAAAAACAATTGTAATCAAATCCTCTTATAATTGTACTCCCGGATGTAAAAGTCCGGGAGTTTTTTTATCCATAGCATTTTGAAACTAATTAAGTTATGATTTGTTTGCAGAATTAAGGTCAATATTATGACAAATTATAAGTTACGTTTTTTTATAGTTATATATATTTTATTTCATCCTCTTTTTTTCATTCATTCAAATGATATTTATACTAAATTTGAAAGTCAGTTTGCTCAAAATGGAACCAGCAAAATGCTAACAGGAATTTACACTTATTCAGATTCATATTTTGATAAAGACCCTTCAATTTTTAACATTGAACTTGCCAGGTTATCATTTGGCTTAGCTGAATCTTATAAGCATTCAAAAAACTGCACTCTTAACCACAGAAAAGATCAAGTCATTTCTTTTTTAAGAAAATGTGGTTTTGAAAATATCATCCAAGATGATCTAGATGTCCTGCCAGACCAAGATACAATAGGTTCTTCAATTGCAAGTAAGAGAATTAAAGATTATACCCTGATTGTAATTGCCCCAAGAGGCTCCAGATACTCAAAAGAATGGATGAGTAATTTAACTGTTGGCACAGGAGACAGGCACGAAGGTTTTAGTAAAGCTGCACAAAAAATAGAAAAGCGCTTTGAAGATTATATTGAGTCTAACAATATTACAGGAAAAATAAAGGTATGGATCTGTGGTTTTAGTCGTGGCGCTGCAATTGCTAATCTTATAGCGGCAGATTTAACTATGGCGGATAAATATGACAGTGTTTTCTGCTACACAATGGGCACTCCTGCAGTAAGCAAAAAAATAGAAAAGAATCTGACAAATATATTCAATATTGTGGGAAGAAATGATCCAGTTACCGCAGTTCCCTTAAAAGACTGGGGCTTCAAACGTTATGGAATAACTTATTATACACCTGCTCAGGAATATGACAGTGATTACTTAGAAAAGCTCTCATCTGCCGCTTCAATTTATAAGTCTCTTACAGGAAATGATTTTGTAAATAATCCAGAAATAAACGAGCAATTCAGACAGATTATCGAACGTCTTTATAAAATCCTCCCTGAACCTGAAGATTATGTAAATCTGATGCAGGAAGACGCTGTCAATGCATTTAAAAATAAAAATGTTGATGATTTTCTCAGCATAATTCTGAATTTAATCAAAAAAATTGATAACATTGATGAAGAAAGAATGAATTATATTGATTCTTTGTCTGATTATATTTCAGTTTTACTTTATCAATATGCATCAGGAAATATTTCTCAGGTTATGCGAGGTGAATGGAATGAAAATATTTCATTTGCTGCAAATCTTATAAATGAACATTCCCCAGAAGTATATTATTCCTGGCTCTATTCTAAAGACAATGCAGATGAACTTTTCTCCCCTGCACATAAAAAGACCCTTCGTCTTGTATTATTTGAAACCAGTTCTTCAGATGCAGTTATTAAAATTTCCGATGATAAAGGTTTTGTTCAGGCCTTTGATTTTTATGGAAGTCAGTTTGATGAAAATAATAATGAATTGATACACACAATGGATAACACTCCCCTTTATTATTTTTCCAGAAATGGACAGGTTATTCTTTCAATTCCAAAAGATAAAGAGTATTACATGACAATCATTTCTTCTGATGATTTACAGCTTGAATATTATGGAATTGAATATGGAATTGATTCACTAGAAGGAACCTCCGGAGACTACTGTACCCTTAATATGGAAGCTGAAAAAGAATACAAAATAACCTCTTATGGTTTTCCAGAATATGGATATGATGGGGATAAAAATCAAATAAGTACTTTTGGAAAAAACAAATATGAAGAAATTTTAATCAGACACGAACTTGAAATATTTGATAATTCCAGAATCACAATTACAAAAGTAACAGGTATATTTCTTATACTTATTATTTCTATAACCATTTTGTTATTCAGTTTTATAATAAATTCTATTGTCTTAATAGTAAAAAAACAATTAAAGAAAAAATGGATAACTTTTATTCTTCAGATGGTGCTTGCTGAGGTTGTTTTTGCAATTTCAGAAATCAGTCTTTACTATTTTGCAGGAGTTCAACTTCTTTACAGATTGTTTGGGATTATCTGCAGTATGTTATTTATTTTTATTGCTTTTGAAGGCTTGCTGCAAAACAAAAAACCAAGAAACTTAATAATGATTTTTCTTGTTATATTTCTTTCATTATTGAACCCTGCATACAATTTTGATATTTATAATGACACAATAAATTATTTGTCTTATGGAAATCCTTTTATGATACAATTAATAATCAGTATTTTTGCTGTTGCAGTTATTTCTATGATTATTTGTTTTATTTGGATTCCGACAAAAACAAAAAAACAATAATCAATTAATAAAGTGCAGTATAAATGTCTGGTCGTTTTCAATATTTAATTGAATTTTACTTCTGGAAAAAAGTCCGTCAGCGAAGTCCTTTAATAATTCCAAATAGTTTTCAATCTTCCCACCGGCCTTAGACCAGGCATCTTCATGGCGTTTGTTTGTCCCCTTCCATAAAATTTCCTTTTGATTTTCACTGATAATTTCTTTTGAGTTTTCAGATGGAAGATCATCCAGAATTATGGAATAAAGGACTTTATATGCCTCCTGAAGAGAAGGAATTTCTCCAACATTCAGTTCAATGCCAGTTCTTCTTAAAAAATCCTTAACTGGAATAATAAATTTTTCATTCATTTTAAGGACATTCGTAACGGCATAGGCAAAGCGATATTCTGCAATATTTGTGTACAGAGAAAGAAATACTTC
>JAEEGF011575243.1_pt1 | contig 17095 bp, 11 predicted proteins | sample 9134171 | NCBI WGS metagenome assembly JAEEGF01 (sample SAMN16246542, study PRJNA631951) | gut metagenome | biome: gut microbiome; feature: rumen; material: AP-attached | host: Bos | place: Iran: Karaj | collected 2018-10 | reverse complement strand
ATTAGCCTCAGTAGCGCTCATCAGGGCTACTGCAGCAATCGTAAGAAGTAAAGTTTTCTTCATGATTTAATAAGAATAAGTTAAAAAAGTGTGTTCATTTGGGGACAAAAATACGGATAATTTCCGATATGGCAAAATCAAGGTCGAAAAATTTACATTATTTAAATAGAAATAATCCGTTTTAGGTGGTTTTTGTCGTAAAATAGATTATTTTTTGTTTAGTTGTTATAATAAATATCATTTGATTTAACAAAGCTCACAGGTTGGTAATGTAGACAGTTCCTTGTATTTCTGAAATTTTATTTCAAATTAGAAAACCGACCAATTCAGGAATTCATTTTATAGAATAATTTTAATTATAAAATTACAATAAGTCGAAAAATATATACCTAATTTCAAAAATTATGGACGAAAATTTGGATGTTTTTATAAATAAATGTATATTTGCACCGATTTTTGCTATTAAGTGGTTGTTGTTTACCTCCACTTGATTTTAAGAGTTTTGACAATTTACTAATCTTAATATACTACAATGAAAAAATTTTTTACTTGTCTTCTCGCTACGATGCTGATTGCGGCACCGACGCTATTCGCTCAGGGTTATGGGCAGAATTATGATCTTCCCCGTAATAACTATCCTCCTTTTAATACCATTTCTTTCACCGAGTCGAATCTGCCGATTGTGATTATTACAACCTCTAATCAGCTGAATCGCGACTATCGCGTTTTGGGCCACATGGTTGTAATCAATAATGTGGATGAGAATGGCAATCCTAAGACTAACTATGTCGATCTGAATCAACATCCCGATCAGAATATCGAATGCGACCTTCCAGTCGCGCTCAGATGGCGCGGCAACACTTCTTTCGGAGGTGACTATGAGCAGAGTAAGAAACCTATTTCCCTGAAGACACTCCAGGAAGGTCAAACCGATCCGATTGATGGAAAAAAACAGAAAGTGAGTCTTCTTGGTATGGGCGAAGACAACGACTGGGCACTCCTTGCTCCATGGCAGGATCAAAGCTATGTGCGCGACATCCTCACTATGGTGATGGCTCAAGGTGGCTCAACCTTTGCCCCTCAGATGCGTTATTGTGAGCTTGTCTTCAATGGCACTTATTATGGAGTATATATCCTCAGCGAACGTGCCACAAAGGGTAATAGTCGTCTCAATTTGAAGGACTATGGTAAAGTCAAGGATGAAGATGGAAATGTTGACACCACGGGCGACTTCCATGTCGAGATAGATCGTCCTGAAACTGACGATAGTGGAAATAAGCTTTACTATACCTCAAAGCATCATCCCGTATGGACCAATGGCGAGGTAATTTCCGACAAATATGTCATTTATCAGTATAAGGACCCCGAGTATGAGGATTTCGCCGAAGGTGAACTTGGTCCCGAAGCTAAGGTCGCTGTCGATAAGGCAATTGCCGACATGGAGGATTCCTTCGCCGCAAGCGATTACAAGAAACGCTACGGCAACTACATCGATATCACTTCATTCATCGATTACGAGATTGCCCAGGAGGTAAGCAACAACATCGATGCCTACCGCCTCAGTACACCGATGTGGAAGTACAGCAAAACGCGTGCTCAAACTATCGGTAATAACGACCGATGGAAGATCGCACTTTGGGACTTCAATATCGCCTACGGCCACAGTTTCGGCTCCTACTACGAGCCGAGCCGAGCCGCCTGGCGCTATACGGCGAACGACATCATGGATGATTACAATAGCGATGATGCCCAGCTTATCCCATTCTACTGGTACAAGCTTATGAACGATAATGCCTTTATCGACCAGTTCAAGGCGCGTTATGCCGTGCGTCGTCAAAAGAGTTATTCCAATGCAAGAGTTCAAGCAATCTGCGATTCACTTCAGGCTCTTCTTGATCTAGGAGCTGCCAATCGAGATAAGGACGCATGGAGAGACCCCAACAAACAATGGAATAATAACTTCACCAATTGGAAAAGCGAAATCTCCAAAGTCGTGTCTTTCACCCAAGAGCGCCTTAAATGGATGGATACAAATATTGAACTGCTTGTAGGAACACCCGACGATCCTGACGATCCCACGACAACAGGCCCTGCTGTGCCTCTTGCTATCGCCGATGGCTACAATATGGACGTCATCTGCGAAGACAAAGACAATATCAATGGTACTGTCACTACGGGTGATGATGCAGGCATCGATAATGCTCATTGGGTATATTACACTACTTCTGTTAGCTCGAATGGCGCCGTTTGCGATAATGGCGGTCTCTACTCAAGTGAAAATGCACAATACCGTATCAATGTAGCAGGCAACAATGCACTTGTAATGAAGAATGGCTTGGCAAGCGGTGGTACACTCACCCTCAAGAATCCTGCCAGATTTCAGAAACTCTATGTGACCGGAACAAGTAGTGACAATGGTGATTATTTAAGCAATGTTGGTGTTACTGTCAACTATAAGGATGGATCTACAACAACTGCTACCTTCGTTATGCCCGATTGGGGTAAATCGTCAGGAGCAACTGTTGTTATCACCAATCTTGGTCGATTGAATATTAATAGTGGCGAAATATCCACCAAAAATCATTTCAGCATTTTCGAACTTGCCATCACCACCGATGCCACGAAGGAAGTAAGCAGTGTAAGTTTCACGAATAATTCGAATTATAATCCAGCCATCTTCTCACTCTCGGGCGTCTATTCCACCACCGACTTCACGCTTGCCGGCACCACCTTCTGGAAGGATAATTCCTGGAACACCATCTGCCTGCCATTCGACGTCGCCGACATCGAAGAAACTCCTCTCGCTGGTGCTATTGTCAAGACGCTCGAAAGTTCAGATTTCAAAGATGGCGCTTTGTCGCTGACGTTTACAAGCGGAAAACTTACTTCTCTCAAAGCTGGTGTACCTTACATCATGAAGTGGAATGTCGACAAAGAAGATAAGGATTATGACCCGACCTTCAAGGACGTTGTCCTCAAAGATGAAGAAGAGCATCCTGCCGTGACCGATTACGTTGATTACATTGGCAAGTTCACTGAAATCGAGCTTACGGGTGGTGACCATACCGTTCTTTACCTTGGCGCTAACAACACGCTATATTATCCCGCCGAGGGTAGCCATATCATCATCAATCCCTATCACGCCTACTTCCAGCTGAATGGCATTACTGCAGGCGATGGTAGTGGTGCGAAGAATATCCGTGCCATCAATATCGACTTCAACGATGATCCGCAGGGCATCCAGACAATCTTCGCTCCTTCGAATGAGCTTATCGACTACTGGTACACCCTCGATGGCCGTCGCCTCGACGAAAAGCCCACCGCTCGTGGCATCTATCTGCACCAGGGTCGTCGCGTGATGATCAAGTAATTATCTAACATCTATAATTCAATCAGGTATGGCTACGGTCATACCTGATATTTTTTATTAGAAAATAGAAAGCGGAAGAGATAGTTCACATTCGGTTTCAACAAAATCTTGAATTATTTTGAAAAATACTATCCAAAATTTTGTTTGTTCTGCATATTTTTATATCTTTGCCTCGTTAAACCATACAAAAATAATATTATGAAATCTTATACTACCATCAAATCACTGGTCTTGTCCATGGTCATAATTCTCGGTATGTCATCATTCTCGAATGACAATCAGACTTCGAGAAATGAGTCGTCTCAGGAATCTGGGGCGATTGCCGACGTTCTCGACAGTATCTGTGCCGAAGGATATAACCTGTTCCTAGCTGAGTATGTCAATTGGGTAGCGACCGACTCCATTTTGGCTCATTACAGTATTGATCAAATTGGGCGCAATATAGTTTGGCAACCCACGGCCGATTCGTGGAGTGTCGTTTTCACCGACAAAGAAGTGAATAATTGTATTTTCGAATTCCGATATGACAAGAATAGCAAAAGGCAGACCATCTCCTACGAAAAGCGTCCCATTTCGGAGAATGAAATAACATTGATTGAAAAGAAAAGACTTATGCTCAATAATGCCTTTCAACAATATGGCGACAGCCTCCGTTACAACCCTGACTATGGTAACCCCAACTTCGACTTCATCCGCATCGATGCCAATACCACCCGCATGTATATGTTGCAAGGTTTGAATCGTGCAGGCATTATTCCTTTCGGCAATGATTTCAGTTTTGACTTTGACAACGATTGCAATATCACAGCGTTTCGGAGATACCATCGTTCGTTTTTGCCACAACCCAATGACGCTGAGACATTAACTCATTCGCATTTGAGGAATAATCCATACATTACACCGACTGATATTTGCAACTTCCTGCTCTATCGCGGGACTGTGAAGGAGCTATCAGTTTTTAGTACCTTCCTCAAAGGCTATATCGTTTACAATCATGAGAACAATACTGCCTCTTTCTTTACTTCGGAGGAAATGAGTAAAAGACGGAAGTGATCAGTAGATTAAAATATTCGCGCCCGAACATCTATTTTGATGCCCGGGCGTTACTTTTGTAGAATCAGGTGTTACCACCGAATTTGCGTTTGTATTCATCGGTCTTCAAGTAGGTGCCCGATGTTTCGTCGAAGACGAGGTACTTGCGATGTACCCACGAGCGCAGGGTGCTGTCGCCGTTCCCGGTGAGGCCATGGCCTTGCCGCATCTGCTGGTACTGTTCGCGCGAGAACTCGTCGGGCAGGAGGTTCAGCAGGTTCTGTGGCCCCGACTGCTGCTGCATCTCCTTCTCCTCGCGAAGTTCCTTTTCGAGCTGCTGGCCGAAGTAGAGCATCTTGCACCAAAGGCTGTAGCGTTGCGACCATTCCACGAAGTCGGCAATCGTCTTGTTCCAGGCGTAGCCATTAGCTACGTAGAGCACCATTCCCTTGAGCCAGGCGATGACGTTGGCACGATAGGACAAGACCTTGTAGGCTTCCGATTCATAGAGGCGTGCCGTTTCATTGTTCTGACTTTTCATCTCGAGCGAAAGCTTCTTTGCCTGCGGACATTCGATGAGCCCGTTGGCGGCCTCCAGCCGGTCGATGTAGGGTTTCAGTTCATCGGCAAATTTCTGGTCGTAGATGCCCATGATGGGAGCCACATCGTCGCTGTCGTCGTTGAGGATGATGGTCGAGATGTCGAGGCGGCTTATCGTGCCGTCGTTCACCATCTTGAAGAAGAACTTGCGTGCATTGGGCGGTGTGGTCGAAGCATTGAAGTTCCAGCGAAGCGGAGCAATGCCGCTCACCGAATCGGCTCCCACGCGCTCCTGTCCTGCAAGCGAGTTGTCGAATGCCTTGCGTATCAGGAGGCCCACCTCATCGACGTTGCCGCGCGAAGTGACCTTCTTCAGCGCCTCGATCTCATCTACGATGGTGTAGATGTAGCGTTCGCCGTTGTTGTTGGCATCGACGATGCGCTGGTTGAAGACGGCATCGGTGAGGTTGTCGATGAGCATCTGGATGCAGATGTCGGTAGGGCGCGGGTCCTTCTTCTGCTTGGCGTTGGGGTTCTTCTGCTTCCAGTCCGCCTCGCGCTGGCGGTTGGGAATGTCGCGCTGACGGATGTCCTCCATGATGAACTCGATGGGCTTCTTTATCGAACCCTTGCCTATCGACTGACGGCCGATGAGCACGTGCATAAACGTGGCCTCGTGTTCGACGTTGTCCCAATAGCGGAACTTGACGCCGTGAAGGTGGGCGGCCAAGGCTGGAAAGACAGCATTCGCCACGGCAGGCTTGTAGAACCAGGGCACCTTGCTCGTCAGCAGCTTGATGAGTGGCGGCAAGCGGGTAGGCATAGGTGGAGGCGTGGTCATAGTGCCTCCGCAGGCCTTCACAGCGGCTTTGGTCTTCAGCGATGCCAGCACCTGCCTCAAGCGGTAGGGCATACCCTTGCGCGGCTCCTTGAGGGCACTCTCGATGGTCCTGCGCCATTCGTCGGTTCCCGCTTCACCCCAATAGTTGGGAATCACGGCCAGCATCTTCTCCAGCGAATAGTCGCAGATGGAACGCAATTGCGCGGAAAGCTCGAAGGTCATAGCGTTTCGGTCACCCTCGATGGGCTCCTTCCCGTCGTGGAACATCTCCCAATACTTGGCGATGATGTCGGAGTAGGGGATACCGTCGTAGGTGGCATTGGGGTCGTGAACGATGGGTTCCACCTTGGCTGGCACGCTCGCCGCCTTGTCGTCTTGATCGGTTGTAGCCTTCGAAATGGGAGAAAACGAACTGCAACGCTGCAACGGTGCAACGCTCGCGACCTCGAACAGCTCATCGTCGAGGAAGAGCAGGTCGTCGGTGTCGGCCGTCGTGGTGAAGAAGACGCGCGTGATGTCCTTCGCACCCTCATCGAACTTCACGCCCAGCAGCTCGCTTGCCCACCGCAGGTTATCCTCCTGCGAAAGTTCCTCGCGACGACGGAACACCAGGTGGTAGCCCTTCGATGCCGAACGTTCCAGCATAAGCAAGCCCAGCTCCTCACGCTTCGCCATCACTAGGTCGGGCACACCCTGCATCTGCCTGTCGAGCCATTCCCGTGCCTCCTCAACCGTAAGATCTGAAGGAGCCACGAAGTCGATGTCCATACCCACCGTACTCGAAGGCTGCTTGCAGCCCTTCAAGGCTCCGTCTTCGCCCGGGATGCACGAATAATTCATCTGCAGCAGCTTGTGCTTCTGCAACGTATCTCCCGCGCGAACAAGCTTTACAATAGCCTTCTGGCGCTCGCTGCCACGCAGGGCAAGATACTCCTCTCGGTTGATGACGGGGCGCATCATCTTCACCTTATCCTTGTAGTAAATAGTGAATGCACTCATAACGATTACCATTTAGTTTCAGTTTCGCGTGAGCGAATAAACTCCAATATCTCCTCCGACTCCTCACGCAGAAGCGTCTCGATGTACTCTTTCCCGTATTTCTTCGGGAAACGGAACTGAACAATCACTTGGCCGCTGGTCTCCTTCACCTCGCCATGCGGCGTACTGAAGAGCTTGCGATAGCGACTTCCCGTGCCCTTTGCAAACGGACGGAAGTGTGACGTTCCATTGTCCTCAGTCACCATTCGTCCCACCTGGCTGACGATGGCCTTACCGCTGACGATGTTCTGCCCCAGCTCGAAGCTGCAAGGCGTAATGATGATGTGTCCATTCTCGTAGAAGACCGTCTGGGTCTCCATCTCGATGTTGTCAATAAATACTTTCTTTGACATAGTTGTTGAAATTGCGAGCTTTGGAAAAGCGAAGGTAGTTGAGCTCATTTCATCGATACTTCTCCGCTCGTTCTTTCAACTCAGTTAAACATTAAAGTACCTGAATCTCCGCAGCAACGACGTCCTGATAGAACTGTCCATTCACCTCGTGCGTCTGGAAACGCAGTGCTGCTGCCACCAGATCGCCTGCCACGAACTTACACAATGCGAGGTTGCCGAACAACGTGCAAACGTATTCGTCCTCGAACTCGCCACCAAGCTCCTTGAGCCTGATCGCCGACTTGGCCACCTGGCCTCTGTCAGCCTTTCTGCTTGGCACATAAACGGCTTCCGTCTGTGCCACGACTTTACAAATAATTGTCTTCATAATTTCTTTGCCTAAGCCGTTAATGACTTTTGACGGTGCAAAAATAGGGCTTATTTTTTCTATGACCAAATCCGTTAAGCGCTCTGTTAAATAATCCATAATAAGTTCAACGTTTCGTTAAATTTTACCCTTCAAGTAGCTGCGAAAAGCGCTGTGCAATCAGAAATCCGACCTGATAGTCCTTATCTGATAATTGGCCTTTTGTCCAATTGGGGAATGATGGGCATTTCTGGCTGAAATCGTTCATCAACATACAAAGGTTGGCTTTTTGGGGCAATTTAGTTACTCCTGCACGCCTTAGCATATTGATGAAATCGGTATACTTACACGATTCGATGAACCTCCTCTCAGCTAAAATCTTCATTGGAAAAGCCCAATGCTTCTGAAAACGTATCAGCGGCTTGCCATCTTCGTCCTTTTCATCAGCCATCTTTTTCAATGCGTCCTTAACGACAGGAAAGGTCAGACGACCGTTTATGACACGATCGTCGCCGATTCTAATTTCGCTCGATTCATCAAGCGAAATAGTATAGACAATATCATTCCCAACCCTCTCGGATTTGATATTGATGATATGGTTCTCCAAGGGTATGGAGATTCGAATTGTTCTTGCCATTTTTCTAAAATTTTAATGTTTGAAAAATTTTGGAAAATGGCCAGCGCTGGCTCCGCACGTTCCAAGTGCGGAAGGTGGGTGGATGTCTGGTCGCATCCTGTGGTAGAGTCTCTGCTGCGTCCAGCAGATCTGGGAGCATTTACAATACGCGAGTTTACGCGTATTCGGTACCTATCACAAAAAAAGCACCCGAAAACAGACGTGGAATCTGTTTCCGGGTGCAAAGATATACTTATTTTATCGGGTGATTGATTTAGATAAATCAACAAAATTGATTACCTAAATCAATTTCTATTCGAATAGTTCATTTATATAGTCAATTTCTTCCAAGGTTTTGTTTCTATTCTTGATTTGGCTCAAAATCTGGGCAGGCGAAACATTCTCTTCGCCGAAAGCATTCTTCATTATTTCCCTGATGGCTTTGTCGCGATTGGATAGTTTGTTACCCTCAGCATCGACCAGCCATCCTTTTTCATACATTCTTTTCAATAGGATTACCACGGCAGTCTTCTTGCCATTGGCCAAATGAACATAGTTTACCTCATTGGGTTCCGTCTTTTGAAGATTAGGCATAGACAATTCATTGAGCATCTTCTCCACGTCATCCGAAATCCATTGGTCGCTATTCAAATATTGGTCCACAGTATTGCGCAACTCAGCAAAATCTTTTTCGCTCAGTTTGAAGAAAGCTGGGTTAATCAAGTTCATCACATTTTGCGCATAAGGATTGTTACACGCTATTTGATCCAACAATTCAACACTCCTGTCACGGTAGAACTCAATAGCACTTTCGGTTATCAAAAGACAAGTTATATATAGAATAACCGTTACTCCCGTCTTTATCACATCATCAGGGGCCTTGTCATCAAGCCCCCTGATATCATTGTATAAACCGTCCCAAAGGGTGCTGATATAACGCGATGCATCGTGTGGATCTTCTTTCATTTGATCCAATAATGCGCAGCTCTCCACAAAAACTTCTTCGTGCGAAAGCTTCAGTTGAGCCGTCAATCGTTCGAATTGTGTGCAGGCATCTCGAACTGCACGATAAATCACATTTTGTCTATATGAATCACGTATTGCGCCTTTTTCTTGGCGAAGGTATCTCCGTTGCATTTTTACAGATTTTTAGATAATTATATAGGTCATCAAGCCATACAATCAATCCAAAAGAACCGGATGTTAGTTGGACACCAGCAATAAAGTCATTCAGTATTGATTCATCCATAGACTTTACAGTCTTGATTCGGTCGTTGACCCTAAAGATGCCATAATTTTTGAAATACACCGAGAGGTTATATCCATTGTTACAACATAAAGCCACCATCTGCGCCATGTCTTTTTTTGTTCTTTTCAGCTGGAGAGAACCTTCTTTGGATGCTTCCATTTGCAAATGACCTTTTACTGCATTCGTATTGCCTAACATGGTGAACAACGCATTGACCTTCGTCTCCACATCCTTTGGTATGAATAGTGATTTGGTCAATTTTGGGTTAGGATAATCAAACACAACTTTTCTGATAGGGTCCTTGTTAACTAGGGTCTGCTCATCGACGTAGCTCCAGAATTCATCTACACGAGTATGCTGTTTAATCTCTATCGAAATACGATAGTCTCTCAGATAGTTGTTGATAGTCTCCTCAAGTATCTCGGCGGCTTTATCTGGGTTACCGAAAGATGATTCTTTTTCAATAGCCATCAAAGCACGCCCCGGACGATTGTCAATAACTATTTGGCAAAAAGGATTGGTCACTTCGGGGTTCTTTTTATAATCTTGCCAGATTGACACATTTCTGTTATCGCACAATCGCATCACGATGATGTCGCTGCGATGGCTAAGAATTCCATTTGGACAGCTGACAAGCTCGTCTTTCTTTTTCTTGAAAGCTACCAAGGATGTTCCTTGGGTAAATAAAGAGCCGAAATAATGCTGCGCGTTGTCAAACACAGAACTATGATTATCTAAAGTGAAGAGTTCGCCTTGCTGATTTTTTGAAAAAGTGTACTTGTAGATTGAATACCAAGCCATGAATTAACGATTTATGATTTAAAATAGATTTGTTTATATCATCTCACCACCACCTTTACGCTCTTTTCGCCAATCTTGACAATAGTATGGATGGGAGCACAAAATTCTTAAAACTCCGCATTCGCGATGTCGGCGAACTTGAGGAAGAAGGACTTGAGGCGGGAGAGGACCTGCTGGATCTTGCCCTGGCGGTTGGCAGAGCGGTCGAAGGGGTTGATGGGAGGCATGATGCCGTCGAGCTCCATGCCGCCTTCGGGGACGTAGCCGCGCTCGAAGGCGTCGGCGATGAAGGTGCGCGCAGGCTCGGGGCGCAGGTGCTCCTCGCTGACAATCTGGGCGAACTGCTCGCGCTTCTGGTCGTTGACGTACTGCCGCCACTCGTCGTCGATGTCGCCCGTGGGCGAAATGCTGGCGATGAACTGCTCGATGAGCTCCTTCTTGTCGCGCAGGTCGGGGCTTGCGTCGATCGACTTGTTGATTTTCACGAGCATCTCCACGTCGGTCTGATGGCTGTCGCGGTATTGGGCGACGAGGAAAAGGATGTAGTCGATGCCCACCTCCACCTGCTTGACGAGCTCGAGTTCGAAGATGACATCGTCGGTGATGTCGGTCTTTTCGCGGCCCTCGCGGCGATACTTGTCGGCAAGGTCGAGGTAGATGCTGGTGTAGTCCTGCAGGTCGCGCTCGCTGAGGGGGTCGGCGGCCTCAAATTGGTCGAAGCTGCTCAGCAGGTTGCGAAGCTTGAGGATGGTGCCGAAGAGGTGGATGAAAGCCTTTTCGGAATCCTCGCCCAAGGGGAGCTGGCCGGGTTGCCAGGTGGCTTGCAGCTCGTCGATGTAGCTGCTGTAGCCGCGCACCTCGCGTCCGTCGTCGTCGGTGTAGCCGGAGAAGTAGTCGTCGAAGGGACGGAGGATGGTGACGCTGCGTGCCTCAGCATCGCCGAAGAGGGCGATGCAGCGGTTGGTGGCGTCCTCCAGGTTGCGGAAGCAGACGACGTTGCCGAAGGTCTTGATGCTGTTGAGGATGCGGTTGGTGCGGCTGAAGGCCTGCAGCAGGCCGTGGTAACGTAGGTTCTTATCGACCCAAAGGGTGTTGAGCGTGGTGGCGTCGAAGCCCGTGAGGAACATTCCCACGACGATGAGCAGGTCGATTTCGCGGTTCTTCATGCGGAGCGACACGTCCTTGTAGTAGTTGGCGAACTTGTCGGCCGAAGTGTCGTACGAGGTGCCGAACGTCGTGTTGTAGTCGCCGATGGCACGCTCGAGGAAGTCGCGGCTGGTGGCGTCGAGGCCCTCGGTGTCGTCGCTGTTCTCGTCGCCGTCGTCGGGGTCCTGCTCGTTGGCGCCATAGCTGAAGATGGTGGCAATCTTGAGCCGGCGGTTGGCGGGCAGGGCTTCCATCTGTCGCTGCAACTCCATGTAGTAGAGCTTGGCGCAATGGATGTTCTGCACGGCCAGGATGCTGTTGAAGCCGCTTATCCTGGTCTTGACGCGCTGCTCATCGACGCGCTTGCGGCGGTCGGCGGCAATCTCGGCCACGTTGGCCAGCAGCGAGTGGGTGTAGGCGCGTCCCTGCTTGGTCTGCTGGTCGAAGTGTTCGACGATGTACTTCGCCACGCCGGCAATGCGTCGGGGGTCTTCGAGGGCCTTTTCGCGCTCGATGTCCCACACGCTGGCGTCCTCGATGTCGTCCTTCTCCTTCATGGTGCGCACGTAATCGACACGGAAGGGCAGCACGTTGTGGTCGCGGATGGCATCGACGATGGTGTAGGTGTGGAGGCGCGTGCCGAACACGTCCTGGGTGGTGTGGTAGATGCCGCGTGCCGCCGAGACATTTTCGGCGAAGATGGGCGTGCCCGTGAAGCCGAAGAGGTAATAGCGCTTGAAGCGGCGCACGATGAGCTGGTGCATCTGCCCGAACTGCGAACGGTGGCATTCGTCGAATATCATCACCACTTCGCGCTGGTAGAAGTCGCTCTGGGGATTCTTCTTCACGAAGGTCGAAAGCTTCTGGATGGTGGTGATGATGATTTTCGACTTCGGGTTGGCTATCTGCCGCTCCAATTCGCGTGTGGAGGTGTTGCCGTTGGCGGCGCCCTTCTGGAAGCGGTCATACTCCTTCATCGTCTGGTAGTCGAGGTCCTTGCGATCGACCACGAAGAGCACCTTGTCGATGTAGTCGAGGCGCGTGGCGAGCTGGGCGGCCTTGAACGAGGTGAGCGTCTTGCCCGAGCCGGTGGTGTGCCAGACGTAGCCGCCTGCCTTCACCGTGCCGTACTGGCGGGCGTTGTGCGCCACCTCGATGCGGTTGAGCACGCGTTCGGTGGCGGCTATCTGATAGGGGCGCATGGCCATGAGCACGCGCTGTTCGGTGAGGACGCAGTAGCGCGTCAGGATGCTGAGCAGGGTGTGGCGGCTGAGGAAGGTAGCGGTGAAGTCCTCGATGTCGCTCAGGATCTTGTTGTGGGCGTCCGACCAGTAGCTGGTGAACTCGAACGAGTTGCAGGTGCGCGTCTTGTTTCCTTTGGTGGTGCCGCTGTTCTCGCGCACTACGCCCTGGCGCGTGGTGTTGGAGTAGTACTTGGTTTCGGTGCCGTTCGAGATGATGAAGATCTGCACATACTCGAAGAGGGCTGAGCCTGCCCAGAACGATTCGCGGCCGTAGCGGTTGATCTGGTTGAAGGCTTCCTTGAGAAGCACCCCGCGCCGCTTGAGTTCGATGTGGACGAGGGGCAGGCCGTTGACGAGGATGGTGACGTCGTAGCGGTGGGTTCTTGGAGCGGAGGTCGGTGTGCTCGAAGTGCTCTCATACTGGTTGATGACCTGGGTGGAGTTGGCATGGATGTCGCGCTTGTCGATGAGACGGATGTTGCGGATGGTGCCATCGTCGAGGGTGAGTGTCTTCACGCAGTCCTGCTGGATGGTGAAGGCCTTGTCCTCGATGCCACGGGCGGCGTTGGCTATCTCGTTCTTCAGGAGGCGTTGCCACTCGCCGTCGGTGAAGCGGTAATTGTTGAGACGCTCCAGCTGGCGGCGCAGGTTGTCGATGAGTTCCTTCTCGCTGTGGATGTGGAGTCGCTCGAAGCCTTGGCGGGTGAGCTGTGCGATGAATTCCTCCTCCAATTCGGCTTCGGTTTGGTAGGCGGTGTCGCGCACCGAGGACGGTCGCTCGTAGTGGGAGACTACGGTCGATTCGGTGTTCTGCGAAAGGATGTCGAATTGCTCGGTCATATTTATACGGTTTTCCTCTTGAAGGTAAGGAGCTTTTCGCGATAATACTCATACTGCTGGCGACGTGCCGCAATCTCGGCAGGCAAACCTGCTTGCAGGTCGTTGGTCAGCGCTTCAAAGCGGTCGAGGATTTCCACTATGCGGCGTTGTTCGGAGAGTGGAGGGAGGGGGATGGGAAACTTTATTAGCATTGGTCTCCTAATTGAAGTTACCGAAGATGAAAAAGCCGTATTAATTATATAATTATAGAATGTAGATTTCATATAATAGAATACAAATTTCGGTATAGTATTCTTATCTAGAATCTTAATTCTATAGGCTCTTTGATGAAGCGCATATTTTCCTTCGATATAATGAAAAATCTTACCGACACCTACACCATCACCAGATGTGATTATTGCGGTTTCATCATATTCGTAAGAGTTTTTATACCTAACATTTTGAGACCTTACAAAGAATGGATATTTGCCATCTTCTAATTCTTCGTTCGTATTGCTACTGCCAGTACCAAGTTCGCAGATTTCTCCCAAAGTCACCCACCGCACATTTTCATCATCTGGTGAAAATGTGAGCAGCTTCTCGCGATAATACTCATACTGCTTGCGCCTTGCTTCCAGCTCCGCTTCCAGCTCCGCTTCCAGCTCCGCTTCCAGCGATGTAAACTTATCGAGTATCTCTACAATCTTTTCTTGGATGGTGATTGGGGGGAGGGGGATTTCAAGCTCCTTCAAATCTCTATCTAAAAGATGCTTGACCGTACCATTCGGTTTGCTTTCCTCAATTCGTTTGATCAGAGGTTTAAGAAGATGGGATAGATAACCGTTCAATACGGATTGTTCGTTGTCATTTGAATAGATTTTACAAACACGTTGACATAGTATTCCTCCATCCATTTTCCAGTTTGCTACATGGAAATTGCCATCCATTCCAATGAGCAAATCATTTTTTCTTAGAATGTACTTTTCAGGGACTTGTTCTGTTGTATAAGTCTTAGTGTATCCATCTAATACATCTCTAATTCTTGCCAAAGGAGAACCTAACTGATTATCGTTAAACTTTGATGCATCACATGGATAACCATAGAGGACATCAGAGACCGATAATAACCGCCGATACTCCACCCCATCGGGGCAGAGTTCTTGAATCAGTTTTTCTATCTCGTTCATTGCGGTGGGGATTATAGGCTGTTGATGATTTCGTCAAGCTGGGTGCGGAGGAGGCTTTGGCGCTCAACGATCTGGGCAATGCGCTGGTTGAGCTCGTCGATGTCGATGGCTTCGCGGGTGTCGGGCTGCTCCACGTAGGTTGAGACGCTGAGGTTCCAGTCCTCGGCTTCGATGTCGGCAGTGGTTACCACACGACAGAAGTGCGCCTCCTCAGCCTTGGTGGCATGGGCATCGTATATGCGCCTAATGTTGGCGTCGGAGAGCTTGTTCTTGTTGCCTTCGTGCACGAAATCGGCCGAAGCATCGATGAAGGCGACGCGGTTGTCGGCCTTGTTCTTCTTGAGGACGATGATGCAGGTGGCGATGCTCGTGCCGAAGAAGAGGTTGGGCGGCAGCTGGATGACCGTATCGACATAGTTGTTGCGCACCAGGTATTGGCGAATCTTCTGCTCGGCGCCACCGCGATAGAGCACGCCCGGGAATTCGACAATGGCAGCGGTGCCTTCGGTCGAGAGCCACGACAACATGTGCATGGTGAAGGCGAAGTCGGCCTTCGACTTGGGAGCCAGCACGCCAGCAGGCGAGAATCGCGGATCGTTGATGAGCGTCACGTCGCCATCGCCCACCCACGGCACGGAGTAGGGAGGATTGGAGACGATGGCATCGAACGGCTCGTCGAGCTCGTGCTTGGGGTCGATGAGCGTGTCGCCAAGCTGGATGTCGAAGTGGTTGTAGTTCACGTTGTGGAGGAACATGTTCATGCGGCAGAGGTTGTAGGTCTTCAGGTTGATTTCCTGCCCGAAGAAGCCGTCGCGCACGTTTTGAGCACCCAGCACGAGGTTGAAGTTGAGAAGCAGGGAACCCGAACCGCAGGCAGGGTCATAGACCTTGTTGACGCGCTTTCGGCCGGCAGCGGCAATCATCGCCAGCAGGTAGCTCACTTCGCCCGGGGTGTAGAACTCGCCGCCCTTGGTGCCGCTGTTGAGGGCGTACATCTTGATGAGGTGCTCGTAGCAGATGCCGAAGACGTCGAGACCCGACTCGATGTAGGTGGTGAAGTTGAGGTCGCGCACACTTTCGAGTAGGGTGGCAAGCAGGTCGTTGCGCTCCGCCACGGTGGCGCCCAGCCCCTGGTCATTGGTGTTGAAGTTGTTGAAGAGGCCCTTCACGTCATCCTCGCTGGGCGTGCCGATGGCGCTTTGCTCGATGGCCTTGAAGTTGTTGGCCAGTGTGGTGTTGAGCTCGTCGTTGTGGCGCGCGCGGTCGGCCACGTTGCCGAAGAGCTGCGAGGGCAGGATGAAGAAGCCTTTTGCCTGCACGATCTGCTCGCGTGCCACCTCGGCGTCGTCGTCGCTCATCAGCCGATAATCGGCATTATCGACTCCCGCTTCGCGCATCTTGAGGTTGCAGTAGTCGGTGATGTTCTCCGAAATGAAGCGGTAGAACAGAGCTCCTAACGTATAATCCATGAACTGAACTGACGACACTTTGCCGCCATGCACGAGGTTGGTGGCCATCTTCCAGATGAGGTCACCAAGTTCTTTCTTGAGGTCTTCGGTAGTCATTGGGCTTGGAGAGATTACGATAACAGCTGCAAAGATAGACTATTTTAGCGAGATAAGCAAATATTTTGAATATTTTTTTTGAAATTACACCATTTTAGTGCGTAAGATAAGTTGCGCTCAGGCAGTTGAGAGGAGCGACGAGGAGGCTGGTAGAGGCAGCAATCATGTTGCAAAGCGTTGCAACGTTGCAGCGTTGCAGTTGATTTTAGTCTATTCAGAAAATGTCAGAGTTGGTATTTATATTTATATATATATATAAATATAAAACTATTTTTGGGCAAAAAAATAGGATATTTTTAACTGCAACGCTGCAACGCTGCAACGGGCTTAAAAAATCGATTAAATTTGCTAAATAACTTTGTTAGATATTTGGAAATGTCGAATATTTTTCGTATCTTTGCACCGTGAAAATCAAAGGGATAGGAGCAGTCCGGAATGCGACTTGAACGGCGAGTTTTCACCACGGGAACTGACCCGGCCGGCAGGGACCGCGCAGAGATTTCACTCGTTTTATTGTATTAACCTAAACTTTTGCAAAGACTATGTTTTCTATCAATTCCAACTTCTCGATCTCGCGCCTGAACAACGCTGAGATCACCGCTTTCTACATCAACGTGCAGAAGGCCATCACCACCAACGACCCCACGAAGCTGGGCGTCGTCGGCATTCTGCCGGCATTCGGCAGCAAGCTGCAGGAGCTCATCGACCGCGTGTACGTGAGCCAGGGCTCGGAGTTCACCGCAGCCATGAAGGCGGCTGACGACCGCCGCTGCCTCATCTTCCGACGCATCCGCCTGCGCCTGCAGATGGTCGAGGTGGCTGAGCAGAACGAGGCGCTGCTTGCCATCCAGGACGTGGTGCGCACCCACCTGCTCTCGAAGTACGTGGCCACCGTCACCTCGAAGGCCTACCAGGAGCGCACCTCCATCCTCCAGGGCTTCATCCTCG
>JAEEGF011530377.1_pt1 | contig 17095 bp, 6 predicted proteins | sample 9134171 | NCBI WGS metagenome assembly JAEEGF01 (sample SAMN16246542, study PRJNA631951) | gut metagenome | biome: gut microbiome; feature: rumen; material: AP-attached | host: Bos | place: Iran: Karaj | collected 2018-10 | reverse complement strand
GAACGGCATCGGGGAAGGACGTTGGGTCTCCGTTCTCATCGGCTGACACGAGTTTTCCGTCATTGTCATATACGTCATCCTTATTTGTGTTCCATGGACCGTTCTGCTCTATATATATAGACAATGTGCCGTTGACAGTTGGGTCGAGCGTTACGTATGAGCCGCGCACAGGCAGGGCGAACGGATACGTTGTGTCGCCATCGGGCTGTTTGAACCAACCGAAACGCTCCACACCGTATATCACATCGTTATAGTATTTCTCAAGAGAACTATACATAGACTCGTTGCTGGCATCGTTAGCTCCGTTGCGATACTTTTTGAATCCATCAACGTTGGTGCGTGAGTCCTTTAAACTGCTCCAGCTATCGGTAAGGTCTTTATCACCTTTATTCTCTGGTTGTGGATATTTGTATTGACCATTATTGCGATTCCATCCACCGAAGGTGCCGATGAGATATAGTTTCTCGGTACCCTCAACGTTCTTGTACACATGGAAAGTGTCGCGTATTCCCGGTGCATTGTCTTTGTATGTTGGATGTGTTGCTATCTTCCAATTAATACCCTTCTGTATGGTTATGGCATACTCAGCTTCTGCGTCCTCATAGTTGTTACTTGTAGCGCGTGCCCTTATTACGGCAGTGCCGTTGCCATAAGGTGTGGTGAGAGTTATCACACCTGCGTTATTAACGGTAGCAACTGTCGGGTCATCAGAGGTGTATGTCATAGAAAGGTTGCTCAACTGTACGTTGTTTGCAGCATCGTCGGTAGCTGTCAGCATAATGGTTGGTAATATAGGCTCATCCTCGTCAGCATTACAGAGGTAGATGGTCGGTTCACTGTCACCGTCGCTATATGTCAATGTAAGTGATGATTTTTCCACATCGATGCTAATGGTGCTTGTACCTGTCTTGTAGATAGTCTCATCGTTTGCGGTGATGCTGAATGTTACGCTCGTAGGAGTGTTGCCCGTCACCTGTAGACCAGTGAGGGTAAGTGTCCCCCTTCTCTCGTTGTTGTTGTCCTTTACGAATGTAGCCACTACTTTTCTGTTGTCGCCACCGTCAGTCATGGCTGCTATCTCGCACCCTGTAGGTACGGTGAGTGTGAAATCTTTTGTTTCGCCTACTCGTACTGATACAGAAGTGTGATTCAGTTGTGGATACACTTTCTCTGTGTAGAACTTGATGTCAACGGGATATACGTCCTTGCCGTTACCCGTTATTTTTATAGTATGCTGACCTGTGCCACCTGTAGCATATATTGGCGATGTGGTGTACTCGCCTGGTGTTACGTTGATGGAAGTCTTCTCTGCACCATCTACATACACGCGGACATATCTTGTATCCTTTGCGTTGCCGTGGAAAGCATCTATGCTGAATGCTATTGCACCGTCAACAGTCATCGTTATGTGGTTGCCAGTATTCTTTATGTTATAGAAAGACCCTTCCACGTTGTTGCGTGTGGTGTTTCCGCTCTTGTTCAGAGTATTTGCTGTGATGAAAGTGTTGTTGTCAACATTGTCGGAGGTGAAATCGAATTGCTGCTCATTTTCTGTCACATGGTAGATAGCCTCCTGAACGATGTAAATGTAGTCAATGCCGCCTGTTGGGGTTGCGTTACAATTACAATTCAATGTTAAGGGTGTATCTTCTGTAATGGTAAACTGAGAAGAAGAATTGAATTTTACGGTTCCGTTGGTAATGTCAGGTGATGTCATCACAACGGTGTTGCCTGCCTTGAAATTATAATTGAAAACCTTATTACCATTGCCATGCAATGCAGCTGCATAAATTGTGTAGTTGCCAGCTCTTAGTGTTGTGACAGCCACATAGTTGTCATCTCGTCGGCTTGCAATGCCAGCGTTGGATGTTCTCCCGTTTACAGCGTCATAAGTTGGCCTATTTGTCAGTTCGTTAATATCCTCTGCTTCGCTATAATATACAACATTGCTTACGGAAGGTGCGTATGTTATGTTTAGCACGAAATTATCTGCATCGGGGGTAATCTTTTGTCTGTAATAATCCCCTTCGTTTTGTGGCGTTTCATACAATGTGTGTCCAACAAGTACATATTTGGGGTATGCTACTGGCATTTCGCCTGAACCCTCCACGTAGTTACCGGCTTGAAGCTGTTTCAACAGATTGCCTTCACTGTCAACAGCATTGACTGTATAGGACAACGTATGAGTTACGACTGTTATGGTGTATATACCAGTCACTTCACTGCCATCGGTCGCTGTGGCAGTGATAGTAACTTCACCGTCGGAAGCGCCTGTTACTACTCCATAGGCATTAACAGTAGCAATGGTATTGTCAGATGATGACCATGTTACGACTTTGTTTGTAGCATTGCTTGGTGCTACTGTCGCTGTAAGTTGTACGGTGCCGTTGACTCCAACCGTTGAAGTGCCACTGATGGTGATGCTTTCCACGTTGTCGTTGTAGAAGCAGAAGCCCATCATGCCCATCTTGGTGCCGGCGGCATATACATAGTATGTCTTGCCTGCTTTCACAGGGATAGTGGCATACATCGGGGCGTTCTCCGTCAGTTGATAGTTGGTGTTGAGTTCTGGTGAGGTGGAGTATTCGTCGCTGTTGTTGCCGCAAGTCATTATTTGGGAACCGTCAGAAACGTAGAAAGTCCTGTTTTTAGATAGTAGTACAGCAACTTCAAGGTTACCGCTCTTGCGTGGCTGGAATACGTAGAACATTCCTTTTGACGGCACTCCTGTATTACTGTTGTAACTTGGGTTATTGCCGTACCCACATATCATATTGCGAGTATATTCCGTAGAGGAAGCACCTGTGATGCTTGATGTGTTAGTCTGTATCACTGGGTTTACTGCACCATTATTCGTACCCACTGCGGTGGTTGAAATCCACGCAGTGATGTCTGTGCCTATGATGCGTTGTCCATCGTAGTAGTTACCCTCGGTAACAGTGAAGGTGTTGTTGTCAATATTTATGTCTGCGGCACGTGTTATGTCAATAGTATATGTGGCGGTAGTTTCGTTGTCGCCAGCGGTGATAGTGAAGTTTAGCGGTGTGCCGATTGTTGCGGTCACTATTACCGATTCGCCAGATGCACCAGTCAAACTGCTTGTAGATACTACTGCGCCAGCATCGTTAGGCGTAATGGTAATGTCTATGTTGTTTGATGAGTAAGCTTTGCCTATGCAATAGGAGTATGTGGCATCGCTTGCCTTCAGTACTACGTCGTTTGCTATTACCTCTTTCACCGTGGCATCGGAACTAACCTTGCGTACAGCGTAGTTGTCCATATAACTGTTTTCTGGTGTAAAGCAGATATACACAGAGTTTGTTTCTGCTATCGCAGGTGATTCCGTAGTTACTGTGTAGGTAATACCATCATATACTGTTGTAGCCACGGTATTGATGTGCTGGCCATCATTGGCAAGTGTTACTTTTACTGTCACTTCTGCTCCATTCTTCAGTGCGTTGAGGTAACTGGTCCAGTTGCCTCCTGTGGTTGCAGAGAACGTGCCTAAGCCAGAGGAGCCTGATGTCCACCAATAGTTGTCTGCGCGTGAGTGAAATAACTCGGTAGGAGTAGCATCTACGGCAAGCATTGTCCAGTTGTACCAGGCTTCCACATTTCCTACGCTGTTGCGTCCGTCGCTACCATAGTTGTTAAAGGTGAAACTATAAGTATCGCCTTTCTGAATCTCGGTGTATTGTGAGAAACTCTTTCCGTAGCCTACACGACGGTCTGTACTGCCTATGAGGTCGTTTGTAGATTGTATCTCTACGTAGTGTGCATACAAGGTTATGCTTGTCGTTGGAGTGTAACTGTCCTCAGCATCTCCTACGAAATTACCACCGCTTGCCGCATCATACCATCCTGTGAATACACGGTTGGAGTTAGGTGTTACGCTGGGTAGTGTTATGGGTGTGGCATCGTCTGTATCATATATACTGTAAGACGTAGCGCATGTGCCATAAGTATTGGCGTTATATGTCACCTTGTTTACGTCGCTTTCGTTGGCAAAGGTAAGTGTCAATTTCGGTCTTTTGCTTTCGTTGGAGTTGGTCTTACCATAGAGGTCAGCCCCTGATTCGCTGTCTGAGAGCATAAACACTACATAGCCCTGCTGTTCGTGGTTGCGAATGTATGTTGTCACGTCGTTCTCCACGTCGTGTGTAGTGGCTCCGGCAAGTGGGTTGTCTATAGCATCGTCATCGCTTTGCAGTGACCATAACATCGCTGTGGCGGTGCCGTCGGCCAGTGCGTCCCAGTCGGGGTCAACGCCTGTTTTTAGGCAGCGCAACTGGTTTTTACGATTTGTAGTAGAAGAACCTCCAATGGATGTCGTCCAGTTTAGTGTGGCGCTCTTTACCACTTTGCCTGCAGGTATGAGGAATGAGAATTTCATTGCCGCCTGACCAATCCAGGCGTTTGTCCTGTTGCCAGTGTTGTTGTAATGCTCCAAAGCTGCATCGCAAGTCATATGCAGAGTATTGTCATTTCTTGCGTATGTGGAGCCGGTGTGTACCAATTCTACGAGGTTGTCTTCATTGCGAGCGATGGAGATATTGTGGAAATATATGGAGTTGTTTGAGCGATAGATGTAGAATTTGGACTGCCCAATGAGAATGTCATTCGCAGTAACCGTGTATGTCAAAGCTTCAGGTCCCTTGGCTGTTAATGTTGTAGTGTTGACAGACAAAGAAGATGAAGTGCTTGCCTTGAGTTTGAAGGCATCAACAGCAGATTGAGAGGAACTGCCAGTAATGCTGATGATGTCGCCTTCCTTTAGCGCAACACCGTCTCGTAGGGTTATGCAGACGTATTTATCTCCATCAATCTTGTATTTGTCAGTAGCTCCTGGTGTACTGCTGAAACTGACAGTGCCTCCTAATGCACTACCAGACATGGAGTAACTGTAAATGTCTATGTTTGCACCATAGACACATTCTCCTCCCATTAAAAATATGGCAGTCAGTAACAGTGTGAGTGTGGCGATGAAGCCATTGTTTCCATATATTATTCTTTTCGTCACCATGCAAAATCATTAATTAAGGTTTCAATTATTCCTAAATAGAGGAAGTTTTAGAGAGCAAAGTTACAAAAAATAAATATGTTCTGCAAAACTTTGCAGAACATATTATTAAAATCGTTTTGTTTTTTTGAGTAAGCGCAAGATACGTTACGCTAATTTATTACAATTATTCAGAATAGCAGTGTTACCAGTGCCGGTATAGTAATCATTGATAGCAGGGTGGAGATAAATGTCACCTCTGCCATGAAAGTGGTGTTTTTCTCATATTTCAGGCACAGTATGGTGCCGTATGTGGCCACGGGCATAGCCACCACTACTGTGTTCACGTTGACTACGAAAGAGTCAAAGCCCATCAGCTGGGTGGCATAGAAAAGTGCTACGGGCAACAATAGCAATCTGAACAGAACGGTGATATATACGGTGCTGTTACCCAGCATGGCGCGCTTAGGCAGTTGTGACATGGATGAGCCTACTATGAGCAGCGCAGCTGGTACGGTGATGTCACCGAGCATTGACAAGGGCTTGCTCACATACTCTGGTATGCCGTCAATCTCAAATGCCACGATGGCTATTGTGAGGTATGCCGCGAGCATAGGGGTGGAGTATAGCACTTTCTTTTGGAAACGCTCTTCGCCCACCTCGCCTTTGCCGGTGATGAGCATGGTGCCTATGGTGAAAACGGCGAAGGTGTTCACTACGTTGAGCACGGCAGCATAGAATACTGCCTCGTGCCCGAAGAGCGAGGCGACAACAGGGTATCCCATGAAACCTACATTGCCGAACATCATGGCGAAGCCTGCCGCTCCTGCGGTGTCGGCGTCTTTTGTAAACCATTTAGGCAGTGTATAAGCAACCAGCGTCAGCAGGGCGTAAGTCACCACACTGATAATAAGCAGCGGAAGGATAAAACGGCGGTCGGGCAGCGTACCTGTCATCGCTGACGACAGAATGAGTGCCGGACAGGTTATGTTGATGACAAGGCGTGACAATCGGCGGTCAAACTCTTCATCAAGGTATCCGAGTTTACCGCAGGTGTAGCCGGCGGCAACAAGCACCAGCAGTGTAATCATAACGTTGAACATACTGCAAAGTTACTAATATTTCCTGATATGTCAAAGAAAACAATATGGGATGCGCCCTAATTCTTGACGCATCCCATATTTTCGTTCTATATCAGTACTTCTTAACACTTATTCCTCTAACAGGAATTTCTTTCCGTTTTGTATGTATAACTGGCCTTTCTTAGGTGTAGCGACACGTCGTCCTGTGAGGTCATAGATATACGTGTTTGTTGGTTTTGCCTGTGCTTCGCTTACTGAGTTCACCGCTGTGGCGTTAGGAGTCCATGTGATGCTCTTGAAGTAAGACTTTGAGTCCATCAACAGGTAGTATGTTGTCGAAGCATTGAGTCCGCTGAGTGAGACTTTTGCCTGACTGCTGCTGATGGTTGCGACAGGTGTTGCGTTCTTATCTATGGATGTCACCACCTTAACGGCATTGGCATTGTCGCCGTACTCTATGCTCAATGTGCCGGAGCCAGATATCTTTGGCAGTATGAAGTAACGGTTTGGTGTCGTGCCGTATTGCGTTGAACCGCCCATCTTCATTTGGTTGTTGTCGATCTTACAGTTACCGCCTGCTACGTATGTAAGCTTAGTGTTTGTGTCATCAGTGCTTATAAATACGTTTGTGGCATTGGCGGAGAACGAACCGCTTTCTGTGTATGACTTGTTTGTGAGGTTCCATGTCACTGGGGCGAGAGACGGTATAGGTATAACGGTTACGTTGACTTTTACTGAGTCGGCCTTATACTCGTCATTGCCAGCCGCGTAAACAGTGATGACTGCCTCGCCTTCGCCGATGGCAGTGATGACACCGTCTGTCACTGTGGCAACCTTGGTGTCGCTTGAGGCGTATGTCACTGCGCCTTGGGCATTCGTTACGTTAAGTGTGGCGGTAAGAGCTTTCAGCATCTCTATCTCGACTGTCGTCGGTGTGACGGTGAGAGGATTGGCCTTACGTGCGTCAGTTACGGTGATGGTTACGTTCACTACACCTGGCTTTACGCTATAGTCACCCTCGTCGGTCACTGCCACGGTGGTCTCACCCTCTGCTATGGCGGTAACGTTGCCTTCTGCGTCAACAGTGGCAATGTCAGTGTTAACGCTGTTGAACCTCACGGTACCTACGGCGTTGCTGACGTTAATCTTCTGCGTATTGCCTCGCTCTATGCTTATGTTCTCGTTCTCTACGGCGAGAGAAGAAGCAGGACGGTTATCAGGTACGTTAACTGTTACAGTGGCAGTGCCAGGGCGTCGGGTGTCGCTGCCTGGGTCACTGACGGTAATCTTGGCCGTACCGAAGCCAGTGGCGGTAATCACACCGTTCTCGTCAACCGTTGCTATTGACGGAGCACTTGAAGTGTATGTCAAAGCGTTAGAGCATGTTGCGGTGATGGCAGATGTGGCACCGTAAGCAATAGTTACCTCTGCGTCAGATGTCAGCGCAAGGTCAGAAGCATCGCGGTCGTCGGTTATCGTCACCTTGTACTTCAGTGAACCACCGTTGCGTATGTCGTCATTCTTCTGTGTCAGTGTTATGGTCGTGTTGCCTTGTGCGAGTGGCGTTATCTTACCATTCTCGTCAATGGTGGCAATCTTCGTAGCACTTGACTTGTAGGTCATCTCACCTGTGCATGAGGTGTTGTAGTCCTGGCCCTTGGTGAGGGTGTATGTCTCGTTTATCTTGATATACAGCGTGCCGTCAACGAGAGACGTGAGGTCAGACTCCTGTAACAGCGTGTACAACTTCACACCCTGTACGTCGCGTGTGCTTGAGTTCTTGTTGGTTATACGCACATATTTTATCGTTGCGTCGGTGCCGGTGTAGTTTACGTTAGGGTGCGTGCCCGACTTTCCGGTTATGGCGTCGCCAAATGCTGTGAATGTCTGTCCGTCAGTACTTGTGGACAGCTGCCAAGACTGGTCGCCTGTGCTTGATACGTAGAATGCTGCCGATGATATGCCATCTTCGCCGTGAAGGGTTATGCTCTCACCGCTGGCAAGGCGTATCGAACCTATGTATTCAGAGCATACAGTACCGTCGCTTTTCTTTATTTCCTGCTCAGGCTTGTATGATGCGCCGGAACTGAGAGTGATGGCACCTGACTGTAAGTAAGCCTTGTATTGTGTGTCGTTGTCGGTGTTGAACCAGAACCATGCTCCGTCCTCGCCGATTATCTGCTTTCCAGCCGCTGCGGTACTTCCGCCGCCGCCAGCCCATGACGGAGTGTATTCGTCGTTGACCTCTTGGTCTAGCCCCTTGCCGTCGCCGCCGTCAACGGTGGCAGTGGCTGGCGTGCGGTCGCTGATAGCCGTACCGTTACCTAATGACTGCACAGTGCTCTCGTATGCCATGATAGTGCTTTTCAGGTCGGAGATAACACTGTAGTTCTCGTCCTGCAGTGAGTTGTTGAATGTCCACTTGAAGTCGCCGCCGTCAATACGTCCGGCTCCCAGTCCTTCGCGTCCGGTAAGGTCACCGCGCACTATGGCAGGTATGTCCTCTGGGTCGTCTATGTTGTTCTCTATGTATGTTGTGCGTGCTGCCGCGTCGGCTGCGTTGTTGTAGCCTGTGCCGCCTGTCAGACACGTCACTGTTACCTCGTCGTCACGGTTGTCAGTTTCCACAGCGTCCCATTTGCCGTCGGTCTGCTCTCCGTCATATATCTGCAGTTTGCGTGGGTTGATAATGACATTGTTATATATTTTGATTACACCACCGTTCTCTCCGGAGAATGTTCCGTCGCCCTCGGCGTCTGTACCCTGTTTTGAAATGAGCACGGGGTACTTACAGTTACGGAAGTAGTTATTCTCCACGAATGATGAACCGCCAGACGTTACGCCCACTCCATACTTGGAGTTGCCGTCGAAATAGTTGTTATATACATGGTAGAAGGCTGTACGTATGCGTGGATGGCGTGAGTCTGAGTGGTCAAACCAGTTGTGGTGGAATGTCATCCAGCAGTCTGTGGTCTCGCCCTTCATACCGCCGAGTGAGCATTTTCCTGAGTCCCAGAAGTGACAGTATGACATTGTGATGTGACTTGACTCTCCCTTAATATCAACAGAGCCGTCGCCCTTTGCCTGGTCGGCGTCACTGCCGGTACCACCATAGAATATATCCATGTTGTGAATCCAAACATTATGGTTGTCGGTATCCACAGAAATGCCGTCGTCCATGAATAACATGACGCCGAAATTACGGAACTCTACAGATTTTGCAGAGCGTACGAGAAATCCGAATCCGTGTACCGCTGCGTCACAGCCGATACCTTCGATGGTGATGTTCATGTTGGTGGAGCCGCTCTTGCCCTTCACCTGCAGACCTTCGTTAGATCCAAAGCTGTCCATGTCGTCAGCCTTCACTGTACCTACTATACGTACGCAGAGCGGACGTGTCTCCTTACCCTTCTCGAATGCTGCGATGATGGCTTGCAGACCGGTGTATTCCGCGTCCTTGTCGCCCATGACGTTACACTTTACGGTCTTTGCGGTCTTGGCAGTGACGTAAATTACGCGGGCATTGTCTTTCAGCGTACCGTCATTCTTGTATGCACCGATACCTTCTGTCATGCCTATGTGTGCAAAGCCGGAACGGTCATGCGGAGCTGCGTAGAAGATTTTAGACTCAGCTTCGCCGCTGGTGCTTGACACAACCTTGAACTGATAGCTGCCGGCCTTCAGTCCTACCATGTCGGCACGACCGTAGTCGCTGTAAAGACGTACCAGTTCGTCATCCATCTTCTGGTATGTGCCGCCTTGCTGACGGTAGTACACGGTATAGGTGGCTCCAGCCTCCTTCGCCCATGTCACATAGCCACTTTCAAACCATCCCTTTGTCGTCTGGATGGTAACAGCGCTTGCTGTGAGAGTACACGATAGTAGTGCAATCATCAGCAAAGCCAATGTGTGTAATGTTTTTTTCATAGTTGGTTTTAGTGAATGTATTAGTTAGCTAAAATTTTATTTTAGTCTTGTATTGCATAGGATTAGCCTCTCTCATGTCACTCCTTTATCTCTTTTCTCCTTCTACTCCAATTTGTAAAGTTACGTATTTTTTTTATAATAAAAAAAGATTATTATGCTTTTTAAGTATAATTAAGTGAGAGACAGCAAGAAAATGCCAAATAACAGACAAAAGTGTATGCTTTAGGGAAATACAGACTTGCATAATTCTTCTTTCTCCCTCTTTTCTCCTCGTTCATTCTTTCTTATAGTTATCTTTATCTTCGTTTTCGTTCCCGTTTTCGTTCCCGTTTTCGTTCCCGTTTTCGTCTTCGTTTTCGTTTTCGTTCAAGTCTTCGTTTTCGTTATCGTCTTCGTTTTCGTCCCCATCAACTTCCCTCCCTCACAGGGAGGGTTAGGGAGGGTCTGTTTTTCGTTTTCGTTCAATGAAAAAATGCTCACAGACGTCTCCGTCGGTGAGCATTTATATATGTACGGCTTGATAGCCTTTGCTTAGAACTCTGCATTGTTAGGGGTACGTGGGAATGGTATCACGTCACGTATGTTCTGCATACCTGTCACAAACAGTATCAGACGCTCGAAGCCCAGTCCGAAACCGGCGTGTGGGCATGAGCCGTATTTGCGTGTGTCAAGATACCACCACAGGTGTGTGGTGTCCATCTCGCGGCGCTCTATCTCACCCATCAGTTTGTCATAGCTCTCCTCACGCACTGAGCCACCCATGATTTCTCCTATCTGAGGGAACAGCACGTCGGTGCCCTGCATAGTAGGACCAGGTGCTACGCAACCCTTGTAACCAGTAGAACCACCGTCGGCGGTAGCCTCGTTCTGCTTCATGTAGAATGACTTGATGGCAGTAGGGTAGTCGGTCATGATGACTGGCTTCTTGAAGTGCTCCTCTACGAGGTAGCGCTCGTGCTCAGAAGCAAGGTCGTCGCCCCAGTCGCAAGGGAACTCAAACTGCTTTCCGTTCTTCTTTGCCTCCTGCAGTATCTTGATACCCTCAGTGTAAGGCAGACGTACGAAGGTCTCCTTCAGTACACCCTCGAGACGCTCCAGCAAGCCCTTGTCTATCATCTTGTTGAGGAACTCAAGGTCGTCCTTGCAGTTTGTCAGTGCCCAACGTACGCAGTACTTTATGAAGTCCTCCTCCAGGTCCATCAGCTCTTCCTGGTCCATAAAGGCTATCTCTGGCTCTATCATCCAGAACTCTGCCAGGTGGCGTGGGGTGTTAGAGTTCTCTGCACGGAATGTAGGACCGAAAGTGTAGATGGCGCCTAATGCCGTTGCACCGAGCTCACCCTCCAGCTGTCCTGACACTGTCAGTGAAGTCTGCTGTCCGAAGAAATCGTCAGAGTAGTCAATCTTGCCCTCGGCATCTTTCTTCAGGTTATAGAGGTTCTTTGTCGTTACCTGGAACATGTTGCCTGCTCCCTCACAGTCACTGGCTGTGATGAGTGGTGTGTGGAAGTAGAAATAGCCGTGCTCATGGAAGTAGGTGTGTATGGCCATAGCCATGTTATGGCGTATGCGCATGATGGCACCAAAGGTGTTGGTGCGCAGACGCATGTGTGCATGCTGGCGCATATACTCAAAAGACTGTCCCTTCTTCTGCATAGGGTAGTCAGCGCCGCAGGTGCCGTACACCTCTAATGTGTCAGCCTGTATCTCGCAGGTCTGACCTGCTCCCTGGCTCTCCACCAGCATACCGGTGGCGTGGATACATGCGCCAGTGGTTATCTGCTTGAGCATCTCTGCATCAAACTTGCTCGGGTCAACTACAATCTGTATGTTCTTTATTGTAGAGCCGTCGTTCAGTGCGATGAAGTCCACTGCCTTGCTTGAACGGTGCGTGCGCACCCATCCCTTCACGTCTATTGCCTCGCCGAAGACTGTCTTGGCAAGGGCATCTACTATCTTTGTACGTTTCACGAGTGTGTTATGTGTTATGATACCCATCCCGTCCTTCCCGGGGAAGAACGGGATAGGCTTATTAATTATTAATCGTTAATTATTAATTATTAATTATGAATTATGCATTATTAATTATGCATTATTCAAACGCTCCCATTCTCAGCATGTCCACCTCTTTCTCGGTGAGGAAGCGCCAGTCGCCGCGGCGCAGGTTCTTCTTTGTCAGTCCGGCAAACTGTACGCGGTCGAGCTTTGTCACATGATAGCCCAGTGACTCGAATATGCGCCTTACGATACGGTTGCGGCCAGAGTGAATCTCTATGCCTACCTGCTTCTTGTCTGTGGCGTGTGCATATTCTATGGCGTCGGCCTTTATCTCGCCATCGTCAAGCTGTATGCCTTCTGCTATCTGGCGCATGTCAGCCAGTGTCACGTTCTTGTCAAGGAATACATGATATACCTTTTTCTTCAAGAACTTAGGGTGTGTCAGCTTAGATGCCAAGTCGCCGTCGTTTGTGAGCAGCAATACACCGGTGGTGTTGCGGTCCAGTCGGCCTACAGGGTATATACGCTCCGGACATGCACCCTTCACGAGGTCCATCACCGTCTTGCGCTGCTGTGGGTCATCGCTGGTAGTCACATAGTCCTTCGGCTTGTTGAGAAGTACATATACCTTCTTCTCCAATGTGACGGGCTGGTCATGGAACTTCACCTCGTCGGTACGCATTATCTTGGTGCCGAGCTCAGTTACCACCTGTCCGTTTACTGTCACTACGCCTGCCTCTATGAAGTCGTCAGCCTCACGACGGCTGCATACGCCGGCGTTGGCGAGGAACTTGTTGAGACGTACTGGCTGTGTTGGGTCAATGTTGTTCTCGTTGTATTCTATGCGTTTCTTCATGGAGTACTTAGCCTGCGGATCGTAGTCGGCAGTGTGCTGACGACGCTGTGGACCATATCCGCCACGCTGTCCGTAGCCACCTCTCTGCTGACCGTAGCCACCACGGTTGTTATATCCGCCGCGCTGCTGGCCGTAGCCGCCTCTCTGCTGACCGTAGCCGCCGCGGTTGTTATAACCGCCGCGCTGCTGACCGTAGCCACCTCTCTGTTGGTAGCCACCCTCCTGCTGCTCGCCGTCGTTATTGTAACTGCGGTATGGGCGCTGCTGACCATAGCCACCACGGTTGTTATATCCGCCGCGCTGCTGGTATCCGCCGCGCTGCTGACCGTATCCGCCGCGATTGTTGTATCCGCCACGTGGCTGATAGCCTCCTCTGTCTTCATTGTTCAGAGCCGCTCCGAATCCCTCAGGACGGAAACCGCCCTCATCGTTGTTTCTGCCATATCCGTTACGTTGTGGGTATGACGCACGCTCGCCGTAAGCCGGACGCTGTACGGGTATGCGCATACGCTGGCGTGGCTGACGTGGCTGGTAGCCGTCTGTTCCTTGATTGTTACCTTGTCCCTCGCGGGTGCTCTCATTTCTTGCAGAGTTCATCTGCTGTTCTTCATCTCTGGTTTCCATTGTGTAGATAATGCCTTTTGGCTTTTGATGTGTTATATATATAAATAATGTGTAATTACGACCTCACGGTCGTGCTTTTTTTGTTTTTGTTTTTATTTTTATTTTTATTTGTCTTCGTTATCGTTCTCGTTTTCGTTTATTTGTTTTTGTTTTCGTCTTCGTCTTCGTTTATTCGTTTTCGTCTTCGTTTACTTTCCTTTTTGTTAAGTCCCCCTCCCTCACAGGGAGGGTCGGGGAGGGTCTCTTTTCCTCCCTCACAGGGAGGGTCGGGGAGGGTCTGTCTCGTATGGCTTCCTGAAAGCTATCATTTCTCCTCCTGAAAGCTATGCTTTCACACTGTAAAAGCTATGCTTTCAGGGTGTAAAAGCTATGCTTTCTCAGAGCCTCTTTTAAGCGTTTGGTTTCCAGAATGTTGCAAACTGCTAAATTCCGGTATAGTTAGATGGCGTGATAGCCATCAGTTCGGCCTTCACTTTCTCGCTTACATCAAGTCCTTTCACAAACTCATGTATGGTCTCCTCGTCCATGTGCTTGTTTGTACGAGTCAGGGCCTTCAGCGCCTCGTATGGGTGTGGGTATGCCTCGCGGCGCAGTATGGTCTGGATGGCCTCTGCTACTACTGCCCATGTATTGTCAAGGTCACGCTGCAGCGCCTCCTGGTTCAGTATCAGCTTGCGCAGTCCTTTCAGTGTGCTCTGTATGGCTATTACGCCGTGGCCGAGAGGCACGCCGATGTTACGCAATACTGTAGAGTCTGTAAGGTCACGCTGCAAACGGCTTACTGGCAACTTCTGTGCCAGGAACTGCAGTATGGCATTGGCTATGCCGAGATTGCCCTCTGAGTTCTCGAAGTCTATCGGGTTTACCTTATGAGGCATAGCGCTTGAACCTACCTCGCCAGCCTTAATCTTCTGCTTGAAGTACTCCATGGAGATGTACATCCAGAAGTCGCGGTCAAGGTCTATTATTATAGTGTTGATGCGACGTACGGCATCAAAGATACTGCCCAGGTGGTCGTAGTTGGATATCTGCGTGGTGTACTGCTCGCGCTGCAAACCTAACTTCTCGTTCACGAACTTGTTGCCGAAGTCACGCCAGTCATACTCTGGGTATGCCACGTGGTGGGCGTTGAAGTTACCCGTAGCGCCACCGAATTTCGCTGTGTACTTGCACTCGCGCAGAGTCTGCAGTTGCTCCTCCAGTCTGTAAACGAACACCATTACCTCCTTGCCCAGTCTGGTAGGCGATGCTGGCTGGCCGTGTGTCTTTGCAAGCATTGATACGTCCTTCCATTCCTCGGCATATTCCTTGAGCTGACCTATCAGCTCCTCTACCTGTGGTATATAGACCTCAGCAAGAGCCTCCTTAACAGAGAGAGGTACGCTGGTGTTGTTGATGTCCTGTGATGTCAGACCGAAATGGATGAACTCACGGCTCTCGGCAAAGTAACCCTCGCCAAGTCCTGACTGCTCCATCTCGTCCAGCTTCTCCTTGATGAAATACTCCACCGCCTTCACATCGTGGTTAGTCACCTTTTCAATGTCTTTTACGCGCTGTGCGTCCTGCTCCGTGAAGTCAGTGTATATGCTGCGTAAACGAGCAAACAGCGAATGGTCAAAGTCCTTCAGCTGTGGCAGGGGTAACTCACATAACGTAATGAAATACTCTATCTCCACGCGTACACGGTAGCGTATCAGAGCATACTCAGAGAAATAGGCAGCCAGAGCGTCTGTCTTGCTGCGATAGCGACCATCTATCGGAGAGATGGCGGTAAGTAGGTCAAGGTTCATCTATTCTGTTTCCTTATTTTTTTGTTATATAACGTGTTAATGTCTTTTCGGTTTCCGGTGCAAAGTTACATATTTTATTTTATATATGGAGAATTATACCCTTTTTTTTTGTTTTATTATGAGTTTTCCTTGTGAATATTTCCTTTTTTGTGTGATTTTACAGAAAAGTTTAAGGCAAAAGATGTTGCTTCATTACATCCGCGGAGAGGAAGTACTCATCCTTGTGCAATACGTTAAGGGTTGAAAGTGTTAATAAAAGTTATAAATTTCCAAAAAAGATTGTGGCAATAATAAAATATTATTACCTTTGCTTGAAATACGAAGAAAGAACGCAAACAAAACAAAAAATAACCATAATGAATATGAGAATTTCTACTTTGCTTAAAGGTTCTCTCGGCATAGCCCTCGCATTGTTGTCAACGGGTAAGGCCTCTGCTCAGTTAGCAATAGAGAATCCAAAATTATTAGACAACACATACGTTACAGTGGGCGTAGGTGCCGCTACTCCTGTAAAGGATATGTTCGGCGATATGTTCCCGGTAAATCCTGTAGCAAGTATTTCTGTTGGTAAGTGGTTCTCACCGGTGTTCGGTGCAGAGTTGGAGTTCGACGGTTGGTTCGGCTCTCACTCTTACGGCAACCCTTATCTGCTGCGTAATAAGGAGACTGGCGCTACTAATGCTGTGCGTGCTCTCTATGGCGGCGTTAACGGCTTGGTTAACTTGTCAAACATCTTCGGCACTTTTACAGGTACACCTCGTTTCTTTGAGGTCGGCGCTGTTGTGGGTATAGGTTGGTTCCACGGCTTCCGCCCATGGAAGTCAGATCGTTACAACAACTGTTGGGCTGGAAAGACAGGTCTTGATTTCGCTTTCAACATTGACAAGGCTTATCGTCACACTCTCAGCTTCCGTCCTGCACTTCTGTGGAACTTCACCTCTCCAGGTAGCGGTAAGGGCGCTTCTGCCTTCAATATGAACGGTGCGCAGCTCTATCTCGGTGCTGCTTACACATACCACTTCAAGTGTTCTAACGGCACACACTACTTCAAGACCTATAACATCGGTGACTTCGAGAATACTATCGATTCTCTCCGTCAGGAGCTGGCTAAGAAGCCTAAGGAGGTCATCAAGGAGGTTGTCAAGGAGGTTCAGGTGCCTGCTAAGACACAGAAGATTTACGCTGGCGACTCTTACATCTTCTTCGCACAGAACTCTGCTGAGCTCACTTCTGAGGCAAAGGCAGTGCTTGACAACGTAGAGGGTTCTGTTGATATCATCGCTACAGCATCTCCAGAGGGTTCAGCTGACTACAACCAGTCACTCTCAGAGAGACGTGCTAAGGCTGTCGCTGATTACCTGAAGGCTAAGGGTGTTACAATCAACTCTTGCAAGGGTTCAGGTGTGAAGGGTGATGCTTCTGCTCGTGTAGCTATCATCAAGGCAAACAACTAATAGACATATCAGGAAACTGATTAATATAGAATATTGTTAAGTGAGAGGCAGGTGTTGTTGAAACACCTGCCTCTCTTCTTTTTTTGTAAAGGTTTCTCTTCCCTGCTTTGTTCGGCCAGCCTTTCTGTTCCAGTTGTGTATGTTGCTGTATTACAGCACCCCTCTTTGCTCGCCTCTCCCTGCTCGCCCTCAGGCTCGTCCCTTAGTTCTCTCTTTCCTCCAGTTGTGTATGTTGCTGTATCACAGCAACCCTCCTTGCTTGCCTCTCCTTGCTTGCCTCTCCTTGCTTGCCTCTCCTTGCTTGCCTCTCCCTTCTCGCCCTCAGGCTTGTCCCTTAGTTCTCTCGTTCTTTCTGTTTCTTATGT